>ERZ825384.39-NODE-39-length-158734-cov-25.415947_pt1 | contig 158734 bp, 154 predicted proteins | sample MGYA00519931_ERZ825384 | MGnify/ENA primary metagenome ERZ825384 (study PRJEB31778, sample SAMEA3449200) | human gut metagenome | biome: human gut; feature: human-associated habitat; material: faeces | place: United Kingdom | collected 2010/2012 ...
TATTCCAAAGTATATATTTTTAAATAAAGTGTGACATATGATTGACTAATATACAGTGAGTTGATTGTGAAAACATAGTACCCTATTTACTATTTTGAAAATATGTGATATAAATATATTATCAAAATAATGGAGGTTATTATGGAACAAGAAAAGAAAAAGCTAATTACAATATTAGTACCAGCATATAATGAACAAGAAGTTTTACACTTATTATATGATAGACTAGTAAAACTAATGAACGAAAACACAGGCTATGATTTTGAAATATTATTAGTTAATGATGGAAGTAAAGACAAGACTTTTGAAATCATGCAAGAATTAAGAGAAAAAGACAAAAGATTTTGCTATTTAAACTTATCTAGAAACTTTGGAAAAGAAACAGCAATGATAGCAGGATTAGATTATTGCAAGGGAGATGCAGTAGTAATAATAGATGCAGACTTGCAAGATCCACCTGAGTTAATTCCTGAGATGATAAAATATTGGGAAGAGGGCTATGATGATGTATATGCTAAAAGAAAATCTAGAGAAGGAGAAACATGGCTTAAAAAATTTACTTCAAAAATGTATTATAAAGTATTACAAGGCTTCACTAGAATTGAAATACAAAAAGATACTGGAGATTTTAGATTACTTGACAGACGTTGTGTAGAAGCATTGAAATCAATGAGAGAAAATCAAAGATATACTAAAGGTTTATTTAGTATAATTGGATACAATAAAAAGGAAATATTGTATGATAGAGATCCAAGAGCAGCAGGTCAAACTAAATGGAACTATGGAAGACTTATAGATTTATCAATTGATGGTATTACATCATTCACAACATCACCATTGAGATGGGCAGCAATTTTAGGAGTAATGATATCTGGAGTTGCGTTTATATATATGATATATATAATAATAAAAACCTTGGCTACAGGAATTGATGTACCAGGTTATGCATCTTTAATGGTAGTTATATTATTCTTAGGTGGAATACAACTAATTTTCTTAGGAATTATTGGAGAGTATTTAGGAAGAACATTTAATGAAAGCAAACATAGACCATTATATTTTATTGAAAGATATAATGAAACAAAAGAAACAAATGAACACTTAAATAAGTAAAAAATATGCCAATGGAAATTTCCGTTGGCTTTTTCTATTTATAAATCATATAGTTAATTTCAGGGAATATACAATCTTTTTTAGAAACATCTTTCAAAAATTCAAGATAATCTTCATCAATCTTATCATTTACTAGACCATCATATAACCTGTTAAACCTACCAACATGATCTTTAATACGCTTTTTAGCATAATCTACCATTGTACCGTTTGTAATAATAAATAACCAGTCACTGCTTTGAGCTAACAATACTTCTCTAGCACATTGATTCAATATTTTCTTTTTTAATTTATCCTTTTCATCTGGAAATTTATTTGCAAGTTCAACCATTTTATTTCCAATATCATGCAAGTATTTATGGGCATAATCATTTGTTTGATTTAGCCAAACTTCGCTATAACCATTAGCACCCCAACTAGAACGACAAGGAGTACATACTTGCATAGAAGGATATTTATCAATATATTCGCTTGGTGTGATTAACTTAAAATTACAGTTGTCATAATAAACTTTTTTAAATAAAACATATAACCAATCAGGACCTTCATACCACCAATGACCGTATAATTCAGCGTCATAAGGACATGTAATAATAGGAGGGTTAGATGTTAGTTTAGACAATTCATTAATTTGTTTAACTCTACTATCAAAAAAGTGACCAGCTTGTTTTTCAATACTGTCTTGAGCCCATTGCAAGTTATAATAGTCTTTTTCACAATCTTTACCGGTAATTCTATAATATTTAATACCAGTATGAACTCTAACTCCATTTGAAGCAATATAAGGCTTTATATAATCATAAGGAGCATCATAACCAATATCTCTATAAAATTCTCTATAATTAAAGTCACCAGGGTAACCGTTTATTGAGCTCCATACTTGCCTTGATGATTCAATATCCCTACCAAAAGCAACAATTCCTTCAGGCGAAACAATTGGAGCAAAAGTTCCAAAGACAGGAGTAGGGTTGGCATATAAAATACCATGAGTTTCTGTAATTATATATTTAATACCAAATTCTTTTAAATATTTGTCTGCTTCTGGAATATAACCACATTCAGGAAGCCATATTCCATTAGGATTTTTACCAAAATATTTTTTATAAGTTTGAACACCAACAGCAATTTGAGCTCTTACAGTTTTTTCGTTTACATACAATATAGGAAAATAGCCGTGAGTTGCGCCACAAGTAATAATTTCTAAAACACCTATATCTTGAAAATGCTTAAATCCTTGAATTAAATTACAATTGTATACATCTCTAAATAAATTTAAATCATTAGAATAACGATTTAAATAATACTTAGAGAGTTCATTTTCTTTTGGATTACCTTTTGTTCTTTCTATTTCTTTTTTAGCAAGTTCAATATGTGTTTTTAAATATTTTATATATCTTTTTTGTAAAAGCTTATTATCAAACATATTTAAAAGAGGAGGAGTAAGTGACATTGTAATTCTAAAGTCAACTTTCTCCTTCTCTAATTTTGTGAAATTTGTTAATAAAGGTAAATATGTTTCTGAAATAGCTTCATATAACCATTGCTCTTCTAAATAGTCTTCACTCTCTGGATGGTGTATAAAAGGTAAATGAGCATGCAATATGAAACTAACATAACCTTTTTCTTTATTCATGAGAAATTCTCCAATCTATATATTTTTAAGAAGACATTTTAGAAGAAGTTAAATCTGTATCTAATTTGTTTTCTGACAATTCATTTTTATAAATTTCTTTATATAAATCATAAATATTGTAAATTCTACCTACATTTTTCATAAACGATAAAGAAGATACATCTTTTGATTCGATTTGATTATTTTTTATGTTTTTAAAAAATATTGTTTTACCTAAACTATCAAATAAAATATGGTCATTAGGAGTTTGCAAATCATTTGAAGATGTTATGAAAATAGTTTCATGATTTGAAGTGTTATCTTTAGGTTTTCTGAATAAAACAACATCATATTTACAATCACTGTCTGGAATATGTATATACCAACTATTAGCAAAGTCATTAATTTCTACTTCAAAAGAATAATTTTTTGTTTGATTAGTAACTGTTAGGTAAGGTACAGTATTATTAAAAAAGTCTTCTCCATATTTATTTATATAGTTGATTCTATCTTCTGCAGAAATATCCCAATATACAAAAAGAATAGTAGGAGTTTGAGCTAATATTTTTACAATTGTTTGATTATATAAGTTTGGTAAATCGTAATATTCAATAATAGGTTTCTTTTTAGTTGATGATTTTTTGGCAGGGGTTTTCTTAGCACTAGTTTTCTTAGTAGAAGCAGTGGCTGCTTTTTTAGTACTACTAGTTTTCTTTTTTGAAGAAGTTGCTTTGGCAGTAGTTTTAGTAGTTTTAGTGCTCTTAGTAGTTTTAGTATTAGCTTTTTTTGAAACCGTTTTTTTCTCTTCAATTATTTCTTCTTTAGCTTTTCTTGGCATCTTATCCTCCGTTTATATCTCGAACATTTATATCTATATTATACTATATCAAAATGCAAATAAATTCAAGAGATAATGGTAAAAAAATATTAAATAATTTTGTAAAAAAATGTTTACTTTTGTTGTAAAATTATATACAATAATTGAAAGAAAAATGTAAAAACCAAAAGATAAAAATAGAAAGGGGTTAATTTTTTGATGAAAATATTAATGCTAACTTGGGAATATCCACCAAGAATTGTAGGAGGAATTGCAAGAGTAGTACATGACTTATCAAAAAGATTAATAAAAGATGGCCATGAAGTAACTGTAATTACATATAAAGAAGGAGACTTGCCAGAATATGAAAATGATAAAGGAGTTGAAGTATATCGTGTAGAAAACTATATGATACATCCTAATAGTTTTATAGACTGGACATTACAACTAAACTTTAATATGGTTGCTAAAGCTGCCGAGCTTATAAATAAAAACGGAAAATTTGACGTAATACATGCACATGATTGGCTAGTTGCTTCTAGTGCAAAAACTCTAAAACAATCTTATGGAATACCTTTGGTAGCAACTATACATGCAACAGAATCTGGAAGAAATTCTGGAATACATAATGATTCACAAAGATATATAAATGATACAGAGTGGCTATTAACTTATGAAGCAACAGAAGTAATAGTTAATAGTAACTTTATGAAAGGACATGTACAAAGCTTATTTGGACTTCCTTTTGATAAAATAAATGTAGTTCCAAATGGAATAAACTTAACAAACTTTAATGGAATTGAAAGAGATTATGAATTCAGAAGACAATATGCAATGGATAATGAAAAAATTATTTTATATGTTGGAAGATTAGTTTATGAAAAAGGAATTCAACATTTAATTTCTGCAATGCCAAAAATAATACAAGGATATAATGATGTAAAACTTGTAATTGCTGGAAAAGGTGGAATGCTTGATGATTTAAAAGCACAAGCAGAAGCAATGGGAATAGCAAATAAAATTTATTTTACAGGTTACTTAAATGCAAAACAAGTACAAAAAATATATAAATGTGCTGATGTAGCAGTATTTCCAAGCACTTATGAACCATTTGGAATAGTAGCACTAGAAGGAATGTTGGCAGGAGTTCCAACTGTTGTTTCTGACATTGGTGGACTAGACGAAATAGTAGACCATGGAATAAATGGAATGAAAAGCTATGCTGGAAATCCAAATTCAATTGCAGACTCTGTACTAACAGTATTGTATGATAAACAATTAGCAGCAGCAATGGCAAAAAAAGCAAAACAAAAAGTTAAAGAAGAATTTAATTGGAATAAAATTGCACAAGATACACATTATATATATGAAAAAGCTATTTGTAAAACAGTTGCAGAAAAACAAAAACAAGAAATTGCACAAGAAAATGCCCAAAAAGCTAAAAAAGCTAACAATTCTGAAACAGAGATTACAAATTTACTTAGTTTTCAGAAAAAACATGCTTATGCATAGAAAGTTAGGAAGGAGCAAAGTCAGCTATGCAAGTATATGATACAGCTAATAAACTAGCACAAGAGATAAGAGATTCGGAAGAATATAAATTATACAAAAAAAGAAAAGACGAAATACAAAATGATTCTGAAAAAAAGCAAAAAGTAGAAGAATTTGAAAAATTAAGATATGAAGTACAATTAATGGCATATACAGGTGAACAAAAAGACGAAGAAAAAAACAAAAAATTAGAAGAAATGTATAAAACATTAGTAGAAAACAAAGATATTAAAGAATATTTTGATTTAGAAGTAAAATTCAATATAATGATTGCAGATGTTAACAAAATAATTGCAGAAGCAATAAAAGATGTATTATAAAAATATGCAAAAGAGTAAAAGTCGTTAAGGAAGCTCTAAAGAGCTTTTTTGACGATTTTTTAAATGCTTTTATGAGTAAAATAAGGAGGTCAAATATGGAATATATCTTAATAATATGTATAAGCTTAATAACTTTAGCAGTTTTAAAATTTGTGTGGGGAATCAGAATAAAAGATATAAAACTCTTAAAAGAGCTAGGCTTTGATAAAAAACTAAATGAGATAACAAATAAATTACCGGAAAATAGAGAAATATGTAACGATATTTTAAAAATATTAGGAAATGAAAATGTAAATGTGAAAGAAAATGAAGGAAATCAAGCAAGTTTATATATTGCAATATCCAATTCAATTATAATTGCTAATATAAAAAATACATTTACTCGTGTACAAACTATTGCACACGAATGCTTACATTCTGTTCAAAATAGAAGGACCTTAATTTTTAATTTTATATTGTCAAATTTATACATAATTTATTTTATATCTATAATTATTTTAACCATTTTTAAACTGAATCCATGCAAAATTTATATAGGATTTGGTTTTGTAATTTTAGGATTTATTCAATATACTATTAGATCATATTTAGAAATGGATGCAATGATAAAAGCACCAGTACTAGCTGAGAAATATATACAGCAAAAAAATACTTTAACTAATGAAGAGCAAAAAGCAATATTTGACAATTATAAAATTATAAATACTATAGGAATAAAATTAAGTAACTATTCGTTAATAGCAAATCAGTTTATAAAATTAATAATTTATTTAATTGCTTGCATGATATTCTAAGTAAAAATTATAGAAATATTAATATTTCTGTAATTTTTTTTCAAATTTCATTGCTATCTCTTTTAAATTTGCACATTTTGTTGTACAATATTACAAATTGTATAATATATAGGAGAAAGTAATGAATAAAAAATGGGAAATATGTAAAATCAATGAAGAAGATATAAATAAAATATGTGAAGAAAATAACTTAAGCCAATTAATTGGTAGTATACTTGCAAGTAAAAAAATCATTAGTAAAGATGAAATAAGAGAGTTTTTAAATCCTACAAGAGATGATTTTCATGACCCATTTTTGATGCCTGACATGGAGAAAGCTGTTGAAAGAATATTAATAGCAATACAAAATAAAGAAAAAATTATTATATATGGAGACTATGATGTAGATGGTATAACTAGTGTAACAGTACTTAAGAAATTCTTAGAAGAACAAGGTCTTAAAACAGGAGAATATATACCTAATAGATTAAATGAGGGCTATGGACTAAATAAAGAAGCTGTAAAAAATATTTCAGAACAAGGATATACTTTAATAATTACTGTTGATTGTGGAATATCATGTATAGAAGAAATTGAATATGCAAAAGAACTTGGAATGGAAGTAATAGTTACAGATCACCATGAACCAGGAGAAATAATTCCAGATTGCTTAGCTGTTGTGGATGCAAAAAGAAAAGACAATAAATATCCATTTAATCAATTAGCCGGAGTTGGAGTTGTATTTAAACTTATACAATCAATTTCACTAAAATTAAATTTAGAAGCAAAAGAGTATTTAAAATACTTAGATATTGTTTGTGTCGGTACAATTTCAGATATTGTACCATTAATAGATGAAAATAGAGTTATAACAAAACTAGGACTTAAACTAGTTGAAAAAACTAGAAATATTGGATTAAAAACTTTACTTGAATCTACAGGTTATAAGGAAATAAATTCTACTACAATTTCTTTTGGAATTGCTCCAAGAATAAATGCTTGTGGAAGAATGGGAGAAGAAAAAGAAGCATTAGAATTATTTTTAACAAATAATATACAAGAAGCAAAGCAAATTAGTGAAAGATTAAATCAGTACAATATAGAAAGACAAGAAACTGAAAAACAAATATTTAAACAAGCAATACAAGAAATTGAAGAAGAAAATAAAGATGTGCCATGTATTATACTTGGAAAAGAAGGATGGCATCACGGAATTATAGGAATTGTGGCTTCAAAGGTCACAGACATATATTTTAAGCCAAGCATTTTAATATGTTTTGAAGGAGAAGAAGGCAAGGGCTCTGGAAGAAGTATACCAGGGTTTGACTTACACGATGCTGTTATGAATTGCAATACTTATGTAGAAAAATTTGGTGGACATAGTATGGCAATAGGAATAAATGTAAAAAAAGAAAATTTTGAAAAATTTAAGAAAGAATTTGAAGAATATGTTCAAAATAGCCATATTAATGATATAATACCAATTATAAAAATTGATAAAGAAATAGATTTAAGAAAAATAAACATCCAAGATATAAGAGATTTAAAACTATTAGAACCTTATGGTGAGGCTAACAAAATGCCATTATTCTTAATTAAAAATATGAAAATACAATCAATACGTACTTTATCAGAAGGCAAACACATAAAACTAAAATTAGGAATTGATAATTATATTGCAGATGCAATTGGATTTAACATGGGAAATATAGCAGAACAATATTTAATAGGAGATAGAGTTGACGTTGTTGGAAGTTTAGAAATTAATGATTTTGGCGACAATGAAAATATACAAATCAACTTAAAAGATATAAGAAAAACAATTTAACTAAAAAGAGAGGAGTGAATAATATATGTCAGAAATAAAAGAAATAACAATAGAGGATGTAATAACTACAACTAAAAAGAATAATAGAAAATCAGATAGTAAACTTATAAGAAAAGTATACAATTATGCAAAAGCACATCACGAAGGGCAATTAAGAAAATCGGGTGAACCATATATTATTCATCCAGTACAAGTTGCATATATATTATCAACATTAGGATTAGATGATAGCACAATTTGTGCTGCACTTTTACATGATGTTGTAGAAGATACTGATATAACTAAACAAGACTTAGAAAATGAATTTGGAAAAGAAATTGCAGAATTAGTTGATGGTGTAACAAAACTAAGTAAATTAAAATATGCAAGCATGGAAGAACAACAAGTAGAAAATTATAGAAAAATGTTCTTAGCAATGGGTAAGGATATAAGAGTTATATTAATAAAACTTGCAGATAGATTGCATAATATGAGAACATTAAAATATTTGACTCGTGATAGACAAATTGCAAATGCAAATGAAACCATGGAACTATATGCGCCACTTGCTAACCGTTTAGGTATGTATTCTTTAAAATGGGAATTAGAAGATTTATCATTTAAATATTTATATCCAGAAGATTATCGTGAATTAGTAGAAGGAATTGATCGTAAAAGAGAAGAACGTTTAAAATTCATTGATATGATTATGGACCAAATAAGGGTGGCAGTAAAAAAACAACATATTGAAGCTGAAATTACAGGTAGAGCTAAGCATTTATATAGTATTTACCGTAAAATAAAAAGAGATAATATTACACTAGATCAAGTATATGACTTATTTGCTCTTAGAGTAATAGTTAATTCAATCAAAGATTGCTATGCAGTTTTAGGAATAGTACATGAGCTATATAATCCAATGCCAGGAAGATTTAAGGATTATATTTCAGTACCAAAACCTAATATGTATCAATCATTGCATACTACGTTAATAGGACCAAAAGGAACACCTTTTGAAGTCCAAATTCGTACATGGGACATGCACCGTATAGCTGAATATGGTATTGCTGCTCACTGGGCATACAAAGAGGCTAGCTTTATGGGAAATAAAAAAGCTAATGTAAAGGTTGAAGAAGATAAACTTTCATGGCTTCGTGAAACATTAGAGTGGCAAAAAGATATGCAAGATCCAGATGAGTTTTTAAATACATTAAAAACAGAACTTTTTGAAGACGAAGTATATGTGTTTACTCCAAAAGGAAAAATTATTGCACTTCCTAAAGGTAGTATACCAATTGACTTTGCATATTATATACATGCTGAAATAGGTAATCACATGACAGGGGCTAAAATAAATAGCAAAATGATGCCAATAGTAACTCAATTAAAAAATGGTGATATTGTCGAGATTATAACTTCAGATCAATCAAAAGGACCTAGTAGAGATTGGCTCAAATTTATTAAAAGTTCAACAGCTAAGAGCAAAATTTTGGCATGGTTTAAAAAGAATGACAGAGAAGAAAATATTGTAAAAGGTAAAGACTTAATCGAAAAAGAAATAAAGAAAATTGGAATGACACATGCAGAACTTGCTAAACCAGAATATATGCAAGCAGCATTAGATAGATACAAATATTCTGAATTAGATGAAATGTATGCAAGTGTTGGATTTGGTGCAATATCTTCTGGAAAAATTGTTGCTAGAATGCTAGAAGAGTACAAAAAGGACCATCAAACAGAAAACTTAGATGAAAAATTAGAGGAACTTTCAAAAGGAAGAGCATATAAGCCAAAACCATCAAAAACAGGAATTATTGTTAAAGGAATAGATAACTGCTTAGTAAAATTATCAAAATGTTGCAACCCTGTTCCTGGAGATGAAATTGTAGGATACATTACAAAAGGAAGAGGAGTATCAGTACATAGAAAGGATTGCGTAAATGTAAACAATTTATTATCTGAAGAAAACAGAATGATAGATGTTTATTGGTATGAAGCAGAAAAAACTAGATATAGTGTTGATATCGAAATATTTGGTAATGAAAGAAGCGGATTATTAGCAGATATTATTAGAGAAATAGAAGGAACAAAAAGTAAATTACTAGCAGTAACTTCAAGAGCAAATAAAGAAAAAATTTCAATAACAGAAGTAACAGTAGAAGTAGAAAATATTGATGAATTGAATAAAATATTAAAACAGATTAGAAAAGTTGATAGTGTGTACGAAGTTAAGAGAAAGAAGTAGAGTGATTTTAAAAATAATCAGCAAAGTACGGAAAGGAAAAATAGTGATGATACTAAAACAGTTAAGAGTTAACAGTGGAACAATTTGCGAACTTACAAATTGTTATATTGTTCAAGATGAAAATACAAAAGAAGCTATGGTTATAGATCCAGGTGGAGAAGCAGAAAAAATTATTGAAATGCTAGACATACTACAGGCAAAACTAAAATACATATATTTAACACATTGCCATGGTGATCATATTGGAGCTTTAATAGAACTAAAAGATAAAAAAGGTGGAAAAATTTTAATACATAGAATAGATGCAGAAGGACTAAGCAATAAGAATATTAGTTTAACAGAATATGTTGGAATGGAAGATATTAATTTAGAACCAGATTCTATAGTAGATGACAATGATACAATACATATTGGAGATATAGAATTTAGAGTTATTCATACTCCTGGGCATACATCTGGAAGCAGTTCACTATATTGTGAACAAGAAAAGTTGTTATTTTCTGGTGATACATTGTTTTATGGAACATGGGGAAGAACGGACTTACCAACAAGTAGCTTTGATGATATTATTAATTCAATAACTGAAAAACTGCTAAAGTTACCAGATGATACAATAGTGTATCCACGGACATGGAAAGCCTACAATGATAAAAGAAGAAAGACCGATTTATGATGAGTTAAAACCAAGAGAAGAATAAAAAGAAAGGTAAGATGAATATGATTACAGAACCAAGAACATTGGCAGGATTTATGGAATTGTTGCCAAATGAACAAATATTGTTTGAACAAATGAAACAAAAAATAGAAAAAACATATCAACGTTTTGGTTTTTTACCACTAGATACACCTATACTAGAATTATCAGAAGTGTTATTGGCAAAAGCTGGTGGAGAAACTGAAAAACAAATTTACCGCTTCACAAAAGGAGATACAGACATATCAATGAGATTTGATTTAACAGTACCTCTTGCAAAATATGTAGCTAAAAACTATGGAAATTTAAGTTTCCCATTTAGAAGATATCAAATAGGAAAAGTATATAGAGGAGAAAAAACACAAAAAGGTAGATTTCGTGAGTTTTATCAGTGCGATATTGATATTATTGGAGATGGAGAACTTGGAATAGTAAATGATGCGGAAATTCCAAGTGTTATATATAACCTAATATCAGATTTAGGATTTAATGACTTTACTATTTGCATAAATAATAGAAAAGTATTAAATGGTTTGTTCAGAGAAGTGAATCAAGAACCAAATGCAGTTGATATAATGAGAACTATTGATAAACTTGCTAAAATAGGAAAAGAAAATGTAATATTAGAGCTAAAAGAAATAGGTGTTGATGAACAAGCAATAGATAGAATTTTAAAATTTATTGAAATCGATGGAACAACAGATGAGAAGATTGCTAAATTAAAAGAATTGGGCATAAAAGAAGAAATGTTTGTAGAAGGATTAGCTGAATTAGAACAAGTAGTAAAATATATCAGAGTATTTGGTGTGCCAGATACACATTTTAAAATAGATTTAACTATTGCAAGAGGTTTAGACTACTACACAGGAACAGTATATGAAACATTTTTAAATGATTATAAAGAGATTGGAAGTGTATGTTCTGGAGGAAGATATGAAAACTTAGCGGGATATTATACAGATCAAAAACTACCAGGTGTTGGAATTTCAATTGGGCTAACAAGATTATTTTATAAATTAAATGAGTTGCAACTTATAAAATCAGACAAATACTCAATGTCAGACATTTTAATAATACCAATGTTAGAAGATATGACTGTAGCTATTCAATTAGCAAGTAACTTACGTAAAGAAGGAATAAATACAGAAGTATATTTAAATGATAAAAAGTTAAAAGCAAAATTTAAATATGCTGATAAATTGAAAATCCCTTATGTTGTTGTTATTGGTGAAGATGAAATCAATACTAACACAGTAAAAATTAAAAATATGAATACAGGTGACGAAACATCTGTGGAATTAGATGCAAAGAAAATTTGTGAAATTATAAAGTAAGGACTATTTGGTAATATTCTCCTTTGTTCATGAATATACTAGTTAATAGTATATGGACAAAGGAGAAATTTTTTATGATAAACATGGCAGTAGTCAATGTAAAAGATGTTATAAAATACTTTTTTAAAATTACAATATTAATAGTTATAATTCTAGCCACTGTAAAATATTTCTCACAGGGTAAAGACGAAATAAAAAGAAAAGTTAATGAGATAGATAATAAAACTTTATTTAAAATATGTTTAAATTCAGCACTTCCAGTAACAAATATAAACAATATGGAAAATCAAAATACAAAAGAAACATTAATAGAGCCACTTAAATTAGCACTAAATATGGAATTAAAAGCATTGTCATTATCAGACAAAGAAAAAAGTGGTACAATAAAAAATGATAAAAAAGATGAAGAAAATGAGATTATACAAAAAGCGGAAACTGGTTTAAAGACAGAGGTACAAAGCTCGAATGTGCCTAATAAATATACTATACAATATAACGGAGTAAAGATAAAAAATGAAGTTAAATATAAATTAACTGATGAAATATTAAAACTAGATATCAATGTAAATAAAGAGAATATTTTAATATTTCACACTCACTCTTGTGAAAGCTATACTCCAAGTGAAAAATATCAATATAAGAAAACAGGTAACTTTAGAACAACAGATAAAAAGTATTCAGTTATAAGAGTTGGAAATGAACTAGAAGCACAACTGAAAAGCTATGGGTATAATGTAATACATGACGAAAGTTATCATGATTACCCATCATATAGTGGATCGTATGCAAGTTCTTTAAAAACAGTAACGAAACTACTAGATGAAAACAAAAACACAGATGTTGTAATAGACTTACATAGAGATGCAATAGGAGATAGCACTTATGCTCCAACAGTGAAGATTGGAGAAGAATATGCTGCACAACTTATGTTTGTAATAGGAGGAAATGAAAGTAGTATAAAGCACGAAAACTGGGCACAAAATTTGAAATTTGCGATAAAAGTACAAAAAAAAGCAAATGAATTATACCCAGGTTTATTTAAACCAATAATACTAAGAGGCTCTGGATATAATCAACATGTATCAAAAGCAGCTACAATTATAGAAGTGGGTGCAACAGGTAATACATTGGATCAAACGTTAGTAAGTATGAAATATTTGGCAAAAGTACTGAGCGAGGTAGTTAAATAATTGACAAAATGTTAATATTAAGATATAATAATAGAACAAAATATTATTTTATATTAAGGAGGCTTTTTTTATGAGAAAAGGTATTGAGGAACGGTGTGTCCAAGTAGGGAGGTACCTATTTGAAAACTCTTCAACAGTAAGAGCAACGGCAAAAGAGTTTCAAATGAGTAAAACAACAGTTCACAAAGACCTAGTTATAAGACTTCCAAGAGTGCATCCACAATTGGCAAAAGAGGTGCAGGAAGTACTTGCAACTAACAAAAGGGAGCGGAGTACTAGAGGAGGAAATGCGACAAGAAAAAAATACCTGTCTTTTAAAAGTAAAAGGTGATGAATAAATATAATCACTTCCTTATAGGGAAGCCTAACTCTTGAAGGGTTAGGCTTTCTTTATTGTATAGCAAAAATCATAAATATATCTTGCAAATAATGGCATTTTTGTGTATACTACAAAAAGGAAAAGAGGAGATAAAATATGTGTGGATTTGTAGGATATGTTGAAGATGGAGAAAAAGATAGAAAAATAATAAAAAGTATGTCAGATACTATAAAACATAGAGGACCAGATGATGAAGGATTTTATGAAGATGATAAAATCTCTCTAGCATTTAGAAGATTAAGTATAATAGACCTAAGTAATGGACATCAACCAATGTTTAATGAAGATAGCTCAATGGTTATTTTATTTAATGGAGAAATATATAATTATCAAGAATTAAAAGAAGACTTAATGGCAAAAGGCCATGTTTTTGCCAATAATTCTGATACAGAAACTATTCTTCATGGATATGAAGAATATGGACAAGAAATTACTAAAAAACTTAGAGGAATGTTTGCATTTGTAATATGGGATATTAAAAACAAAGTTCTTTTTGGTGCAAGAGACAATTTTGGAATAAAACCATTTTATTATTACAACAGAGATGGTATGTTTATATTTGGCTCAGAAATAAAGAGCTTTTTACCACATCCAAAATTTAAAAAGGAATTAAATGAAGAGGCTTTAAAAACCTACTTAACTTTCCAATACTCGGCATTAGATGAAACATTTTTCAAAGGAGTATATAGGTTAAAGCCAGGTCATCAATTTACTTATAAAGATGGCAAATTAGAAGTAACAGAATACAATACATTTAACTTTATAGAAGAAAAGAAAAACTTTGAAGAAACTGTAAATAGTATACATGAAACAATAACAAGCTCAATAGATTATCATAGAATAGCAGATGTTGAGGTAGGCTCATTTTTATCTTCTGGTGTGGATTCAAGTTATGTTGTATCTTATGCAAAACCAGACAAAACATATACAGTAGGATTTAATTATGATAATTTTGACGAAACAGTTTATGCTAAAGATTTATCAAAAATTTTAGAGATAAAAAATACAAGCAAAATTATATCTGATGAAGAATTTTTTGATTCATTAGAAGATGTGCAATATTATTCTGATGAACCACATGCAAATCTTTCAGCAGTTCCTTTATATCATTTATCAAGGTTAGCTGCAAAAGATGTAAAAGTAGTTTTATCTGGTGAAGGAGCAGACGAATTATTTGGAGGTTACCAAACATATCATAGAACAAAATTCTATAATGCTTATGAAAAACTACCACTTTCATTTAGAGCAAAAATGAAAAAATTTGCTGAGAAATTACCAAACATAAAAGGAAAGAACTTCTTAATTTCAGAAGGAACACCAATTGAAGACAGCTATATTGGTCAAGCATTTATATTTGATGATGAGCAAGCAAATGATGTGTTAAAACCAGAATACAAAACTAATATTAGTTTTAAAGATGTTACAGCTCCAATATTTGCAAAAGTAAAAGATCAAAATGACTTAATAAAAATGCAATACTTAGACATGCATTTATGGTTACCAAATGATATTTTATTAAAAGCAGATAAAATGACTATGTCAGCATCACTTGAATTAAGAGTTCCTATATTAGATAGAGTTGTATTTGATACCGCTTCTAAACTACCAAGAGAATATAAAATAGTTGGAAAAGACACAACAAAATATGCACTAAGAAAAGCAGCAGCTAAAATAGTTCCAAAAGAATGGGCACAAAGAGAGAAAAAAGGATTTATGGTTCCATTCAAATATTGGCTAAAAGAAGAAAAATGGTATAACAAAGTAAAAGAAACTTTTGAAAGTGAATATGCAGCAAAATTCTTTGATACAGATAAAATAGTTAAACTTTTAAATGACTATTATGAAGGAAAAGCAATGACACATAGAAAAGTTTATACAATATATTGCTTCTTGATTTGGTATAAACAATATTTTGTAGAAGGATAATTCAAGATGAACTTTTTAATTAAAACATTGGAAGAAAATAAAAAGTTCCAAGAACTCACAAAACAAATTAGTAAAACAGGCCCGATAGCTATATCGGGCTTGGTTGACGTTGAAAAACTACATGTACTAGCAGGTATTTTTAATGAAACTAAAAGACCAATGGTGTTAGTAACATATAATGAAATACAAGCACGTAAGTTATATCAAGACTTAAAGAAACTTATAAAGCAAACATATTTCTTTCCTAAAAAAGAAATTACAAGTTATGACTATGTTGCACAAAGTAAAGAAATTGAATATAAAAGAATTGATGTATTAAACAAAATGTATTTGGCTAAAAAACAAAAAGAACCAATAATAATAGTTACAACAATAGAAGCTGTTATGCAAAAAATGGTTGCTAAAGACACTTTGTATCAAAATGTTATAGATTTTGAAGTTGGAAAAACATATTTATTAGATGGAATTAAAGAAAAACTAGTTGGACTTGGTTATGAAAGAAGTGACCTAATTGAAAACAAAGGACAATTTAGTATTCGTGGCGGAATAGTAGATGTAGGATTATCAGAAAAAATTGGTGTTAGAATTGAGTTTTGGGGAGATGAAGTTGATTCAATTAGATTTTTTCAAATATCTTCACAAAGATCAACAGAAATGCTAAAAGAAATAACTATATTCCCAGCACATGAATTAATAGTACAAGATTTATCAGAAGCAGTAAAAAATATACAAGAAAAATATCCTGAAGAAATAGAAGACATAGAACTTATAAAAAATGGAGATTATATTTCTAAAATCAATAAATATTTTAATGAATTTTATGAAAATCAAGCTTCATTTTTAGACTATATGTCAGATGAATATTTACTTTTATTAGATGAAAAGACCAAAATAAATCAAAGAAAAACAAACATAATAGAAGATAACAACAAATTAATTGCATCATTAGTTGAAAAAGAAAAATTTGTGCCAGAAGCAATTGAAAACATTAGTAAATTTGAATATAACTTTGAAGAAAAACAAATAATATATTTAGAACAAAATGACTCAATTAAAAACATTCAAAAATACTATTTTGAAACTAGAGAAATCAACTTCTATAACCTACAATTAGATTTATTACTTGCAGATATTGTAACATATCAAAAAAATAAAAAGAAAGTAGTATTACTTGCTGGTAACGAAATAAGTGCTAAAAAACTATGTGACATTTTAAAAGAAAATCAAATAAATTATAAATACGAACAAGAAGCGGAAAATGTTAAACCAGGAGAAATTATAGTAACAATTGGAGGCTTTTCTTCTGGATTTGAAAATTATGATTTAAACTTAATAGTAGTTAGCCTACAAAATAATTTTGAAGAACCTGTAAAAAGAAAAAAGAAATTATCTAGTACATTTAAAGATAGTGAAAAAATTGTATTTGCAGATTTAAAACCAGGTGATATAGTAGTACACCAAACACACGGTATAGGACAATTTATAGGGGTAAATACAATCACAGCAGATGGTGTAACAAAAGACTATATTAAAATTAAATATAGAAATGATGACATTCTATATGTTCCTACAAACAGCTTAGACAGTGTTAGAAAGTATATAGGTGGAGGAGATAATTCATCTCCTAGACTAAATAAGCTAGGTGGAAAAGAATGGAGTGCAACAACTAGCAAAGTAAAGAAAAATTTAGAAGCAGTTGCAAAAGATTTAATAGAGCTATATGCCAAACGTCAAAAAATAAAAGGATTTAGCTTTTCACCAGATACTCCTTGGCAAAAACAATTTGAAGATAGTTTTCCATATACAGAAACAGATGATCAATTAAGATGTATACAAGATGTAAAAAAAGATATGGAAAAACCACAACCAATGGATAGACTTTTATGTGGAGATGTAGGATATGGTAAAACAGAAGTTGCAATAAGAGCTGCATTTAAAGCTATTATGGACCAAAAACAAGTTGCATATTTGGTGCCAACTACAATACTTGCAAATCAACAATATGAAGAATTTAAAACTAGAATGCAAGAATTTGCTATAAATGTTGAGTTATTAAATAGATTTAAAACTAAAAAAGAGCAAGATGAAATTATAAAGAAACTTAAATTAGGTGAAGTTGATGTAGTTGTTGGAACACATAGACTACTAAGTGAAGATGTTAATTTCAAGGATTTAGGTCTTTTAATAATAGATGAAGAACATCGTTTCGGAGTTAAAGATAAAGAAAAAATAAAAAAATTAAGAACCAATATAGATGTATTAACAATGACAGCAACACCAATACCAAGAACACTACACATGTCAATAGTTGGCGTTAGAGATATGTCAGTTATATATGAACCACCTCATAACAGAAAACCAGTACAAACTTATGTTCTTGAATATGATCAAGAAGTAATAACAGAGGCAATAACTAAAGAAATTGAAAGAGGTGGACAGGTATTTTACCTATTTAACCAAGTAGAAGGTATTGAGAAAAAATCAAATGAAATATCGATGCTAGTTCCAGAAGCTAAAGTAGGATTTGCTCATGGAAAAATGAGTGGTAGAGAACTAGAAGAAATAATGGAAAGCTTTATAAACCAGGAAATAAATGTACTAGTATGTACTACAATATTAGAATCTGGAATAGATATACCAAATGCTAATACTATAATAGTAGAAAATGCAGACAGACTAGGTTTAGCACAGCTTTACCAAATTAGAGGTAGAGTTGGTAGAAGTGACAAACAAGCATATGCATATATAACATATAAAAGAGATAAACTATTATCAGAAGTTGCTGATAAACGTTTAAAAGCTATTAAAGAATTTACTGAATTTGGCTCAGGATTTAAAATAGCAATGAGAGATTTGGAAATTCGTGGAGCAGGAAGTATGCTTGGAGAAATGCAACATGGACACATGGAGCAAGTCGGCTATGATACATATTGTAAATTGTTAGATGAAGTTATAAAAGAGATGCAAGGAATAGAAGTAGTAGAAGAACAAGATGTACAAATCGACTTAGCTGTTTCTAGCTATATACCAGATAACTTTATTGAAAATAGTAGTCAAAAAATTGAAATATACCAAAACATTGCTTTATGCAGAACAGAAGAAGAACTTCAAAATGTTATTGATGAGGTTATTGATAGATATGGTAGACTTCCAAAAGAATTGGAAAACTTAATAGATATTGCAAGAATAAAACAACTTGCAAGAAAAGCAAACATCTTAAAAATAGCTCAAAGAGAAAACGGAATTGTATTCTATTTTGTAAAAGAAAAAATTAAACCAGAAATTGTAAACACTTTAATTACAAAATATCCTCTGCTAGTTAAGTTCTCTAATGCAGTAGAACCTTATGTCACACTACGAATTAAAGAAAATGAAGACATCATAGAAAAAGCTAAAGAATTTTTGAATACTGTAATTGAAATTTAAATTTATTGATAGTGTATGTAATAGTACACTATCAATTTTTAACAAAAAATGGAAATATGTATTGTACTAATAATATAATTATGATATAATTTGACCATAAATTAAAGGAGGTTATTTTTATGGCATTAATTAGACCATGTGCAGATTTAAGAAATAATTATAATGAAATATCAAAATTATGTCATGCAACAAATGAACCAGTATATATTACCAAAAACGGCTATAATGATTTAGTTCTATTAAGTAATGAAGCCTATGAAAAATTTGAAAAAGAAAAAGTAGAAAAATTAATCGAAAAGTATTTTAATGAGAAGTTTGATGATTATGAGAGCTTTAAAAAAGATATTTACGAAAAGGTAGAACAAGGATTACAAGATGTAGAAAATGGTAATTACAGACTTGCACAAAATTTCTTCCAAGAAATGGAGGAAAAGTATAAGATAAATGAATAAATATAAAATAAACACAACAATGGCTTTTGAAGAAGAATTACAATTTATTTATGAATATATAGCTAACCAACTTCAAGAGCCTAATATTGCAAAACAAAACTATAAAAAGATAAGAGATAAAATATTAACATTACAATATTGGCCAGAAAGGCATCAAAACATATTTAAATCAAAATTTAAAAATCTTAGAAAACTTTTAATCAATAATTTTATTATCATATATGAAGTAAAAAATGATACTAATGAGGTATTTATTTTACATATTTTTTATAAAAATCAAAATTATTTAAATCAATTATAATTCCTAATTAATAGATATGACAAAGTTAATATTATTTAGATTTATTGACTTTTTTTATAATGAATGTATAATAAAAATATAGAAAATAACAATCCACAAACATTGTTTTGTCGATTAGATATAAAACTCACATCAGAATCGTCAAATTGCAAATGTGAGTTTTTTATTTATGTAGTTTATAAAACATTGATAAAAAAGATGAAAATTGGTATAATAAATACTAGATTATAGATAGAAAGGAAAAGTTATGCAAGTAATTTCAAGTAAAGATAATGAACAAATTAAATATATCAAAAAGCTAAAAGACAAAAAGTTTAGAGATGAAACAAACGAATATATAGTTGAAGGAATAAAATTAGTAAGAGAAGCAATTGAAGAAGCGGTAAATATAAAAACTATTGTTGTATGTGAAGATTGCGAATATACTGAAAGTTTTGAGCAATCACTTCTATATGAAATTGCAAAATATAATTGCATATATGTAACTAAAAAACTATTCCTTTCTATAACAGATGTTATAAACCCACAAGGAATTCTTGCAGTAGTTGAAAAAGGAGATAGTATAGACAAAATAGATTACAAAGAAGACATTATACTTGCATTAGATGGAATACAAGATCCTGGTAACTTAGGAACAATATTAAGAACAGCAGACAGTGCAAACTTAAAACAAATAATACTATCATCAGACAGTGCAGACCCATATAACCCAAAAGTTGTGCGCTCAACAATGGGAGCCATATTTAGAATGAATATAATAACAACTGATAATTTGGCTAAAACATTGCAAATGATAAAAAAACATAAATTTGAAGTAGTAGCAACATCATTAGACACAGATAAAAGTGTATATGATATAAAATATAATAAAAAAGTAATAATAATTGGAAATGAAGCAAAAGGAGTATCAAAAGAAATACAAGACTTAGCAGACCAAAGAGTTAAAATACCAATGCTAGGAAAAACAGAAAGCCTAAATGCTTCAGTAGCAGCAAGCATAATTATATATGAGTATGTAAGAGAAAAATTGTCAACCTAATGTGCCATTGGGGACGGAGAATTTTGGCACGTTTTAAATAATAAGACTGAAATTATAGAGATTCGACATAAAAAATTTAATGTAGCTTACAAATTTCGACATAAATTAAAAAATAATATGATATAATTTAAAATAATTATTTCATATTATTTTTTTATTCAAAGGAGACAACTTTATGCCAAGATATCCAAGAAATTTTTCTCAAACTATTTTTTTTCATGTAATAACTCAAGGAATAAACAAAGAATATATATTTGACAAACCAGAAGATGTTAAGTACTATATAAAAAATATGTATAGATTAAAGGAAAAGATAGATGTACAGATAATAGCATATTGTATAATGAATAATCATGCTCATATATTAATTAAAACTAATAATATACATGAATTAGGTAAATATATGCAGTGCTTAAATACTAAATATGGCAAATATTATAATAAAAAATACAATAGAATTGGTTATGTGTTTAGAGATAGATATAAATCAGAAGGAATATATAGTGAAAAACAATTGTATAATTGCATACAGTATATATACAATAATCCAGTAAAAGCAGGAATTTGCGTTAAACCAGAAGAATATCCATATTCTAATTATAGAAAAATGAATGGTCAAGTAAGCCAAGAATTTATATTTTTAGATATTGAAGAAGATAGAGAAGATTTAATTAAACAAGTGATAGAAAGATTTTTAATGTGTAATAAGTTGAAACTTAAAGACTTGCAAAAAGAAAGAGGAAAACTGACAGAACTGATTTGTATTTTAAGAGATAAATACAAAATGTCTTTTAGAAAAATTTCAGAAGAACTAGAGATTGGAAGGGAAAGAATAAGGAGAAATTATAATTGTAAATAAAAATGTGCCATTGGGGACGGAGAATTTTGGCACGCTTCATTTTAAAACAAATTAGTTTTAGTTTAATCTCAACAAAACGTGCCAAAATTCTCCGTCCCCAATGGCACATTTTTGTGAAAAGATTGTGAAAGTTGTTTATAATTAGAATATTATATGATAAAATATAGAACTAGTTTAAGAGAAGGAGAAAATTTTGTATGTCATATATTGAATTTAAGAATGTTGTTAAAGAATACAAAATGGGAGAAGTAACTATAAAAGCATTAGACAATACTAACTTTAGTATTGATAAAGGAGAGCTTGTTGTTATAGTAGGACCTAGTGGAGCAGGTAAAACTACTACTCTAAATATACTTGGAGGAATGGATAAAGCTACATCTGGTCAAATATTTGTAAATGATAAAGAAATATCAAAATTAAATAATAAAAAGCTAATAGAGTATAGAAGAAATGATATAGGGTTTGTATTCCAATTTTATAATCTAGTTCAAAACTTAACAGCCAAAGAGAATGTAGAACTTGCAACACAAATGTGTGCAGATGCATTAAATGTAGATACTATACTAGAAAAAGTAGGACTAACAGATAGAAAAGATAACTTCCCATCTCAATTATCTGGTGGAGAACAACAAAGAGTTGCAATAGCAAGAGCAATTGCTAAAAATCCAAAATTATTATTATGTGATGAGCCAACAGGTGCATTAGATTACAAAACAGGAAAAAGTATATTAAAGTTATTACAAGAAATGGCAAGAAGTGAAAATATGACTGTAATAATTATAACTCATAATGCTGCAATTACACCTATGGCAGATAAGGTTATACGTTTTAAAAATGGAAAAGCAGAAAGTGTTGAAACAAATGCTAATCCAATTTCAATAGATAATATAGAATGGTAAGGAAGAAAATGAAAAAATCTTTATTGAAAAATAATTTTAGAGAGATAAGTAAAAATAAAAGAAGATTTATATCAATGCTTGTTATGGCATTTTTAGGAGTAGGATTTTTTACAGGTTTAGTTGCAACAAGTCCAGATATGCTAGATAGTTTAGATAAGTATGCAGATAAAAGTAACTTTTATGATATAAACATAATATCAACATTAGGAATTACAGATGATGACATACAAGCTATTAAAAATATAGATGGTGTTGAAAATGCTTATGGAATACAAACTAAAGATTCTATGGCAAAAATAGATGATAAAGAAAGTGTTTGTAAAGTAATTGAGTACAATGAAAATGTTAATACTCCAGTAGTGATAGCAGGAAGGCAAATAGAAAATGATAATGAATGTTTATTAGATAATGCTATTGTTCGTACAGGTACAGGAGCAGAAAAATATATAGGTAAAAAAATAGTATTAGAAAATAATGATAAAGATTCTGACGATAATGACATATTTACTAAAAAAGAATTTGAAATAGTTGGAATAGTAGATTCACCTATGTATATATCTAGTGAAAGAGGAAATACATCAATAGGTAATGGAACAGTTAATTTCTATATTTATACTAAAGATAATGTAATAAACTTAGACTATTATACAGGAATGTATGTTACTGTTGCTGGAGCAAAAGAACAAGTAACTAATAGTGATGGTTACTTAGAATTAGTTAATCCTGTAATTGATAAAATAGAAGGCATAAAACAAGAAAGAGAAGATGAAAGATATAATTCTTTGGTTGATGAAGCAAACGAGAAGATAAATGATGCACAAAAAGAACTTAATGATAAAAAAGCAGAAGTACAAAAGAAATTAAATGATGCTGAAAAGAAAATAAAAAATGCTGAGAATCAAATTGCGTCATCTGAAAATAGTATAAAAAATGGAGAAGCGGAATTAGCTAAAAAGAAACAGGAAACAGAGAAGACTTTTAAAGAAGCGGAAGAGAAATTAGAACAAGCAGAAGAAGCTTTGTTGCAAAAGGAAAAAGAGCTTAATAGTCAAAAAGAACAGATGGAGTATTTACCGCAGGAAGTACAAGAACAGATTAAGAAGCGGATTAGCAGAAATAGAAACAGCTAAAACAGAATTACAAAAACAAAAAACAGAATTAGAGAATAATAAAAAGACTGCTAATGCAAAATTTGAGGCTTCACAAAAAGAAATAAATTCAAGTAAAACTAAAATACAAAATGCGAAATCAGAATTAGCAAAAAATAAAAAAGAATTTGAAAAATCTAAAAAAGAAGCAAATACTAAAATACAAGAGGCCCAAGATAAACTAAATGATGCAAAAGCAGATGTTAAGAAAATAGAAAAAGGTAAGTGGTATGTTCAAGATAGACTTGATAATACTGGATATAACAACATATTTGATGCAATAAAAACAATGTCAAACATTTCTAAAATGTTCCCAGTAATATTTTACTTAGTTGCAGTTTTAATAAGTTTAACTTCTATGACCAGAATGATTGAAGAAGAAAGAGTAGAAATAGGTACATTAAAAGCAATGGGTTATACCAATATGCAAATAATTTCAAAATATATAATTTACTCATTATTTGCTTGTATAATTGGTGGAGTTTTAGGAATGACAGTTGGATTATATTTATTACCAAACATTGTTTGGATGTTATATTCTATGATATATAATTTACCTGAATTCTATTGCACATATAGAGTAGAAATCGGCTTGCTTGGAATAATAATTGCATTTATATGTATAGGTGGAGCTACAATAATTGTTGCAACAAATGAATTAAAACAAATGCCAGCTGTTTTGATGAGACCAAAGCCACCTAAAAAAGGAAAAAGAATACTACTAGAGCGAATAAAATTTATATGGAAAAGATTTAATTTTTCTCAAAAGGTAACTGCAAGAAATATATTTAGGTACAAAAAAAGAGCTATTATGACTATAATAGGTATTGCTGGATGTACTGGACTTATGCTAACAGGATTTGGAATAAGGGATTCAGTAATTGACATTCCATCAGTACAATTTAGAAAAATATTTAGTTATGATTTATCAATATCTTTAACAAATACAAAAGGATTAGAGGAACTTAATGAATATTTGTCAAACAATGAAAATATAAAAAATTATACTGAAATATGTGCAACTACAGCAAAACTAGGAGAAAAGAATTATAATGTTACTGTATTCGTACCAAAAAATACAGAAGATTTAAATAATTCATTTAATTTAACAAATCCTGAAACAGGAGAAAAGGTAAGTTTAGATGATGATGGAATTATTATATCTGATAAAATTGCAGATATGATAGGTGCTAATATAGGTGATGAAGTTACTTTTATAGATGGAGATGACATAAGCTATAAATTTAAAGTAAAAGACATAATGAAAAATTATGTTGGACATTATGTATTTATGTCAAGAACATTTTATGAAAATAATATAAGACAATATAAAACCAATATGATTTTTGTAAACACAAATGAAAACTTAAATGCAGATGTTCAAAACAATATATCACAGGAAATATTAAATATAGAAGGTGTTGCATCTGTATCTGTAATAAGTAGCTTAATGAAATCAGTAAGTGATATGCTTAATACTATGAATTATGTTGTTATAATTTTAATAGTTGCATCAGCATTACTTGCGTTTGTAGTATTATATAATTTGGCAAATATAAATATTGCAGAAAGACAAAGAGAAATTGCAACATTAAAAGTATTAGGCTTTTATGATAAAGAAGTAGATAACTATATAAATAAGGAGAATATAATATTTACAATAATTGCTATTGTAATTGGATTAGTATTAGGAACATTTTTAACAAGTGGAATTATATCAAGTATTGAAATAGATTCATTAAGGTTTATGAGACATATATTGCCAATAAGCTATGTATATTCAGCAGTTATTACATTTGTGTTTTCAATAATAGTTAATTTTATAATACATTTTGTATTGAAAAAAATAGACATGATAGAAAGTTTAAAAAGTGTAGAATAAAACAAAATAAAAGTTGCCAATGTTTTGGCAACTTTTAAAATATTAAAATTCACAATTTTTTGGAGTTCTTGGGAATGGAAGTACATCACGAATATTTTGCATACCAGTTAAATACATCATCATTCTTTCGAAACCTAAACCAAATCCAGCATGTGGACATCCACCATATCTTCTTAGATCTAAATACCACCAATAATCTTCTTTTCTTAAACCAAGTTCATTTATACGAGCACTTAGTTTTTCGAAATCATCTTCTCTTTGACTACCACCAATTATTTCTCCAATTCCAGGAACCAAAAGGTCAGTAGCAGCAACTGTTTTGCCGTCTGGGTTTAATTTCATATAAAATGCTTTAATCTCTTTTGGATAATCTGTAACAAAAACAGGTCTTCCAAATATTTTTTCACTTAAATATCTTTCATGTTCTGTTTGAATATCAACACCCCAGCTAACAGGGTATTCAAAATTATCATTGTTTTTCTCTAGTTCTTTTATAGCATCTGTATAAGTAATTCTTCCAAATTCTGAATTCAATACATTGTGTAATCTGTCAAGTAATCCAGTATCAATAAATTGATTAAAGAAAGCCATTTCTTCAGGTGCATTTTCTAGAACGTAAGAGATTATATATTTAATCATATCTTCAGCTAAATCCATATCATCATGTAAATCAGCAAAGCAAATTTCTGGTTCAATCATCCAGAATTCAGCAGCATGTTTTACAGTATTTGAATTTTCAGCTCTAAATGTAGGACCAAATGTATAAACATTGCGGAATGCATGTGCATAAGTTTCTACATCTAATTGACCACTTACTGTTAAGTGAGATTCTTTTCCAAAGAAATCTTGAGAATAATCTACTTTGCCATCTTCAGTTTTTGGTAATTTTTCCATATCTAAAGTAGTTACTCTAAACATTTCACCAGCACCTTCACAATCACTTCCTGTAATGATAGGTGTATGAACATATACAAAACCTCTTTCTTGGAAGAATTTATGAATTGCAAAAGAAAGTACGCTACGAACTCTAAAAACTGCATTAAATGTGTTTGTTCTAGGTCTTAAATGAGATACAGTTCTTAGATATTCAAAAGAATGTTTTTTCTTTTGAAGTGGATAATCTAAATCTGCTACATTTAAAACTTCAATATTACTTGCTTTTATTTCAAAAGATTGTTTAGCGTTTTCGGTTTTTATAACTTCTCCTGTAACTACAATAGAAGAACTAATACTTAATTTTTTTACATCATCAAAGTTATTTAAACCGGTATCAAATACAACTTGAACATTCTTAAAAAAGCTTCCATCATTTAACTCTATAAATCCAAAGCTTTTTGAATCACGAATAGTTCTTACCCAACCAGAAACTGTTACAGTTTGTCCAGCATAGTTATTTGTATTTCTGTATAATTCCCTTACTAATACTTTATTTTCCATAATTATCGCAATCCTTTCTTTAGGTATAAATTGCATGGAAAAGTAACATTTTCCAGTAATTTGAAACCTTTAAATATTTATGCCCAATATTATATAAAAAAATGCAGTAAAATTCAATAATTTTTACTAAACTTATATACAATTTTAGCGATTTTTTATATAATAATTACAAAAATATAAGGAAGAGAGAATATGTTTAAATTACACTCAGAATTTAAGCCAACAGGTGATCAACCACAAGCAATAGAATATTTAAGCAAAGGAATAAAAGAAGGCAAGAAATTCCAGACGCTTCTAGGAGTTACTGGTTCACGGAAAAACCTTTACTATGGCAAATATAATTGAAAAAGTACAAAGACCAACTTTGGTTTTAGCACATAATAAAACTTTAGCAGGACAGCTTTATTCTGAATTTAAAGAGTTTTTTCCTGAAAATAATGTTGAGTACTTTGTATCTTATTACGACTATTACCAACCAGAAGCATATATACCACAATCAGATACATATATTGAAAAAGATGCTTCTATAAATGATGAAATAGATAAATTACGACATTCAGCAACAGCTTCTTTATTTGAAACTAGAGATACAATAATAGTTGCATCAGTTTCATGTATTTATGGCTTAGGAGACCCAATTGACTATGAGAACTTAACAATATCTTTAAGACCGGGTATGAAAATTGAAAGAAATATAGTGCTAAAAAAGCTCATAAATATGCAATATATCAGAAGTGAACTTGAATTTAAAAGAGGTACATTTAGAGCTAAAGGTGATATTGTTGAGATATACCCATCAGACCAAAGTGAAACTGCGATTAGAGTGGAATTTTGGGGAGATGAAGTGGAAAAGATTTCAGAAATAAATCCATTAACAGGTAAGGCAATAAGCACAAGACAACATATTATGATATTTCCTAATTCTCACTATGCAACAACAGCAGATAAAATGGAAAAAGCAATTGTAACAATACAAGAAGAATTAAAAGAAAGAATAAAATATTTTAAAGATAATAATAAATTGATAGAAGCTCAACGAATAGAAGAAAGAACAAACTTTGATATTGAAATGATGAGAGAAACCGGTTTTTGCCAAGGTATAGAAAATTATTCGAGACATATAAGTGGTAGAGAACCTGGAAGCGCACCATATACTTTATTTGACTATTTTCCAAAAGATTTTCTATTACTAATAGATGAATCACATGCTACAATTCCACAAGTAAGAGCAATGTATAATGGAGATAGAGCAAGAAAAGAATCTTTAGTAAATTATGGATTTAGACTTCCATCAGCATTTGATAATAGACCTTTAAAATTCGAAGAATTTGAACAAAGAATAAATCAAGTTGTATTTGTTAGTGCAACACCAGCTGAATATGAGAAAGAGCATTCAAAAGAAAATGTTGTTGAACAAATAATAAGACCAACTGGATTACTTGATCCTAAAATAGATGTTAAACCTGTATCAAATCAAATAGATGATTTGATAGAGCAAATTCATGAGAGAGTAGAAAAACATGAAAGAGTGCTAGTAACAACATTGACTAAAAAGATGGCAGAAGATTTAACTACTTATTTGGCAAGCTTAGATATAAAGGTAAAATACATGCACTCAGATATTAAGGCACTAGAAAGAATGGAAATAATACGTGATTTAAGACTGGGAGAATTTGATGTTTTAGTTGGAATAAACCTTTTAAGAGAAGGATTAGATATCCCAGAGGTTTCACTAGTAGCTATACTAGATGCGGATAAAGAAGGTTTTTTACGTTCGGAACGTTCCTTAATTCAAACTATTGGACGTGCTGCTAGAAATACAGATGGAAAAGTTATAATGTATGCAGATGAGCTAACTGATAGTATGGAAAAAGCAATTAGTGAAACAAATAGAAGAAGAAAAATACAAATGCAATATAATGAGGAACATGGAATTACTCCACAAACAATACAAAAATCTATTAGAGACACAATTAAGGCAAGTTACGTTGCTGATATACAAGAAGAATACAAGCTTGACAAAGAATCAAATGTACAAGATGTAATTAATAAGCTTACAGATGAAATGCTTAAATATGCAGCAGAAATGGAATTTGAAAAAGCAGCAGAAATTAGAGATAAGATAAAAGAACTTGAAAAAATGATTTAATATTGTATTTTTATAAAAAAATGAGTATAATACATTCATTGTAAAATAAAAAAGAGGAGAGAAGAATGGAACACAATATAGAAATATATTTCTTGTATTTTATAATTTTGGCAATAATGGGATGGGTAATGGAAGTAACATTACAGCTAGTTCAAAAACATAAATTTTCAAACAGAGGATTTTTAATAGGACCATATTGTCCAATATATGGATGTGGTGGAGTGTTGATAACATTAACACTATCAAACCTATCAAATCATCCTATTGCATTGTTTAGTACAGCAATACTTATATGTGGTGTATTAGAGTATTTAACAAGTTACTTGATGGAAAAAATATTTAATGCACGTTGGTGGGATTATAGTAATAATAAATTTAATATAAATGGAAGGGTATGCTTAGAAACGATTATTCCATTTGGACTTCTTGGATTAACACTTATTTATATTATAAATCCATTTATTTTTGGAAAATTAAATCAAATCCCTGAAAACATTGTTCGAATAATTGCAATAATTGTAGCATCAATATTTTTGATTGACTTAATTATTTCATTTTATGTAATATCAAATGTTAGAAAAGCAACAAAGAAATTTGATAAAGAAAATCCAAAAGATAGTACAGATGCAATTTCTAAAAAAGTAAGGGAATTTTTAAGAGGAAAATCTGTATTAAATAGAAGATTAATAAATGCTTTCCCAGAACTAACAGCTACGCTAAAAGAACGTAAAGAAAAAATAAAACAAAAAACGAAAGAAATAAAAGGCGAAATAGTAAATAAAGCAAATGAAGTGAAAAATGATTTAACAGATAAGGCTGGAGAAATAAAAGAAGAAATTTCACAAAAAGCAGGTAAAGTCAAAGAAAAAATAAAAAAAGATAAAGATAAATAATAAAGCTAAAAGCCAGTTGGTATTACCAACTGGCTTTTGCTTTAGATATTAAGTTATAAATTTTTAATTGCATTACGAGCAAGTTCGTCACAACGATTATTATATTTATTATCAGCATGGCCTTTTACTTTATGAAAAGTAACATTATGTACTTTAGTTAAAGAAATTAATTCCTGCCAAAGTTCTTTGTTTTTAACATCTTCTTTATTAGAATTTTTCCAACCATTTTTAATCCATCCCAAAATCCAATTTTGTAGAAAGGCATTTACAACATAAGCACTATCACTATATAAATTGACATTACAAGGTCTTTTTAAAAGTTTTAAAGCTTCAATTACAGCGGTTAATTCCATAACATTATTAGTTGTATTTTTATTTCCACCAGAAATTTCTTTTTTATTTTCGTTAATCATTAAGATTGCTCCCCATCCACCAGGACCAGGATTACCACTACATGCTCCGTCAGTATAAATTATAACTTCTTCCATTAATAAAATTCTCCTTTACTCATTGTAAAATATTTGTTTTTATGATATTATAACATAAGTTAAATTAAGTCAATAAAAATTGTATGAAGGGGTGTAAAAATGAGCAATGTACTTGGAATTATTGCAGAATATAATCCATTTCATAATGGACATTTATATCACATAAAAGAATCAATTAAACAAACAGATGCTGATTATATTGTGTGCATAATTTCGGGAAATTTTGTTCAAAGAGGAAATACATCAATTATAGATAAGTGGACAAAAACTAAAATGGCCATTGCACAGGGAGCAGACTTAGTACTTGAACTACCAACAATTTATGCGACATCTAGTGCGGAAAATTTTGCAGAAGGAGCAATAAAAATATTTGATTCTCTTGGAATTGTAAATACACTATCTTTTGGAATAGAAGCAAAGGATTTAGCAACATTAAACAATATTGCAAATGTAGTTTATCAAGAACCAAAAGAATATGTTACTATGTTAAACCATGAGTTAAACAAAGGTGTGTCTTTTCCAAAAGCAAGGGAAAATGCATTAATGATGTACTTAAATGATATAAAAAGATATGCAAATGTTTTAAATGGTTCAAATAATATATTAGCAATTGAATATTTAAAAGCAATAAAAAAGCTTAAAAGTCCATTAAAACCTGTGGGAATAAAAAGAGAAAAAGTATTATATCATGATGAAATTATTGTAGATGATTTTGCAAGTGCAACAGCTATTCGTAGAATGATTTCTACAAGACAATTTGACGACATAATAAAGGTTATTCCAAGGACGTCCTATGTTCTACTTGCTCAAGAGTTTAGAAAAGGACATTATGTTTTAGATTTGTCAAAATTTCAAAAAGAAATAATATATATATTAAGAAAAATGACAGTAGAAGAAATAAAAAAATTACCGGATGTTTCGGAAGGTTTGGAAAATGCAATAAAAAATGCAGCAAATTCATGCAATAATGTTATAGATTTAGTAAACATGGTTAAATCTAAAAGATATACTCAGACTCGAATTCAAAGAGTTTTAATATATGCTTTGCTTGGAATAGATAAAAAAATGATGGAGACAGCAAGGAAGACTGTGCCATATACAAGAATATTAGGATATAGTGAAAGAGGTAAGAAACTAATTTCAGAGATAAAATCTAAGAACCCAAAAATCAATTTAGTAACATCAGTTAAAGAGTTTATGGAAACAACAAGAAATAAAGTTTTGAAAGAAATGCTAGAAACAGACATTTATGCTACAAATGTGTATACATTAGGGTATGAAAAAGATTCATGGTCAAACTTGGATTATACTAATAAAATTGTAACACCATCAGATTTGAAAGAGGTAAAATAATATATGATTATAGGAATTACAGGAAGCTCTGGAGCAGGAAAAAGTACTGTATGTGAAATGATAGAAAAAACATACAATTCAAAGACTATTACTGCTGACAAAATAGCTCGAAAGTTGTCAGAAAAGGGAACAGAGTATCTAAATGAAATCATTCAGAGATTTGGAAATAATGTTTTAACAGAAAATGGAGACTTGAATAGAAGAAAACTTGCAAATATAATTTATTCAAGCAAACAAAAAAGACAGGAATTAAATCAAATTACTTTTAAATATATAAAAAAAGAAATAGAAAAAGAAATAAAAAATAGCAATAATAAAATAATTACTATTGATGCTCCTTTACTTATAGAAGCAGATATGAAAAAATTGTGTGATACTACTATAGCGGTAGTTTCTGAAGACAAAGAAATACAAATACAAAGAATTATAGAAAGAGATAAAATTGATAGGAAACATGCAGTTGCAAGGCTTGGAGCGCAACATCCAAATGAATTTTATACTGAAAATTGTGAGTACACAATTGTTAATAATGAAAAATTAGAAGAGCAAATAAAAAATGTGATAGAAAAGATAATGTTAAATTTTTAATATTATCTTTTTATTACAGCAGTTTTACAATTATATTACATTTATGTAACAATATTGAATTAAGGAATAATTTAACATATAATCTCTTCTAGAAGAAGAATTTTAATTACTCAAGAAAATTCCATTAAAAGGGGAGTAAGTTACATGGAAACTTTTGCAGATTACATTTTATCTGAAAAAGATTGGATAAAAAAGATGGAAATAATGCATTACCTAAAGCAAAAAACAGGAATATTTTTTGACAAATCAGTTGTATTTAAAACATACTTAGCTAAAACATTTTTAGATAATACAGATATTGGTTTAGATAAAAATCTTATTGTGACTGCTTGTTTGTTATGCAATTGTAAAAAAAGTAATGGACCACAAGATTTGGAGCAAATAAAGGCATATGCTAAAAATGGAGCCGAATATTTGTCAACTTTAGGATTTTCAAATAGATTTTGCAAAATCTGTGAAGAGGTTAATAGATATAGTGGAAGTCTACCAAGAGAAAAAGAAAGCGATGTATTAGAATTAGTTGATAATTTTGGTGGTATGCTTTTAGACAGACCAGAGAGAATTGCATTTAAAGTAGATGAGGCATTAGTATTATTAGAATATAGAAACTTAAAGGACAAGAACAATAGATATTTGCAGAAATTCAAACAATTTGTTACAGAAATGCAGGAGGTGTTGGTATGAGTCAATTACAAGGAGCTATTCAATATGTTGCAAACAGAATGAATGCGATAAGTGGTAATGATATTACAGCTACAAAAAACATGGTGGTAATAAATGGAAATGTTAATAAAGCAATGCAAGCACACCAAGCACACTTAAAAGAAGAGCTAACAACAGCACATGAGGATAATCAAAATACTATAGTAACAGGAGAAGATATACGTAATGAGATGAATCGTAAAATAGGAGATGAAGGTTACTTAAGATAAAATAGCTAAAAAAAGAGATTGGCTGTATAGACCAATCTTTTTTTGAGTAAATTTTAAATTAAAATGGAGGTATTGAAAATGCAAGAAATGTTTGCCGATTTACATGTACATATAGGTAGAAGTGAAAATGGAAAACCTATAAAAATAACAGCTGCAAGAAGTTTAAATTTTGCAAATATTGCAAAAGAATGTGCTGAAAGAAAAGGAATACAAATAGTTGGAATTATAGATTGTGCTTCTCCTTATGTTATTGAAGATATTGAAAATTTTTTAAAAACTGGTGAAGCATATGAAATCAAGGATGGAGGAATTATATATAAAGATAAGGTATGTATAATTTTAGGTAGCGAAATAGAGACATCTGAAATAAATGATGATGGAAAAACCGGAAGTGCACATAACTTATGCTACTTTCCTAAACTAGAGGACATTAAAGGATTCTCAAAGGAAATGAGCAAATATATAAAGAACATAACATTGAGTTCTCAAAGAGCATGTTTATCTGCTTATGAATTAATTGATATTGTAGAAAAATATAATGGAGTATTAATACCTGCTCATGCATTTACACCACATAAAAGTTTTTATGGAAATTGTACAAGCAGATTAGAAAGAATATTTAAGGAAAAATTTAACAAAATATTTGCTATAGAGCTAGGACTTAGCGCTGATACAGAACTAGCTGACCAAATATCAGAACTTGAAACAAAAACTTTTGTTACAAATTCTGATGCACATTCTTTACCTAAGATCGCGAGAGAGTATAATAAAATACTTGTAGATGATATATCATTTAAAGAATTGCTAAAAGCTTTAAAAAATGAAGATGGAAGAAAAATTGTTTGTAATTATGGACTTGATCCAAAACTAGGAAAATATCACAGAACATATTGCGAAAAGTGTGATAAACCTATAGAAGGAATGCCACCAATATTTGAATGTCCTGAATGTCACGGAACAAACATTACAATGGGTGTGCTGGACAGAATAGTAGCTATTAGAGACAAAGAAAAGAGTATAAGCCCGGCAAATAGGCCACCATATATTTACCAAGTACCATTAACATTTATTCCTGGATTAGGAAGCAAAACAATAGATAAATTATTAAACAACTTTGAAACGGAAATGAATATTTTACACAAATTATCAGAAGATGATATTGAAGCTGTAGTTGGAGAAAAGGTTGCAAAAATGATAATTGCAGCAAGAGAAGGAAAAGCTAATATTCAAGCCGGAGGCGGAGGCGTATATGGTAAATTAACAGTAGGTTAATATAACCAAGTTCTAAAAATCATTTTATTGAATAGACATTATGTATAAAAATACAGACAATGAAATGAGGATAAGAATGAGGAAAATACATAAGAAATCTTTTAAAATAAAAGAAATCATTGAAGAACATTTAAGAGAAAATTTAAAATACTACATGATTGTTTCAATAATAATGCTAATAGGAATTGTTTTAGGAGTTATATTTGTAAATAATTTAGATGAAAGCCAAAAACAAGTTGCACAAGATTATTTAACAAAATCTATACGGTACTTTAAAAGATAATCAAAAAGTTGAAAGTACAGAACTTTTAAAATTATCGTTAGCAAATAATTCAATAATAGCTTTTACTATGTGGTTTACAGGGTCAACGGTTGTAGGAATACCAATAGTAATTGGAATAGTAACAGCAAAGGGATTTTGCGTTGGATATACAATCTCAATGATTATTAGTACGTTAGGTAATTGGAAGGGAATAATTTTTATTGCAACTAGTATGTTATTACAAAATCTCATATATATACCAAGCATAATTGCACTTGCAGTTAGTGGAATGAAACTATACAAATCAATTACAAAAGATAAAAGAAAAGGAAATATAAAATTTGAACTGATAAGACATACCATATTTTCAATAATAATATTTATTATAATTTGTATAGCGTCAATTATAGAAGCATATTTATCGACAAATTTATTACTTTTGATTATAACAAAATTATGATTTGTAAAACTTAAAGAAAATTCTTTAAATCTATTTACAATTATGAATTATTTTGATATAACTTATGTAAATCGACATAATATGTTCTAAAAGATTTAAAATACAAGATAGGGGAGCTAAAAATGGAAAAACAAATTAAACTTTTTTTAGAATTTTTACAAAACGAAAAAAAATTATCAGATAATACACTTCAATCATACAAAAGAGATATTATACAATACCAAAATTATATAGAAGAAAATCAAATAAATTATACAAAAGTTTCAAAAGAAGATATAAAAACCTATCTAAATTATTTAAAAAAAGTAGGAAAAAAATCATCTACTATATCTAGAAATTTAGCATCTATTAGATCTTTTTATCAATTCTTAATTAGAAATAGAAAAATAAAAAATGACCCAACAGAAGACGTACAGTCACCAAAAGTTGAAAAAAGAATTCCAAGTGTGCTTACAGCACAAGAAGTTGAATTATTATTAGAACAACCTAAAGACGTTGACTTGAAGGGAACAAGAGACAAAGCAATGTTGGAATTTGCTTATGCAACAGGAATGAGAGTTACAGAAATTATTAATTTAAATATAGAAAATGTTAATATAGAAGAAGGATATGTAATTTGTAGAACAGGAGCAAAACAAAGAAACATTCCATTAGGTTCATTATCTTTAAGTGCATTAAAAGAATATATTGAAGATGCAAGACCTATATTAATAAAAAATGAAAGAGAAAAAGCATTATTTGTAAATGTTAATGGAAAAAGATTAACAAGACAAGGATTCTGGAAAATAGTAAAATATTATAAAGAACAAGCACACATAACAAAAGACATTACTCCACATGTGCTAAGACATTCATTTGCAACACATTTGTTGCAAAATGGTGCTGACTTAAAAGCTATTCAAACAATGCTTGGACACTCAGACATATCTTCAACACAAGTTTATATGCAATTTCAAGACTCAGGACTTAAAGATATATATCAAAAAGCACATCCAAGAGCATAAATATTTTATATAAAATTTTAAAGCACCTATTTATTTTTTATTGATAAATATTATATAATGTACTAAGAAAATTAGTACATTTTTTTAAATTTTACGTTCAAGGAGGAAAAAATGAATTTGCCAAATAAATTAACAATATTGAGAATTATTTTAGTACCAATAATGGTTATAATTCCGTTTTTTAATATACAAGGAGAAGTATGTGGAATACCAATTACGTATTTATTAATTGACCTGATATTTATAATAGCAGCAATAACAGATAAATTAGATGGATATATTGCAAGATCAAGAAATCAAATAACAACATTTGGAAAATTTTTGGATCCTATTGCAGACAAAATAGTTGTCATAGCAGCGATGATTATGTTAGTGGAATTTGGACATTTACCTGCATGGATTCCAATAATAGTAATATTTAGAGAATTTATAGTTTCAGGATATAGACTTGTGGCAGTACAAAAAGATGGAAATGTAATAGCAGCAAATGTTTGGGGAAAATTAAAAACAGTGACACAAATGATTGCAGTTATCTTAGCCTTTTTAGACCCAAATCCATACGCAACAATCTTTAATGGAAATTTATCAGGATATAACTTCATAATAAATCTACTAGTTACTTTAATAATGAGTGTATCAGTAGTAGCTACAATATTCTCAGGATGGGAATATGTAAAAAATGGAAAAGAGCTATTTAAAGGCTCAATGTAAAGAAGAGGTAAATTTATGAATTTTGAACAAGCGAAAAAAAGAGCAGAAGAGTTAAGACCTTTATTACAATACTATACAAAGAAATATTTTGATGATGAACAAGTAGTTAGCGATTATGAGTATGATATGCTTATGAGAGAACTTAAACAAATAGAAAAAGAATACCCAGAATTAATAACTGAAGATTCACCAACACAAAGAGTTGGAACAGGAGCTATAAAGAAAGGCTTTGAAAAGGTAACACATGAAGTGCCTTTGCAAAGCCTTCAAGATGTATTTACATTTGAAGAAGTTGAAGAATTTGACCAAAGAATGCAAAAAGCTGCAATTGAGTTTTCAAGGCCGTTAGACTATGTAGTGGAAACAAAAATAGATGGACTTTCTTCAGCAATTGAATATAGAAACGGAAAGTTATATAGAGGAGCAACTCGTGGTAATGGAATAGTAGGTGAAGATGTAACTCAAAATATCTCTACAATAAAACATGTACCAAAAGAATTGAAAGAACCAATATCTATAACTGTACGTGGAGAGGTTTTTATTGGAAAAACAGATTTTGATAAATTAAATGAGGACAGGCTATTAGAAGAACAAGAACAATTTGCAAATGCTAGAAATGCTGCAGCAGGTTCACTAAGACAGTTAGATAGTAAAATAACAGCATCAAGACCATTAGATATTTATGTGTTCAATGTTCAAAAATGTGATGATATTACATTTAAAACACACTATGAGAGCTTATTATATCTAGAACGTTTAGGATTTAACGTTAATCCTGTAAAAATCTTGTGTAAAAATATGCAAGAAGTTAGAGATGCAATAAACAAAATAGGTGAAATGCGAAATGAATTAGATTTTGGAATAGATGGTGCAGTTGTAAAAGTTAATGATTTAGAACTAAGAGAAAAAGTAGGTACAACATATAAAACACCAAGATGGGCAGTGGCTTATAAATATCCTCCTGAGAAAAAAGAAACATTATTAAAAGATATTGTTTGTCAAGTTGGAAGGACAGGAGCAATTACCCCGATGGCTATTCTAGATCCAGTATATGTTGCAGGTTCTAAAATTTCAAAAACTACTCTTCACAATGAAGATTATATTAAGCAGAATGATATTAGAATTGGTGATAGAGTTATAATTCAAAAGGCTGGAGATGTTATTCCAGAAGTAGTTGGAGTAAATAAAGATAAAAGAGATGGAACAGAAAAAATCTTTGAGATGCCAAGAATATGTCCTGTGTGTGGCGCTGAGGCTGTACGAGAAGAAGGAGAAGCAGTTGTTAGATGTATAGGAATTGAATGCCCAGCTAAATTATATAGAAGTATCATTCATTTTGCATCAAAAGATGCAATGGATATAGATGGTCTTGGAGAGGCAATTATTGGCGAGCTGATTGAAAGAAAACTAATATCTAATATTGCAGATATATATAAGTTAACTATAGATGATGTTGCATCTTTAAAGAAAAATGGTAAAAAATTTGCGCAAAATCTAATAAATGCAATTGAAGAAAGCAAAAAAAGAGACTTATACAGAGTAATAAATTCACTTGGAATTAGACATGTAGGTGTAAAACTGGCAAAAACATTAGCAAGATATTTTAAAGATATGGATAAATTGATTGTGGCAACTTATGAAGAATTGAGAATGATAGAGGATGTAGGCGAAATAACTGCAAATACAATTTATGAATTCTTTAGACAAGATCAAACTATAGACTTAATAAACAAATTAAAACAAGCAAATGTGAATATGAAAGCAGAAATACAAGAAAATGAAGATGGAAAATTTGCGGGAAAAACATTTGTATTAACAGGAAGCTTAGAGCATTATTCGAGAGAAGAAGCTAGTGAAATAATTGAAAAAATGGGAGGAAAAACATCATCATCAGTATCAAAGAAAACAGACTATGTTTTAGCAGGAGAAGATGCGGGAAGTAAGCTAAAAAAAGCTCAAGAACTTGGTATAACAATAATTTCAGAAGAAGAGTTTATAACAATGCTATAAAAGACTAACTATGATGTAAAGGAATAAATTATATGGATGGAAAATATACTTTTGAAGAATTTTATAAAAACTTAGAAGATGGATATCAAATCTATTTTACTTATGTTAGAAATAGATATTTGCTCTTTAAAACATCTGAAAATTGCTATACGCAACAGTTATTGACTATACATGACAAAAATCCACAGCCAAGACATTCTATGATTACATTTAAAAGAGTAAAAGAAATGTTTCCTCATATGGAAGAAATTGAATATAAAACAGGAATTAACAATGATTGAATTTAGTAAACAAAATGGATTTTTGACATTTGTTAGAAAAAGTGATATAATACATTTATCCTAAATAAAAAATGGAGGATTTTATGATTAAGCAAGTGGAAGTGAAGAGTCTTCGGACTCTTACCGAAAACGAGGAAATGGCTATCTATAAGATAGCCAAGACCTATGGCTACCGCTATTGGGGCGGTGGTTCAATCATGGTTGATTCGGACGGCGTAAGCTGTCTGAATATCGGGTTTGAAACCCGAGCTGCAACCATAAGTACAAAACTCGGAACTCAACTTCGAAAATTATTCGAAGTTGAAGAAGTTCGTGTTGAAGGAGTGAAACTTTAACACGAAAACCTCCACAGTTGGCTCTATATAATTATAGAGCCAACAGGTAAAGGCCATTGCTGAAAAGCAGTGGCCTTATTCTATTTGTTTTGAATTTATTTGAAGATCACTAAAACTATTAGGCTGTACATTAATAGTTTCTTGATTTGTATATATTACCATACCGGGTTTTGAATTTTTGATTTTTTTTACATACTTAATTAAAGTATAATCTACAGGAACATTAGATGAATTAGAAGCTTGACTATAAAAAGCAGCAATAGCAGCACATTTGTTTAAAATTTCCTGAGATGGAGTTACACCATTTGTTTGTAAAATTGTATGACTACCATGGAAGTCTTTAACATGAAACCAAAGGTCATCTTTATTAGCTATTTTAAAAGTTAATTCATCATTTTGTTTGTTGTTTTTTCCAACTAAAATATTAAAGCCATTTATATTATATTTGATTGGTAGTGTTAAATTATTACTAGATTTAGAAGACGAAATTCTATTTTTTTGCTTTTTCTTACTTTGCAAAGAAAATGAAGATTTAACTTCATCTGATATAGCATAAATATCAGAAATACATGTTGAAACTTCAATTTCATAAACTATACTTTCTAGATAATTAATTTCTTTTTCTAATTCTATTTTTTGAATCTGGACAATATCATTAGTAGCCTTTAACTTATTATATTTTTTAAAATATTTCTTAGCATTATCATTTGGATAAAGTGAAATGTCTAAGGGAATATCAATAGTAGTACCATCATAATAATTTAAAAGTTCAATGTGGCTTAAACGTTGTTTAGAAATCTGATATAGATTGCTAGTTATAAGTTCACCATACAATTTGTATTTTTCCATTTGAGAACATTCTTCTAATTTTTCATTAATATTAGAAAGTTTTTTAGACAATTTTTTTAATTTGGAAACGAACGAACTTAATAATGTGTTTTTGTATGATAAAAATTGTTCATTTTCTTGTTTATTGTTATAATAATTATCTAAAAATGTGTTAACTTGTAATGGAATAATAGATTGACTATAAGTTAAAGCATAATCATTATTTTCAACACTAATACATTTGATATGTGAATTTTTTATATTATTTTGTAATTCTAATAAACAATTTGCCAATAAAGTGTAATCATCTAAACTAGTAGAAATGTTTTTTTCTGCAATTAATTGCTTTACTGAGGTTTTGCTAAGTCCGATGAAATTATTACAAAAGAAATCTATTATGCAAGAATCATCTAAATTATTTATTAATTCTTCAAAGTTACTAATATCAATTTTGTTAGAAGATGGAGAAGAATATTTATGTTTGGGTAAAATATTTCTACTTGCTCCATTATTTGTAGAAAAATGTTTAAACGAATCTATAATAATATCATTTTCATCTAACAAAAGAATATTACTGTATTTCCCCATAAGTTCTATAACCATCTTTTTTACAATAGATGTATTATTTTCATCTTTACCTATAAAATCAATTATTAGAATTCTCTCTAATCCTAAAGTATGTATATTAGAAATTTTATAATTTATCAAATGCTTTCTAAGTAACATACAAAAGTTAGGTGCTACCAGGGGATTTACTTTTTTATTTTGTGTCAAATATACTGAATAAAGATTTGAGGATATGTTAATAGATAAAGCATATTGTAAACCATTACAGTATATGCTAAGTAAAATCTCATTTTCATCTGGCTCATAAATTTTTTGTAATTTTCCACCGATAAGACAAGCCAATTCATTAGATACAGCATTTAAAACTAAACCATCAAAAGCCATTTTTATACTTCCTTTCAATTTTGTATTCAAATTTTAGCACAAGATCCTTAAAATATCAACTTTTTGATAGTTTTCTATTGACAGAAAAAATGTAAGTGGATATAATACAAACATAGAGGCAACTACAACATAGGAGGTAGCTTATAACAGATGAGTGATGCAAATGTATATTATTCTTCAGACATAAAATATGCGGAAACTAGTGATGAAGACTTAATAGATATTATTAAGTCTGGTAATAAATATGCACTAGAGCACCTTATAAATCGCTATAAAAGTTTAGTCAATATGAAAGTAAGTAAGTACTACATAATAGGTGCAGAAAGAGAAGATATTGTACAAGAAGGACTAATCGGATTGTTTAAAGCAATAAAAAATTATCAAACCAATAAACAAAGTTCTTTTAAAAATTTTGCCAATATGTGCATTGAAAGACAATTAATTACAGCTATAAAGAGTTCAAATAGACAAAAGCACATGCCACTTAATTCTTATTTGTCTCTTAATATGAATGCTTATGATAATAACGATATAAACGACAAGAATGAAGCTGATTTGATTGAAATATTAAATACGAACTTGATAGAAGATCCTTTAGATACAATTACTCAAAAGGAATATTATAAAATTATAGAAAATGCTATTGATAAATCTTTAAGTAGTTTTGAAAAACAAGTATTAAATTTTTATGTGCAAGGTCAAAGTTATGGACAAATTGCAGAAAAATTAAATACTCCAGTTAAATCTGTTGATAATGCAATTCAAAGAATACGCAAAAAAGCAACTAAAGAAATACCAAATGAACAATTCTAAATAAGTCAAGAACAAGTTTCTTGACACAAATGCTTCTATAGCTCAGTAGGTAGAGCACAGCCATGGTAAGGCTGGGGTCGCCGGTTCGATTCCGGCTGGAAGCTCCATTTGAAATCAACTTACGGACTTAAAAGTTCGTGAGTTTTTATTTTATATAAAACTTTAAAAATTCTCTTTCTAGAAAGGAGGACTTTTTTCATGCTTGAATTTAAAGTAATTGAAAAACTAAAACCTAATAAAGGTTTAACCGACATCTTAAAAGACTTTAAATATAAGGTTATATTAGGACAAATTAAAACTATCTTGCACACTAACATACAAGTAATAATACCTACTGAATACTAGATTACATATCCTACTACTCTTACAATACCAGAATACACAAAGTGTATTCTAATAAATTTTTAGAAGAATTTATTACTAAATCACAATAGCATTTATATATAGATGGCATTATCAGTTGTCCATATACTGAAAAAAATGTTATTAAAGATATTTTAATATTAGTGCCTAAAAATAAATTAATTAACACTATTTAAAGAAGAAAGGAATGATAAAAATGAAAGTTACTTATACAAAAAAAGGAGATTATTTATTACCAGATTTATATTTAGAAAAAGGCGAAAATTATGGAAGGCTTGGAAGATATGGAATATTAAGATTACACTTTATTGCACAAAACAAGAAGGCACTTTATGAGACATTATTGGTGACAAATAAATTAACTCATCATCTTCTTTTAGTCAGTGATTCTTTTGAGAATTATTATAAAGAACTAATGGAAAATTATATTAAAAATGATGAAAGACTATCTGAAAAAAACAAAGAATTAAATCCATTGGAATGGACAAAATTAATGAATAACTATAAAAACACAGCAGAAAAAATTGTCTTAAATGAATATGTTTTTATATAAATAATCTTTAAAAAAGAGGAAAAAATTATCAAAATAATTTAATCCTCTTTTTATTTTTCTTGAATATGGGAACAAAATATATGTCTGGCCAGCACTGAATTTGTACTCCCGCGCAAATTCGTATGTGGGAAAATCCCAAACCCTCTTTAAATATTATTTACCTGCCAACCCTACCAACTTCTTTAGTTTTTGATATACCAAGTATATCATCACAATAAGTATTACCTGAAACTGGATTTATATATTTTTTAGGTTGAGCAATAACATCTATTAAAGTCTTCAACCTTGCATATTTAACAGCATTACCCACATTTATAACTTCTCTAAAATCATCTGGAGTCCAATCAGCTATCATTTCAGGATGTTTGTATATTGAAAAATTAAATCTTCTTTCAACCCCTTTTATTGATGATATATGGTTTTTATTTATGTCAATCCATTTACTTAGTTGCCCTTTTTTATTTGATACATATAACATCGCCAATCCACTTGGACATAACTTCATACCGTAACTATCGTGTAAAATTTTATCTAAATCCTGTAGTTCTTTTGATGTCAAATTTTCTAGTGAAGATTTAGGAATTATTGTTTCTGTTGATGGACTAGTATTAGTGTGACCAACTGTTATCCAACTATAGTTTTTTAATATTTCTTGAGGAACAAATCCTAATTGACTGGAAATTAACTCATCTGGTATTTGATTGGCAATAAATATATCTAATATTCCTTTATTTTTTTCTAAATCATTATTTTGGTTTGTTGTATTATTAGAACTTTTATGAAAATAATATGAAATATTATCTTCATTTAAATCACCACTTATTAAATCATACATAAATCTTGATGTTCTTCCATTACCATCACTAAACATATGTAAATTTAACAATGTATAATATACCATTGTTGCTCTTGCCTTTTTATCTGGAACTTTTGACATATTTTGTGTTAAATATTCAAGTGTTTTCATTTGAACTTCTTTTGTAGGTGATACTAAATCACCTGCTAGCATATTTTCTTCAAGAACATTTTCGGATTCATCCAGACATCTTAAACACTTATTTAACTTTACTAATAATTCTAATAATTCATCTTTTGATAATTCACTTAAATCTTTATTATCTGGGTTTACTAAATTAATTATTTTATTAATCATTTTAAATTCACTCCTCTAGATTTTAGTATTTTATGATACATATTTTAGTGTTAGGATAGATATATATATATATACGAAACTTCGCGGAAGTGGCATAATAAATATCATTTAAACTAATTATACTATATTTTATTAAATTTTCATATACTCCCATTGAATTTTAATAAAACTTTATGTATAATGTTTTTAGAAAGAGAACTTAGTTCGTAACTTGTATGCGATTTGCTCCAAAATGCGTTTTCGTCGAACCAGTTATACATATTGATATAACTGAGTTTGAAGAAAACAAAATGAATATCATTCACGAGAATATAAGTCGATTTAATCGGCTTCTTTTTTTGTCTTTTTGAGAGCAAAAGACAGAAAAAAGCCTCAATATAGGTTTAGCAAATTGACATAATACATATTAACAAATATATTTTCTTTATGTTAAAATATAAATATTATATAATTAAAGTCAATGAAAGAAAGAGTAGTTAAATGTAATATCATTACAGAGAAATTCCTGTAAGCTGAGAAGGAATGTGTAAAGATTTAATGAAAAGAGCTCTGGAGATGAATAGCCGAAATAATAGTAGGTTATTACAGGGGTGCCTGTTATAGCACAAACGTATAAATGTACGTTATAAGTTTAATATAGTAATATATTAATAAAATAGAGTGGTACCACGAATATATATCGTCTCTAGGGATTATCCCTAGAGATTTTTTGAGCTTATAGAAACATTTTGAATTTAAAAATTAGGAGGAACTGTGATGGATATTGAAGAAGAAATTTGTAAAGAAATATCTAAGATATTAGAAAAAGATTTTTATGAAATTAACAAAATAATTGTGAAAAATGAATCAATTAGTAGAGGAAATTTTTCATTACCATGCTTTAAGTTTGCAAATGAATTTAAAGAAAACTCTTGTAGAACATACAAGCTAATTTTTAATTACGTATATATGAAGAACCCTTCTGGTATTTTTATAATCTAAGTTATATAAGCCCTTAATATAAACGTTATTGTTTTTATTAGGGGCTTGTTATTTATAATATAAGAACTATTGTTATTTTAAATATTTAATATCTGCATCATTTAAAATTTGCATCTGCGATATTGCAATTTTGTTTAGCTTTTCAAGTCTTTCCGATTGTTTTAAATCTTCGTTTATAAAAACAGAATTTAAGTTTTCTAAATTTGCTAAACATATCAATTCATTCATTGTTGCATAATCCCTTATATTTCCTTTAAGCTCGGGATTTTTATCACGCCATTCTTTTGCAGTCATACCAAATAATGCCATATTTAATACATCAGCTTCTTCTGCATAAACAAAGTTTATCTGATTTTTAGTTAATTCTTTAGGTAGTAAATTATTCTTTATGGCGTCAGTATGTATTCTATAATTAATTTTTGAAAGTTCTCTTTTAGCATTCCAGCCTATTTGTTTTTGTTCTTCTGCTTTTAGTCTTTCAAATTCTTTTATTAATAATAGTTTAAACTTAGGACTAATCCACATTCCAAACTCAAATGCAATATCTTTATGAGCATAAGTTCCACCGTATCTTCCTGCTTTTGACATTATTCCTATTGCATTTGTTTTTTCTGTCCATTCTTTTACACTTAATTTATAACTATTTAAACCAGCTTGACTTTTAATTATGGCGAATTCGCCATAATTAAAATTAGGATTATGAATTTCTTCCCAAATACCTAAAAACTCAATAGTATTTCTATTTCTTAGCCAATCCGAAACAAAAAAGTCACCATCTTTGGATTTTAGCATATCAGTAATAGATATATAGTCTTCATCGTCAATTTTTATATAGGATATCTTTTGATTTAAAACACTTAATTCTGCCATATTTTAACCTCCTTTTTTTAATGGTATAACGATTTATTTTAGTTATCATACCAAACAAAAGTTCTAAAATCAATATTTATTTAAAAAATTGTAAAACTATTCTATCTTGTTTATATAATTGAAGTACATAATTGCTAATTTTATCTATTTCTTGTTTGATATAATTTTCATCTAAACATCTTGTTTTAGCATAAGGAACTGTAGATTTGCATTCAAAAAAAATATAATTATCATTTTTCCTACACATTACATCAGAAGTTTTTAAAGCATTATGTTTCTTTTTATAACATTGCTCTTTCAAAACTTCGTCAAACAAAAAAGATTTATTTAGTACTTCAAATAGATAATCTTCTAATACATTCTTTCCAAATAAACTTCTAAGCTCTGAATTAGAATCTGTTAATCTATATAAAAGTGAATCTGTTATAGCTCTTGGAATACAATGAGGTAAAAGAAACTTAAAATAGACCCTAATTCTAAAAAAGAATTATAATCAACATTAAATTTTTTATAAAATTCTTTTTTCATATCAATTTTATCTGAAACATATGTAAAAAAATAATTATATCTATGATATTTATATATATTGTAAGTTTGACTATCTTTTTAAAATAACAGGCAATCTTTCATAATCCATATATTTTAATCTCCTATACTATTTTCTATATTTTACCATAATTTTATAAAATATTTAGAAAAATCAAAAAAAAATTCTTTTCTATTGATAAAAGTTGAAAATTATGTTAAATTATAATCATATAAATCGAATTATATAAAAAAGAGCATTACTATTTGCAGATATATTTTTTCGCATACCTGTTTCGTAATTGCTCCAAAGTCTTTATATAAAAAATAAACTGAATAATGAATAATTATTCAATTTTTTATTGCAAATAAGAATATTAGTAATAGGAGGAAGCACTCTAAATGAAAATGGGAATAGTTGGGTTACCCAACGTAGGTAAAAGTACATTATTTAATGCAATAACTAAAGCTGGAGCTGAATGTGCAAATTATCCATTTTGTACAATTGAGCCTAATGTTGGTGTAGTGGCGGTGCCAGACGAAAGGCTAAATAAATTAGCTGAAATTTATAATCCACAAAAAGTAACACCTGCAGTCATTGAATTTGTTGATATAGCAGGGCTTGTAAAAGGAGCAAGTCATGGGGAAGGACTAGGAAATAAATTCTTATCACATATACGTGAGGTTGATAGTATTGTTGAAGTTGTTAGATGTTTTGAAGACTCTAATATTGTTCATGTAGATGGAAGTATAAATCCAATACGTGATATTGAAACTATTAACTTAGAACTTATATTTGCAGATATAGAAACCGTTGATAAAAGAATAGATAATGCTAAAAAGAAAATAAAAGCAGACAAAAAATATCAAGAAGAACTTGATGTTTTTGAAAAGATAAAGAAGGTATTAGAAGAAGGCAAGCTAGCGCAAACTATTTCTTTTACGGAAGAAGAAAAAGAAATTATAAAAGATGCATTTTTGCTTACAATGAAACCGATTTTATATGTCGCAAATGTTTCGGAAGAACAATTAAATAATGCTGAAAATGATGAAAAAGTAAAGCTTGTAAAGGAATATGCAAAAGAACAAGGAGCAGAAGTAATAGCTCTTTGTGTAAAAATTGAAGAAGAATTGGCAAGTTTGACTGACGACGAAGAAAAAGAAATGCTAGAAGCTTTGGGACTTAAGGAATCAGGATTAGATAAAGTTATTAAAGCAAGTTATGATTTACTTGGATTAATGTCATTCTTAACAGCTGGAGAACCAGAAGTAAGAGCATGGACAATAAAAAAAGGTACTAAAGCACCTCAAGCTGCAGGAAAAATACATAGTGACATTGAAAGAGGATTTATACGTGCAGAAATTGTTTCGTATGATGATTTAATAAGAGAGGGATCTATAAATTCTGTAAAAGAAAAAGGACTAATGAGATCAGAAGGAAAAGAATATGTTATGCAAGATGGAGATGTTGTTTTATTTAGATTTAATGTATAAAATCAAAAAAAATGACAAAATTTTGCAAAATAGCTTGACTATTATTGAATATGAGTATAAAATATATATGTATGAGAGATGTATAATATTTTTAAATAGGGTAAATACTATAGTAAGCAAAATATTATCTAAAGAAAAAGGAGATTGAGGATTATGAAAAATAGAAAAATTATGTTAATATTTATAGCAATCGTTATGATTATTATGGCAATTGCACCAGTTGTATATGCATCAAATGAAGAAGGACTACCTGTTATAGAGACAAACGAAGATTTAAATAATAGTAATACAGATAACAATCAAGCAAATAATAATGAAAATACTAATAATAATGAAAACACTAATAATAACGCAGTATTAAATGCTAACACTGATACCTCTGCTGAAAATAAATTACCTCAAACAGGCGTTGCAGAAGATACAACATTATTTATATTTATAGCAGTATGTATATTATCTGCAATTTATGCATATAAAAAAGTAAAAGATTATAGAAATATTTAATAATAAAAATAAGAAGAGATTAAACACTCTTCTTATTTTGCTTTTATGATTAATCTTTTTAAGTTATCTAAATTGTTACATGTAATAAGTGTAACAATCTTTTTATTTGCTGTATTTTGACTAATACAATTTGTGTCGTTATATAACACTTCATACTTTTCAAATATTTGATACACCATTTTATTACCACTTAAATCATAAATGTTTATTTGATCATTGATTTGCAATTCATTAAGTCGACTAAAAAAACGATTATCTATATAATTGTGACCGACAATACATAAATTTCCTATTTCATTTGGCATTGGACCAGTAAATCTACAAATAGATATTTTTAATAAGTCGTCTGAAACTTCAGATAGAATTGGATAACACAGATTAATTTTATCAATTTGCAACATTCCTATTACAAATGGGATGGCATTAGATGAATTTTCAATATTAGATAAATCTTCTTGATATAAAGTAGTAAGGTTATAATTATTAAGCAATTTTTTTGAAATTTGTTCTTGACGGTGAGATGTAAAATAATTAAATAAAAATAAAAAACAACTAAAAATTGCAATACAAAAAGAAATCCAAAATTGTATTTTATATTTATTGTTTTTGAAATAAAATTTTAATTGGAATATTTTTTTGTTTTCATCATAGGGAATTTCAAAAATATCGTTACTGAATTCTACATGTATTTTGGAGTTCAAATTATTTTTTTTGTTAGCTAACATTTCATTCATTACATCACCTTTTAATTAGTATTTGTGTTTATTAAATAAAAAATTCAGTTTTTATAATTTTTTTCAAAAAAAAGGTGTAAAAACAAACAATCTATGATAGAATAAGGTATATAAATTTAATATTAAGGAGAGTGTTTACATTTGTCTGAACTAAAGTATAAAAGAGTATTACTAAAGTTAAGTGGTGAGGCTCTTGCAGGAGAAACAAAATTTGGAGTAAATGAAATAACAATTGGTAAAATTTGTGACAAAATAAAAGAACTAGTTGATCTTAATGCAGAAGTAGCAATTGTTGTTGGAGGAGGAAATTTCTGGAGAGGTAAGAATGGACATGAAATGGAAAGAACAACTTCAGATTATATGGGAATGTTAGCTACATGCATGAATGGATTAGCTTTACAAGATGCACTAGAATCTAGGGGAGTCCCTGCTAGACTTCAAACTGCAGTTGAAATGAGAACAATTGCAGAGCAATATATAAAAAGAAAAGCTGATAAACATTTAGCAAATGGAAGAGTTGTTATATTTAGTGGAGGAACAGGAAGTCCATTTTTTACTACTGATACAGCTGCAGCTCTAAGAGCAGCAGAAATAGAAGCTGATGCAATATTAGTTGGAAAAACAATTGATGGAGTCTATTCGGACGATCCAAAAACAAATCCAAATGCTACTAAATTTGATGAAATTACATATATGGATGTATTAAATAAAGATTTGAAAGTAATGGATTCAACTGCAATATCATTATGCAAAGATAATAATATACCACTTGTAGTATTTGCAATTAGCGAACCAGAAAATATGATTAAAGCAATCAAAGGTGAAAAAGTAGGTACTTTTGTTGGAAATAAAAATTAAATTATGAGGAGAGAAAAGAATTATGTTAAACAATGTATATGAAGAAAAAATGGATAAAACAATTAGTGTTTTTGAAGAAAATTTATCAGAAGTAAGAGCAGGTAGAGCAAACCCTGCAATATTAAATAAAATTACAGTAAGCTATTATGGTGTTCCAACACCAATAAATCAAGTTGCTGGTATTTCAGTACCAGAAGCTAGAATGATTTTAATACAACCTTGGGATACTAGTCTTTTAAAAGAAATAGAAAAAGAAATATTAAAATCTGATATAGGAATTAACCCAAATAATGATGGAAAAGTAATAAGATTGAACTTTCCTGAATTAAATGAAGAAAGAAGAAAAGAGCTTGTAAAAGATATTAGAAAATTAGCAGAAGAAGCTAAAGTTGCAATAAGATCAATAAGAAGAGATGCAATGGATGAAGCAAAAGAAATGCAAAAAAAATCTGAAATAACAGAAGATGATTTAAAAAACGAAGAAAATGAAATTCAAAAATTAACTGATAAAAAGGTAGAAGAAATTGACAATATGCTAGCTAATAAAGAAAAAGAAATTATGAGTATATAAATTCTAAAAATAATCAGCAGCTTGCTACGTTACAGTATATTAAAAACACAGTTAGCTACTGCATACTGAGGCTGTAATAGGCAAAGCCTTAACAGCCTCAGCAACATACAAAAGTATGCGCCCTTGCCTTTTTAATATACTGTGCATTGCAATCTACTAATTCTTTTTAAAATTAAAATTATGTAATAAGAAAGGAAAAATATGGAAGAAAAGTTATTACCACAACATATTGCTATTATAATGGATGGAAATCGCAGATGGGCAAGAGAAAAAGGATTGGATTATAGACTAGGACATAAAGAAGGAGCAGAAAATTTAAAAAGAATAGCAAAATATGCTAATGAGATAGGAATTAAATACTTAACTGTATATGCGTTCTCTACTGAAAATTGGAAGAGGACAAAAGAAGAAGTTGGTGCTCTTATGATTTTACTTCAAAAATACTTGGAAGAATTTTTAAGTAGCAATGACTTTGATAACATAAAAATAAATGTACTTGGAGATACATCTAAATTAGGTGAAGGACTACAAAAGAGTATAACTAAAATATTACATGAGACTGAAAATAATACTGGGTTAGTTTTAAATATTGCATTTAATTATGGTGGAAGAGATGAAATAGTAAAAGCAGTAAAAAGAATATCAACAGAAGTTAAAGAAAATAAACTAGATATTGATGATATAAATGAAGAAACATTTTCAAAATTCCTTTATACAGCTGGTCAGCCAGATCCAGATTTGTTAATACGTACAAGTGGAGAACAGAGACTTAGTAACTACTTATTATGGCAACTTGCATACACAGAATTTTATTTTATAAAAAAATATTGGCCAGACTTTTCAGAGCAAGATTTGGATGAAGCAATATCTAAATTTGAAGCTAGAAATCGTAATTTTGGTGGAAAATAAAATATAGAAAGGTTAAATATTTATGAACATAAAAAGAATAGTATCAGGATTAATTTTATTCCCAATAGCTGCTGCTATTTTGATTTTTGGAAATCAATATGTAGTAGATGCAACAGTCGCCCTGATTGCAATTATGAGTATACATGAATTCTACAAAGCGTTTAGAACTGGGGAAAAAGCCAATCCAGTAAGTTGGGTAGGATATGCTACTGCAGCAATGATTTCATTAATTCATGTATTACCAGACGGTTGGATATTAAAAACAATTGGACTGTTATTACCAATAAGTTTATGTATTTTATTCTTATATGTTATTATAAAAAATTTGAAAATAAATATAATAGACATCGCAGTAACCTTCTTTGGAATCTTTTACATAGTAATATTTTTAATGTATATTACAATAATTCATGAAAATTTATTACATGGAAAAATATTAATTTGGTTTTTATTCTTAACTGCATGGGGAACTGATATATTTGCTTATGTTGTTGGAAAAAGCATAGGAAAACATCATTTTACGGAAATTAGTCCAAACAAAACAATTGAGGGATGTATAGGTGGAACATTAGGAGCAGTTATAATAACAGTAATTTATAATGTTATATGTCAATTTATATTTCATATAGAATTTAATTATGGTTATGTTATTTTAATAACAGTTATATTAAGCGTTTTAAGTCAAATAGGAGACTTAGCAGCATCTAGTATAAAAAGATATACTGGAATTAAAGATTTTAGCAATTTAATACCTGGACATGGAGGTATGTTAGATAGAATTGATAGTGTTGTATTTACAGCACCATTTGCATATTTTTTATTTATGTTGTTATTATAGGAGAGTGTATAATTGATTTCAGTGATTATTACAATATTAAAAATTGCATTTATACTTGGTTTCCTTGTATTTATTCATGAAGGTGGACATTTTTTAATTGCAAAACTATGTAAAATTAAAGTAAATGAGTTTGCAATAGGGTTTGGACCAACAATATGGAAAAAACAAGGAAAAGAAACTAAGTATGCATTAAGACTTATTCCACTTGGTGGTTTTGTAAATATGGAAGGAGAAGAAGAACGTTCTGAAAAAGAAGGTTCTTTTAGTAAAGCAAGTATACCAAAGAGAATTGCAATTGTTGCAGCAGGTGGACTTGTAAACATCTTATTTGCGTTAATAGTTTATTTTATACTATTATGTTTTACCGGAAATAATGTTTCTACTATAATAGATGGACCTATATCTGGTACAGGCGCAGAAATTGCCGGCTTACAATCGGGTGATGAAATTATTAAAGTGAACGGTCGTAAAGTTCATTATAAAAAAGACTTAGATAAAGCATTGGATAAGAGCAATGGAGAACCTTTAAATTTAATTATAAGAAGAAACGGAAAAGAAGAAACAATTATAATTGATCCTATGGTTGAAAAATATAATTATACTGGAATTGCTATTCAGACAAATGGAAAAAATAACACTAAAATAGCGGCAATTTATTCGAAAAGTCCGGCTGAACAGCAAGGATTAGTTTCTGGAGACGTAATATTAAAGGTAAATAATATTGATGTACTTAATGATGTAACAAAATTATTAGAAGAAATAAATAAGACAGAAGGAAAAGAAATTAAGTTTACAGTGGAAAGAAATAATGAAATAATAGATGCACTAATTACTCCAGAGGTACAGACAAATTATTATATGGGAGTATATTTAAAAAAGGCAGAAAATAATTTTGCTAATAACATTTATTATGCATATTTTGAAACCTTAAACTTTGGCTCATCTATTATTGATAATTTAAAATTATTGTTTACAGGAAATGTATCAATTAATCAAATGGTTGGACCAGTCGGAATAGGTGAAATAGTTGCAGAAACAAATGGATTTGCAGATTTTGCTTATATATTAGCAGTTGTGTCTATATCACTTGGATTTACAAATCTGTTACCATTTCCACCACTTGATGGAGGAAAAATTGTTATTTTACTTATAGAAGCGATTAGAAGAAAACCAATAAATGAAAAGGTGGAAATATATATTCAAATGACTGGATTTGTAATATTAATTGGACTTTCTATTTTAGTTACCTATAATGATGTACTAAGAATATTCTGATAAGGGGTATCAAATATGGAAAGAAAATACGACACATTGGACTATTATAATAGAAATGCAAATTGATATTGATTATTTTGAGACTTTGCCAAGTACTAAAAGAATACAAGACATAGTATGGGAAAATTATATTTTACAAAAAGATTAGTTTATAAGAGGAAAAAATGGAAGAACTAAAAACAGTAAAACAGGTATTTAGAGATTACAATTCAAATAGCTTCGCTTTGAGCGAGGCTAAAGTTGTATGTGTAAATATATACAAGAAAACTAATATTTTAGAAATAAAATTAAAGGTTGCTTCTTCTATTTTAATGAAAGACTTAGCTGACTTTGAAAAGTATTTAGCTAAAAGGTTTAATTTTAAAGATATTGATATAAAAATAGAATCTGATGGAACAGATGAAAATGTAAACAATAAAATTCAGACTGAATGGACTGACATTGTTGAGTATATGGCGTACAAACATCCACTAACAAAAGCATTATTAAAAAATAGTGCAATTAGCATAGAAGATAATAGAATAAATGTAAAGTTGGCAATGAAAGGAAAGATGGTATTAGAAGCAAGAGGATTTGAAAAAATATTATCTTCTAAATTAGCGGATTTATATCATAAAAATTATGTAGTTTCTTACCAAGAAGAAATTACACAAGAAATGATAGAACAATATCAAGAACATGCTAGAGAATTAGAAAAACAAGCAATTATGTTAGCACAAAAAGAAGCGATGGAACAAGCTGAAGAAAAAAGACAAGAAAAAGAAAAGAAGATACAAGGTGAATCTGCACCAATACCAGATGCCCCAATGCCTACTGATGCAGATATTCCTTTTGAACCAGAACAAGAAGAAAATTCACCTTTGATTTATGGTAGAAGTTTGAAAATCAAAGAGGAATTATCTAAAGTAATAGATTTGTCGGTTGATAGTGGAAAAGTTTTATTAGATGGAGAAATTTTAAATACAGATTCGAGAGAATTGAAATCAGGTAAATTCTTAGTAACATTTGATTTATATGATGGTTCAAGTACAATTACTTGTAAAGCTTTTGTTGAAGCAGATAAGCATGATGCGGTTATAAAAAGGTTAAAATCAGCCAGTGGAGTTAAAGTAAATGGAACAGCACAATTTGATCCATTTGCGAAAGAATTAGGCGTAATTGCAAATGTAATTATTGAATCAACTGGAATTAAAAGAGAAGTTAGAAAAGATGAAGCAAAAGTTAAAAGAGTTGAACTTCACATGCATACTCAAATGAGCCAAATGGATGGTATGACAGCTGCAAAAGACTTATTGAAACGAGCTGTAAAATGGGGAATGAAGTCAATTGCTATAACAGACCATGGAGTTGTACAAGCATTTCCTGATGCACACAAATACCTAGAAAAAGACCACCCTGATTTGAAAGTTATATATGGAGTTGAAGCATATTTGGCACCAGATAAAACACCATGTGTTTCATTTTCAAAAAATCAACCTTTAGATGATACTACATATTGCGTTTTGGACTTAGAAACAACAGGTTTCTCATTTAGAACAGAAAAAATCACAGAAATTGGTATAATGAAGGTTAGAAATGGAGAAGTTATTGATGAACTTAGTACATTTGTAAACCCAGAAAAACCAATACCACAAAGAGTAGTAGAAGTTACTAATATTACTGACGATATGGTAAAAGATGCTCCTAAAATTGAAGAAATATTACCAAAAGTTATAGAATTTGTTGGAGATAGTGTTCTTGTAGCACACAATGCAGACTTTGATATAGGATTTTTGAAATATAACTGCACATTATTAGGATTAAAACTAGGAAATACATATTTAGATACACTAAGATTAGCAAAAGATTTATTCCCAGAATATAAAAAGTATAAGTTGGGAATTATTGCAGAAAATTTAGGAATAAAAGTAGATGTAGCACATAGAGCATTAGATGATGTTGATACAACAGTAAAAGTATTAAATGTAATGTTTGATATGCTTAGAGAAAAAGGTGTTAAAACTTTAGATGATATAGATGAAAAGTTAAGCGGAAAAGCAGATTATAAATCACTTCCAACATATCATGCTATTATATTGGCAAAAGACTATGTTGGACTTAGAAATTTATATAAATTAATATCTGTTTCGCACTTACATTATTTTTATAAAAAACCTCGTATATTAAAATCATTGTATAAAAAATATTCTGAAGGTTTAATACTTGGAAGTGCTTGTGAGCAAGGAGAAATATATAGAGCCATAATTGCCGGTAAAACAGATGAAGAAATAGAAGAAATAGCAGCAGATTATGATTATTTAGAGATTCAACCTCTTGGAAATAATATGTTTATGGTTAGAAATGAAACAGTAAAAAGTGTAGAAGACTTAAAAGATATTAACCGTAAAATAGTTGCTCTTGGTGAAAAACTACAAAAACCAGTTGTAGCAACATGTGATGTTCATTTTATGGACCCACAAGATGAAATTTACCGTAGAATATTGATGGCTGGACAAGGGTATGATGATGCAGATGACCAAGCACCATTATATTTAAGAACAACTGAAGAAATGCTAAAAGAATTCGACTATTTAGGAGAAGAAAAAGCGTATGAAGTTGTTGTAACTAATACAAACAAAATATCTGATATGTGTGAGAAAATAAGCCCAATTTCACCTGAAAAGTGTCCGCCACACATTGATGGTTGTGAAGAAACAATAAAAAATATAGCATATAGTAAAGCACATGAATTATATGGAGATCCATTACCAGAAATAGTACAAGCAAGACTAGATAAAGAATTACATTCTATTATTACAAATGGGTTCTCAGTTATGTACATTATTGCACAAAAGTTAGTATGGAAATCTAATGAGGATGGATATATAGTAGGTTCAAGAGGTTCTGTTGGTTCATCTTTTGTTGCAAATATGACAGGTATTACAGAAGTAAATTCACTTCCACCACATTATAGATGTCCTAAATGTAAATATTCAGATTTTACAGATTATGGAGTGAAAAATGGATTTGACTTACCTGATAAGACTTGTCCAAATTGTGGAGAAAAATTAGCAAAAGATGGAATGGATATTCCATTTGAAACTTTCTTAGGATTTGATGGAGATAAAGAGCCTGATATTGACTTAAACTTCTCAGGAGAATATCAAGCAAAGGCTCATAGATATACAGAAGTAATATTTGGAAAAGGAACAACATTTAAGGCTGGTACAGTTGGTACAGTAGCTGATAAAACAGCTTATGGATATGTAAAAAAATATTATGAAGAAAAAGGTATACCTATTAGTAATGCAGAAGTTGTAAGACTTTCACAAGGATGCACAGGAATTAAAAGGACAACTGGACAACATCCAGGTGGAATTATAGTTGTACCAAAAGGCAGAGAAATATATGAATTCACACCAGTACAACATCCAGCAGATGACCCTAATTCAGATATTATAACAACACACTTTGATTATCACTCAATTGACCAAAACTTATTAAAACTAGATATACTAGGCCATGATGACCCTACAATGATTCGTATGCTTTTTGATTTAACTGGAATTGACCCAACTAAAGTACCTTTGGACGACAAAGATACTATGTCAATATTTAGTTCAACAAAAGTATTAGGTGTAACACCAGAACAAATACATTCAGAAGTAGGAACATTTGGTATACCAGAGTTTGGAACTAAGTTCGTAAGAGGAATGTTAGTTGATACAAAACCAACAACATTTAATGAGTTAATAAGTATATCAGGACTTTCACATGGTACTGATGTATGGTTAAATAATGGACAAGAACTTGTTAACCAAGGAATTGTTACATTAAGTGAGGCAATAGGTTGTAGAGATGATATTATGCTTTATTTAATAAAAAAAGGATTGCCACCAAAGCCAGCATTCAAAATAATGGAGTTTGTTCGTAAAGGAAAAGCTTCAAAAGATCCGGAAAAATGGAAAGAACATGAAGCAATGATGAGAGAATACAACATACCTGAATGGTATATTGGTTCTTGCCAAAAAATTAAGTACATGTTCCCTAAAGCACATGCTGCAGCTTATGTTACAAATGCCTTCCGCATTGCATGGTTTAAAGTACATAAACCAGCGGCATATTACACAGCATTTTATACAATTCGTGCAGACGAGTTTGATAGTGATATTATGTGTTATGGTGTAGAAAAAGTAAAAAATAAAATGAAAGAAATTGACTTACAAGGAAATAGTGCTTCAACTAAAGATAAGAATATGTATGCAATCTTAGAGTTAGTATTAGAAATGTATGAAAGAGGAATTACATTCTTGCCAATTGATTTGTATAAGAGTCATGCAACAAAATTTATAATGGAATCAGATACAGAGATAAGACCTCCATTAAACAGCATTCCTGGACTAGGAACTGTAGCTGCAGAAGGAATAGATACTGCGAAGAAAGATGGAAAATTTATGTCTATAGATGATATGAAGATTCGTTCAAAAATTGGTACTTCTGTTATTGAAATGTTACAAAAAGTTGGATGCTTGAAGGGTATGAGTCAGAGTAACCAATTAAGCCTTTTCGGGTGAATTTTAAAAATAATTGGCATCTTACTGCGTCAAAAGGTATTCAAAACGCGGTTACAACCAAAAGGTTGAGCCCTTGATTTTTGAATACTTCTTTCCTTGTAATATACTAATTCTTTTTAAAATTCAAAATGTTTAGTTAATTAGGTGTGATAACTGAGAGGAGAGAGCCGTGAAATTAGAAGAGCTAATTGATGTTAAGTATATAGTTATTTATTTGATTGCAATAAATTTGATTACATTTTTTGCGATGTGGCTTGATAAATGGAAAGCTAAAAGAGGCAAGTGGAGAATACCAGAAAATACTTTGCTAGTGTTAGTTTTAATGGGCGGTGGTATAGGAGGTATTGCAGGAATGTATACATTTCGACATAAAACTCAGAAGGCTAAATTTGAAATTGGTTTTCCTGTAATTTTAATATGTGAAATTCTTTTAATAATATTGATTTGTACGTAAAGTAAAAGCAATGTATTTCTAAAAACATAGAAATATGTTGCTTTTTATTTCGAAGTTGAAAGAATTAAATACAAATGGAATATACTGGAAACACACAAAAAACAATTTGACAATATACGACAAATAAATTGTTACCATAAAATAATAACGCATAAAAAGTAAAAGTTATCCACAAAAAAACACAACTATTTACAGTTATTCACAAAGTTTTCAACATTTTCCACAACACTGTGGAAAATGTTTTCTGTAAACTCATTGAAATAATTATGTAACACATATTGCCTTTTTGTAATAATATAGTCGAACTTTATAATATAATGTAGAAAAATATACAAATTTTGATTTACTTTAATATTATGTAACACTTGACACATTCGAACTTATGTTTTATAATTAATGCGTTATTGATGAATAATAATTTATGCATAGTACAGTATATATAGGGGGCTTTTAAATGCAAAATAGCATTATTATTAAGGGTGCAAAAGAACATAATTTAAAAGATATAAATATAGAAATTCCAAGAGATAAATTAGTGGTAATTACAGGGCTTTCAGGCTCTGGTAAATCTTCATTAGCATTTGATACTTTGTATGCAGAAGGTCAAAGAAGATATGTAGAAAGTTTATCATCTTATGCTAGACAATTTTTAGGGCTAATGGAAAAACCAGATGTTGAATCAATTGAAGGCTTATCACCAGCAATTTCAATAGATCAAAAAACTACATCTAGAAATCCACGTTCAACAGTTGGAACAGTTACAGAAATATATGATTATATTCGTTTATTATATGCACGTATAGGTGTACCATATTGTCCAAACTGTGGTAAGAAAATTGAAAAACAAACTATTGATCAAATTATAGATAGTGTTATGAGTTTAGAAGAAGGTACTAGAATTCAAGTTTTAGCACCTGTTGTTCGTGGAAAAAAAGGTGAATATACAAAACTATTACAAGACTTTCAAAAAGAAGGTTTTGTTCGTGTACGTGTTGATGGTGAAGTTTATGAATTAACAGACGACATAGAAATTGATAGAAAGAAGAAACATAATATAGAGCTAGTAGTTGATAGATTAGTTGTAAAAGAGGAAATCAGAACACGACTAACAGAATCGGTCGAAACTGCTTTAAAATATGCAAATAACTTAGTTGTAATAGATATTCCAGGGGATAAGGAAATTTTATATAGTCAAAACTATGCTTGTCCAGATTGTAATATAAGCATAGAAGAACTAACACCAAGAATGTTTTCTTTTAATAATCCATTTGGGGCTTGTCCAACTTGTACAGGTATTGGTTACTTAATGAAAATGGACGAAGATTTGATTGTACCTGACAAAAACAAAACTTTATATGATGGAATCAAAGCTTTTGGAGCCAGCACTATGAAAAAAGGTGATACAATGGCAAAAATGTATTTTGAAAGTATTGCTAAACATTATGGAGTAGAAATAAAAGATGTACCTATTAAAAAATTGCCAAGATGGTTCTTAGAGAAAATTTTATATGGTACAGGGGATGAAGCAATTGATTTTGAATATACATCTTATGCCGGAACAAGAAAATTTACAAGTCCATTTGAAGGTGTTTTGCCAACATTAGATAGAAGGTATAATGAAACAAAATCTCAAGGTATGAGAGACTTTTATGAAATGTACATGAGTGAAAGTGCATGTCAAACTTGTCATGGAGCAAGACTAAAAAAAGAGAGCTTATCTGTAAAAGTTGGAGATAAGAATATAAATGAATTAACAGATATGTCTATTGATAAAATAAAAGATTTCTTAAATTCATTACAATTAAACAACAAAGACAAAATGATTGCAGATCAAATACTAAAAGAATTAAATAAACGTTTACAATTTTTACTTGATGTTGGGTTAGAGTATTTAACATTATCTAGAAGTGCAGGAAGTTTATCAGGTGGTGAAGCACAACGTATTCGTTTAGCCACTCAAATTGGTTCAGGACTAACAGGAGTGTTATATATATTAGACGAACCAAGTATTGGGTTACATCAAAGAGATAATGAAAAGCTATTAGCAACACTTAGAAAATTAAGAGATTTAGGAAATACTGTTTTAGTTGTTGAGCATGATGAAGATACTATGTATGCAGCAGACCAAATTATAGATATTGGACCAGGTGCAGGGGTGCATGGTGGAAAAGTAATTGCACAAGGTACTGCTGAAGAAATTAAATTAGTTCCAGAATCTATTACAGGACAATATTTAAGTGGTAAAAAACAAATTTTAGTACCTAAAAAAAGAAGAAAATCTAATGGTAAGGCAATTGAAGTCAAAGGAGCAACAGAACATAACTTGAAAAACATAAATGTAAAATTTCCATTAGGACAATTTATTTGTGTTACAGGTGTTTCAGGTTCAGGAAAGAGTACACTTGTTAATGAAATATTATATAAAACTGTAGCTAAAGAAATATATGGTTCAAACGAAAAACCAGGAAAATGCAAAGAAATAAAAGGACTAGAAAATGTTGATAAAATTATAAATATTGATCAATCACCAATAGGAAGAACTCCACGTTCAAACCCAGCAACATATACAGGAGTGTTTGATGTTATTAGAGACATTTTTGCAGCAACACAAGAGGCTAAAATGAGAGGATATGACAAAGGAAGATTTAGTTTTAATGTTGCAGGTGGTAGATGTGAGGCATGTTCGGGAGATGGTGTTTTAAAAATTGAAATGCATTTTTTACCAGATATATATGTACCATGTGAAGTATGTAAAGGAAAGAGGTATAATAGAGAAACACTTGAAGTTAAATATAAAGGTAAAACTATTAGTGATGTTCTTGATATGACTGTGGAAGAAGCTTTGAAGTTTTTTGAAAACATACCTAAAATCAAATCAAAAATTCAAACTTTATATGATGTTGGACTTGGATATATCAAGTTAGGACAACCTTCAACTACTTTATCAGGTGGAGAAGCACAACGTGTTAAACTAGCAACAGAATTATCTAAAAAGGCAACAGGAAAAACATTATATATTTTAGATGAGCCTACAACAGGACTTCATATTGCAGATGTTCATAAATTAATTGATATTTTACAAAGGTTAGTTGATACAGGAAATAGTATAATTGTAATCGAACACAATTTAGACCTTATAAAAACAGCTGATTACATTATAGACTTAGGACCAGAAGGTGGAGAAAAAGGTGGACAAATAATTGCAGTAGGAACGCCAGAACAAATCACAAGAAATGATCAAAGTTATACAGGAAAATTTTTAAAAAAATACTTAGAATAATATAAAAACATGCCAATGGGGACGGAGAATTTTGGCACACTTTTAATTAAAATTTAAACAAATCGATTACAAAGTGTGCCAAAATTCTCCGTCCCCATTGGCATGTTTTATTATGTAAGAGATGTAAGGCTAAATGGGCATTCATATAAAAAATTAATACAAAAGTAAAATTAAAAAACAAAAAGAAAGGGAACAAAGTAAAAATTAAATATATAAAATAATTTATAAAATGAATACCCACTTAACTTTACATCTCTTACATTAAAAATCAATAACAATTATCTACAATTGTTATTATTTGATCTCTCATTATTATTTTTGTTTTGATTGTTACTATTATTTTTGTTATTGTTTTTATTATTTTTATTTTGCTTTTCTGACATACTTAAGCACCTCCATTTCTTTTTTACAATAGTATTATTAAACAAAAAATAAAAAATTATTCAAAAAATGTTTATTTTGCATAAGAGAAAACATTATTGCTAATTTACATGCTTTGTAGTATAATTTTTTAAGAAAAAGAGAGGTGCATTTTTATAATGAGTAATATAGTAATTGGAATTGAAGGATATGTTGGTGCAGGAAAAAGCGCAATATGTAGAGAATTATTAAATCACATTCCTAATAGTATAATTTTGGAAGGTGGAAATTTATATAGAGCAATTGTATATAGCTTACTTAAATCAGGTATAGATTTAAGCAATTTGAAACAAAATATGTCTCATGTTGATATTAAGTCAATTATGGAAAAGTTAAAAATTACAATTGCAATTGAAAACAGACAAACTGCAATTTATATTGACGGACAAAAAATTGATGAAGAAAAATTACAATCATCTCAATCATCATTAGCAGTTTCAGAAATAGGTACAATTGCCAATAATGATAAATTATATGAATTTGGAAGAAAATTAATAGATCAATTTAAAGAAAAATATAATGTTATAGTTTCTGGAAGAGCTTTAATGGAAATTTATCCAAATTTAGATTATCACTTTATGATTACAGCTTCACTAGATGAACGTATAAGAAGAAAAAGCATACAATATAACAACAAAATTGATTTAGAAGAACTAAGACAAAATATTCAAAGGAGAGATGAATTACAAGAAAAAGCAGGTTATTACAAAATATATGACAAAACTATTGTAGTTGATGTTAGTGAGTGTGAAAATGTTCAGGCTTCAGCTAAAAAGGTTTTAAGTTTTATTAAAAAGGAGAATATAGATAATGAATTTTGTGAATAAAAAATTAGATGAATTTGAAAACTATATAAGAGGAAAAAAAGTTGCTATTATTGGTTTAGGAGTTAGCAATATTCCTTTAATAGATTATTTTTACAACTTAGGTGCAAGTGTTGCATTTTTTGATAAAAGACCAGTTGAAAAACTAGACAAAGAGGCTGTTCAAAAAATACATAATTATAATTTTGATTTATACCTAGGAGAAAATAATTTAGAAAATCTAAAAGGATTTTCAATAATATTCCGTTCTCCAAGTTGTAGACCTGATACACCAGAAATTATAGATGAGGTAAGAAAAGGAGCTGTCTTAACATCTGAAATAGAGATGTTAATGCAAACTTGCCCAGCTACTATAATTGGAATTACAGGAAGTGATGGAAAAACTACTACTACAAGTTTAATTTATGAAATTATAAAACAGAGCGGGAAAAAATGTTACTTAGGTGGAAATATAGGTTTTCCATTATTTACAAAAGTTAGAGAAATGACACCAGAAGATGTAGTTGTATTAGAATTAAGTAGTTTTCAATTAATGGATATGCAAATTAGCCCACATATTGCGGTTATTACTAATATTTCGCCAAACCATTTAGACATTCACAAATCTTATGAAGAATACATTGAAGCTAAGAAAAACATATTTAAAAGCCAAAACAAGAATGATATTTTAGTTATTAACTATGATAATGAAATAACAAAAGAATTTAAAAATGAGGCAAATGGAAAAGTTATATATTTTAGTAGAAAAACTAAATTAGATGACGGAATAATCTATGACGATGAGAAAATTAAGGAATGTAAAGATAAGGTTAGAAGACATATTTTAAATGTAAAAGATATTCATTTAAGAGGAGTTCACAATTACGAAAATGTTTGTGCTGCAATAGCCGCAACAGCAAGCTTAGTGGAGCCAGAAGTACAGGATAAAGCTATTCAAAACTTTAAAGGAGTTGCACATAGATTAGAGTTTGTAAGAGAAATAGATGGAGTTAAATGGTACAATGATTCTATTGGAACATCACCAACAAGAACTATAGCAGGATTAAACTCTTTTGACGAAAAAATCGTTCTAATAGCAGGAGGATATGATAAACATTTAGATTATACACCAATTGCAAAACCAATTGTAGAAAATGTAAGCAAATTAATTTTAATGGGAGCAACTGCTGAAAAGATAGAAAAAGTTGTTAGAGATGAGCTAGAAGCACAAGGAAAAGATATGCCAATATATCATTGTAGTTCATTAAATGAAGTAGTTAACAAAGCAAAAAAAATAGCAACACCAGACGAAATTGTACTATTCTCACCTGCAAGTGCAAGTTTTGATTTATTTAAAAACTTTGAAGAAAGAGGAAACTTATTTAAAGAGTTAGTAAATAATTTGTAAGAGGTATTATAAAATGAAAAAACAAAGCGAATTGTATGAATTGTTAAATGAAAAAAATACATTGAATGAAATTCAAAACTATATAAAAGAAGTAATCAAAATCAGAGGATTTTCAGAACAAAAAGTGCAAGATAAAATGCTTTTATTACTTGAAGAAACAGGAGAACTAGCAAAGGCTATAAGAAAGACAATACCAGAAGCATCTGTAGACTATGAAAGAATAGAAAATTATACAGATATTGAAGAGGAAGTTGCAGATGTATTTATAGTGTTAGTTTCTATATGTAACAGATTAAATATAAACTTATATGATGCAATTATAAAGAAAGAAGAAAAAAATATAAAAAGACAATGGAAATTAAATGCGGGAGAAAATAATGAACAATAGACTTTAATATTAAATAGAGGAGAAAAAATATGATACACAAAATGAAATTAAATGAAAATCCTTTTGAAAGAATAAAAAATGGAACAAAAACAGTAGAATTTAGATTATATGATGAGAAAAGACAGCAAGTAAAAATTGGAGATAAAATAGAATTTTCAAAATTGCCAGATTTACAGGAAAAATTATTAGTTGATGTTATTGAGTTATATAGAGAAGATACATTTAAGAAGTTGTTTCTAAAACTATATAATGATGAAGGTGAGGCAACTGAAAAAGCTAATGGCATGTATGAAATTTATTTACCTGATAAAGAAAAACAATATGGAGTTTTAGGAATTAAAATAAAAATAAATGTAGATAGTTTAAAAGACAATATAGAAAAATTTAAACCATACAATGAACAAGAAAAAGTTGAAAAAAGGGTAATGTTAAAATATATTGATGATTTTGATGATGTATTAACTAGACAAAATGAATATGGACATTTTACAAGCTCATCATTTATTCTTAACAAAGAAAGAACAAAAATATTGATGATATATCATAAAATATATAATTCGTGGGCATGGACAGGAGGACATAGTGATGGAGATAGTGACCTTCTATATGTGGCTATGAAAGAAGCAAAAGAAGAAACAGGGATAAAGAATGTTACTCCTATTTCTAAAGATATTTATTCATTAGAAATAATCAATGTAAACGGTCATGAAAAAAGAGGAAAGTACGTAGCTTCACATGTTCATCTTAATGTAACATATTTATTAGAAGCTGATGAGAATGAAGCTATACACATAAAAGAAGATGAAAATAGTGGAGTAAAATGGGTTCCAATTACTGATGTTCTAGAAACAACATCAGAACCATGGGTAAGAGATAGAGTTTATGCAAAAATAATAAATAAAATGAAAAGAGATCAAATTATTAAATAATATATTAAATAATATATGGAGTCAAAAAGAAGATGATTGATTTATTAAAATTACAAAAAGAAATATATCAAAATAAGGTAAATAAGGGATTTAATGTAACAGATATTAATAAAGAATTTTGCTTTACCTATGGAGAAGTTGCTGAAGCTTATGAAGCTTGGAGAAAAAAGAAAGATGATTTAGGAGAAGAATTAGCTGATGTGGCTATATATTTATTGGGATTGTCAGAAATACTAGGTATAAATTTAGAAGATGAAATACAGAAAAAAGTCTGCAAAAATGCTAAAAGAGAATACAAGGTTATTGATGGAGTAAATACTAGAATAAAAGAATAAAATTGTAACTGATTTAAAACATAATACATATAATACATTAAATTTAAAATGGGAGGTATTGTATGTATTACCAAAATTATGAAGATTATATGCGACAAGTATTAGGCTATCCAATAAATGATCCTAATATATATGAGACATATAATTATAGCAATGAAAATACATATTCATCAAATCGAGTACAAAATAATTTAACAGAAGCTGAAATTAAAGCCTTGTATCCAGAAAGCTATAATGTAATATATCCATTAGTGTGCAAAGCGTGTGAAGAAAACAATGAAACTATTTCAAAATCAACAGTAGATAAAATGACAGATGATATATATAAACTTATTGAAAGAAATGAGACAGTTGTAAATATAAAAATAGAGACTCAAAATAGAGAGAACAGTCAAGTAAGTGCAAGACAAGAAGCAAAAAGAGAACTTACACCTAAAAGAACACCGATAAAAAATGAAAGTAGAGAAACAAGGCAAACAAATAATCCATTATTAAGAGATTTGATTAAAATTTTAATTTTGCAAAGATTACTTGGCGGGGGAGTAATTGCACCACCAAGGCCAATACCTCCACGTCCACCTTTTCCACCACCAGTAGGACCAGGCAGACCACCATTTCCAGGTGGTAGACCTCCATATGGACCAGGAATAAACAGAATGGATATAGATTATTCTGAATATTTATAATTTTGAAAAAATTTACAAATTTGACAAAATAAAAGATATGCAAAAAAGTGCATATCTTTTTTTATTTTTGTCAAAAATAATATTGATAATTTTAAATTATCAAATAAAGTTTGAATGGAGATTATATTATGAAAGTTAAAGATTGTATGTGTAATGAAGTAGAATATGCTACACCATCTAGTACAGTTCATGATTGTGTAACAATGATGTATAACAAACATATTGGATGTGTTCCAGTATGTAATAATTCACAAAATGTAGTTGGACTTGTAACAGACAGAGACATTATTCTAAGATGTATAGCTTGTAACAAAGATCCAAATACAACACCTGTCAGTGAAATAATGACTTGTGAAGTTTGTTGTTGTGATGCAAATGCAGATGTAAAAGAAGCAGAAAATTTAATGTCTAAAAATCAAGTTAAAAGAATACCTATAATAGAGGATAATAAACTTATAGGAATGCTAACACTAGGAGATTTAGCAGCTAATAATAATATTGATGATACGAGAGTTGGAGATACTCTAAACAATATTTGTAGTTGCAATAAGAAAAATGCACAATAGATAATTATAAAGAAGGGGAACAATTACATATATGATTATAGATATGAATTATTGGGGAAAGGTGTTTAAAAATATAATAATACTTGCGGTTGCAGTTTTAGGATGCTATTTAGGATTTAAATTAGCAGTTTTTTATATGCCATTTTTAATAGCTTTTATAATTTCTCTTTTACTAGAACCTTGTATAAGATTTATGATGAGAAGTATGAAAATTAGAAGAAAAACAAGTTCTATAATTATATTTATAATTGCAATAGTAATCATTATTGGAGTTTTAGTATGGTTAAGCGTAACATTAGTATCTGAAGCATATAATTTGCTTTCAAATTTAAATGAATATTTTGAAAAAGGATATGTACTAATACAAAATATTATTTCAAAGATGAATTTTGATAGTCTAAAAATTCCTGATAATATAATGAAAATAATTCAAGAATCAGCGTTTGACTTTTTAGGTAATGTAACTAATTGGACTAAAACGGCATTAACAAAAAGTATTAATATATTAACATCAGTTCCTACAATAGGAGTATATACAGTTGTAACAATTTTATCATTATATTTTATATGTGTTGATAAAGTTTATATGATTGACCAATTAGAACATCATTTGCCACAAAAATGGGTAAGAAAAATAGGTATTCATATAAAGGAATTAGCAAAGTCACTTGGTGAATACCTAAAAGCAGAAGTTACTCTTATTTTTATTTCTTTTATAATTTGTTTAATTGGATTATATATTTATCATTTTTTAGGGTTGGATGTAGAATACCCATTATTAATGGCTCTAATTATTGGTTTTGTTGATTTACTACCGATTTTTGGTGCGGGTACTTTCATGATTCCATGGGCAATAATAACTGCATGTTCAGGAGATTTGAATCTAGCATTATGGATTTTAGTTTTATGGATTATAATGTCAGTAGTACGACAATTTATAGAACCTAAGATCGTAAGTGGAAAAATAGGAATACATCCAATATTTACTTTAATTGCAATGTATACAGGGTTTAAATTTATTGGAATTATTGGAATGTTTGTAGGGCCAATAATTTTGATTGTTTTAAAAAACATATTTGCAACATTTATTGATAAAGGTGTTGTTAAATCTATATTTGAAAGATGAAAAAAAGAGCTATCATTTAGCTCTTTTTCATATTCTAGGAATTTACTCCTAGTAGGAGTAAATTCCGTAGAAAATAAATATGCGACTTACAAGAATTTCTAGCAGTTTGCACTGCGTAGAAATTCTTGTAAGTCGTTTTTTAGTTTTAAAATATTGCGGATGTTGGAACAAATGCTGAATCTGGAGGATATACATATTCATCTGAAGGTTTGTCAATTTTTGTTATGCTAGTTATTTTTAGAATTGGCATATCACCATGATAGTTGCCTTTTGAAATTTCTCCTTCGACTTCAATCCAAGTCTGATCAGCAAATTCTTTTGCGGTATCACATTCACATAAAAAGCCAACTATAACTGTTTGAAAATCTGAAGAAATAACCATATTTCTAGCTAAAACAAATTGATTATCATTAAAGTCAATCATTCTATGCACATAACCAGAAAATTTTATTTTCATTCCAATGTATTCATCTATATTATCATGTACAGTTTTCAAAACATTAGTGTAGTTGTTAACAGTTAGCTCTTGGACTTTAAATGGTTCTGTATTGTCGCTAGTTTTAAAATAGTTGTTTCCTAAAATTCGGTAAACGACAATTGCGGTTATTATTATCATAATACCTAATAAAATACCTAAGAAGATTTTCCCTAATTTGTTTCCATCTACTTTTAAATTATAAATAAACATACTTATCACACCTTTGTAACAATATATTAATAAAATCAAAAAATATGTACAATCAATGTAAAATATTGTATTTATATAAACTAATAGTAATGTGAATTTTTTATGATTAAATTTCAAATAACCTTGATAATTTGCCTAAAAAATGATATAGTTTACGAAGTAATGTAATTTTAGAAGGGAAGTTAAACAATGGGATTATTTAAAACATACAGTGAAAAAGAAGTTAAAAGAGTGAAACCAATAGTGGAGAAAATAAATAGTTTAGAACCAGAAGTTCAAAAACTATCAGATGATGAACTTAGAAATAAAACAGTAGAATTTAAAGATAGATTAGCAAAAGGCGAAACACTTGATAGTATTCTACCAGAAGCATTTGCAGTTGTGAGAGAAGCTTCAAAAAGAGTTTTAGGAATGCGTCATTTTGATGTTCAACTTATTGGTGGTATCATTTTACATCAAGGAAGAATTGCAGAAATGAAAACAGGTGAAGGAAAAACACTTGTTGCTACATTACCAGTATATTTAAATGCATTAACAGGTAAAGGAGTACACGTTGTCACAGTTAATGACTACCTTGCTAAAAGAGATAGTGAATGGATGGGAAAACTATACAAATTTCTTGGTCTAACAGTTGGATTAGTTATTAGTGGAATGGAACCTGATGCCAAAAGAACAGCTTATGCATCAGATGTAACTTATGGAACTAATAACGAATTTGGATTTGACTACTTAAGAGATAATATGGTTATATATAAAAATCAATTAGTTCAAAGAGAATTAAATTATGCTATAGTCGACGAGATTGATAGTATTTTAATTGATGAAGCACGTACACCATTAATTATATCTGGACGTGGTGCACAATCATCAGATTTATATAAAAAGGCTGATAGTTTTGTTTCAAGATTATCACCTAAAGTTTTAGTTGAAGAAGATATAAAGAATCAAGAACAAGCTGAAGATAATGAAAAATATGACTACATTGTTGACTTAAAAGCAAAATCAGCTTCTTTAACACAAAAAGGTATTCAAAAAGCTGAAAAAGAATTTAACTTAGAAAACTTTAATGATATTGAAAACTCAGAACTAGTGCATAATATAAACCAAGCTCTTCGTGCTCATGGAATTATGAAAAAAGACATTGATTATATAGTAAAAGATGGAGAAGTTCTTATTGTAGATGAATTTACAGGAAGAATTATGTATGGAAGAAGATATAATAATGGTCTTCATCAAGCAATTGAGGCAAAGGAGCATGTTAAAATAGCTGATGAATCAAAAACATTAGCAACAATTACATTCCAAAACTATTTTAGAATGTATGGTAAACTTGCTGGTATGACAGGTACTGCTATGACAGAAGAAGCAGAATTTGAAGAAATTTATAAATTAGATGTAATCGAAATACCAACAAATAAACCAATGATACGTGATGATCATCATGATATTATTTATAAAAATGAAAATGCTAAATATAGAGCTGTTATTGAAGATATAAAGAAAAGCAATGAAAAAGGACAACCAGTATTAGTTGGTACAGTATCTATTGAAAAATCTGAAAAATTAAGTAATATGCTTAAAAAAGAAGGGATTAAACACCAAGTATTAAATGCTAAGTTCCATGAAAAAGAAGCTGAAATTATAGCTCAAGCTGGTAAGTTTGGAACAGTTACAATTGCAACAAACATGGCTGGACGTGGTACCGATATTATGCTTGGAGGTAATAGTGAATATTTAGCAAAACAAGAAATGAGAAAATTTGGTTATTCAGAAGATCAAATTGAACAAGCAACAGCATTTAACGAAACAGAAGATCAAGAAATAATATCTTCAAGAAATAAATTCAAAGAGCTAAAAACAAAATATGACAATGAAATTAAAGATGAAAAGGAAAAAGTAATATCTGCTGGAGGACTAAAAATCCTAGGAACTGAACGTCATGAATCAAGAAGAATTGATAATCAGCTTCGTGGACGTAGCGGACGTCAAGGTGACCCAGGAGAATCAAGATTCTATATCAGCTTAGATGATGATTTGATGAAGATATTTGGAGGAGATATGATTACAAGAGTTTATGACACTCTTGGAGCTGATGAAAATATGCCAATTGAATCAAAAATCATTTCTAATGCAGTAGAAAATGCTCAAAAGAAAGTAGAAGGTAAGAACTTTAGCATTCGTAAAAATGTACTTTCTTATGATGATGTTATGAACGTACAAAGAACTATTATATATGATGAAAGAAGAAAAGTACTTGATGGAGAGAACTTAAAAGAACATATTACAAAAATGATGGATTCTTTGGCAGACGCTACATCTAACGAGTATTTAGCAGATACAGACAATTTAAATATCGAAGGATTTGAACAAGAGATTAAAGAAATATATGGAGTAGATGACTTAAATGCGCTTCATAAAGATAGAATTAAAGCACATGATGTAGCAGAAGAACTAAAAGATAAAATTCATAGCTTATATAATGAAAAAGAAAAAGAAATTGGCGAACCAGAGATGAGAGAACTTGAAAGAGTTGTTATGCTTAAAATAGTTGATGACAGATGGATGGATCACATAGATGCAATGGATGAACTAAAAGATGGAATTGGACTTCAAGCTTATGGTCAAAAAGACCCAGTTGTTCAATACAGAATTGAAGGATTTGATATGTTTGAACAAATGAACCTAGATATTCAAACTGATGTTGTAAAATTCTTGATGAATGCAAGAAAAAGAGAAGGTAATGTTCAAAGAACATCTTCAGTAAAAATTACAGGTGAAGGCTTAGCAAATCAAACAGACAATAATGCACCAAGAACATCAGTATCAAACACTCCAGTTGTAAACAACGAACCAAAAGTAGGAAGAAATGATCCTTGCCCATGTGGCTCTGGTAAGAAGTACAAACAGTGTTGTGGTAAATAACCTCACAAACCTTTATAAAATAAGGAATTGATAGAAATAGAAAAAACGATAAATTTGTCTACAGATGACAATTTGTTCACGACTTGTCCACATAGTATAAATAATGTGGACAGAATTAAAAAAATAAGTAAAAAGGATGCAGACAACATTTTTAAATGCTGACATCCTTTTTGCTTGTAGTGATTTTTGACATATTAATATTAATTTGTTATAATTTAAATGTAGTAAATCAATTAGTCATTCGCGTTTTACTACCAGATAAACAAATGTTTAAAGGAATAATGAAGAGCCTTAAGAATCTCCTCATGAATGACAAAAAATATACACATTAATTTTGTGATTGTTTTTTGTGCCGTATTCATGAAAGGAGGTTCTTTTTATATACAATCACATTTTATATTAAGAGAGGATGGTAGAAAATGAAAACAAACGAACATGATTTTTATAGTGAAATAGCCAATTGGTCTTTTGAAGATATTGACTATACTAGCGAAGTAATTACAAATTGGATTTATGAAGACGAAATAAAAAAACGTGTAAAAGAAAATACAAAAATTCTAGATTTAGGAACAGCAGCAGGAGAAAAAGTACTTAAAAATTTTCCAAATTGTGCTGAAATATTGGGAACAGATTTCTCTGATGAAATGATAGAAACAGCCAACAAAAATCTATTACAAAGTGGAAGAAAGAATATCTCATTTAGAGTTATGGACAATCTAAAAATGGATACTTCAGAAAATTACTTTGATTTAGTAACAGCACGTCATACAATAATTGATCCGCTGCAAATATATAAAACATAAAAAAAAGGTGGGCAACTTGTTATAAGAGGTGTTGATAAATTGGATTGTTGGTCTTTAAAAAGAATGTTTAAAAGAGGTCAAGCATATCACGATGTTAAGCCTATAAGCTTAATAGATTATGAAGCAATAATGGATGCAGGATTTAAAGAAGTAGAATTAATTCCACTTCATGTAATAGAGTACTATAATACAAAAGAAGATTTATATGCTTTACTAGTTAAAACTCCAATATTAGATGACTTCTCAGAAGAATCATTTAATGAATATGAAAGAAAACCAATAGAGAAGGAAACATTTGAAAAATATGTTAAACAAAACACTACTGAAAAAGGCATCAAATTAATCAGAAGATATTATGGAATAATTGGAAAAAAATAATAATTACTAGTATGAATGCTAACAGTTTTTGTTAGCGTTCTTTCTGTTTATAAAAGAACAAAATAATGATAAATATAACAAAAGTTATTAAATTTTGAAGATGAAATGAATAAAATTTAATTTGGTTAAATTCGAGCAAATTGATTGTTTAATAATGTAAAAAATAGTATAATATCTAATATAAATTAGCTAAAAAATATTAGGATAAGGAGGATAAAACATGGATAATAAATTAATTGGAAATGAGAAAAATATTTTGTTTTATAATGATGAAGAAGGCAATACAAAAGTAGAAGTACTATTAGAAAATGAAGACGTTTGGTTAAATGCCGATGCATTATCAACACTTTTTAATATTGATAGAAGTGGGATTGTAAGACATATTAACAATATTTACAAAGATGAAGAGTTGGATGAAAATAGCACGTGTGCAAAAATCGCACATATGGGTAATGACGGCAAACAAGTTTATAACACTAAGTATTATAATCTTGATATGATTATTTCTATTGGTTTTAGGGTTAACTCTAAAAAAGCAATTAAATTTAGAACTTGGGCAAATAAAATAATTAAAGATTATATGGTTCAAGGTTTTGCATTAAATGATGAAAGATTTTTAAAAGCAAAAAAATCTGATCAAGAGTATTTTAAAAGATTACTTGAAAGAATTAAATTAATTCGTACAAGCGAGAGAATGTTTTATCAAAAAATTACTGATATATTTGCTGAGTGTTCTATTGATTATGATAAAAATAGTGATACTGCAATAAATTTTTATAAAACTATTCAAAATAAATTTCATTATGCAATTACTGGAAACACTGCTGCTGAAATAGTTTATAATAGAGTGGATTCTAAAAAAGAAAATATGGGACTTACTACTTGGGAAAATTCACCTGATGGAAAAATTCTAAAATCTGATGTAATTATTGCCAAGAACTATTTAAATGAACAAGAAATTAAGAATTTAAATAATTTAGTAAACTTATTTTTGGATATTGCTGAAAATAATGCAGAAAGAAGTATAACTATGTATATGGAAGATTGGAAAAATGAAGTGGAAAATGCCTTAAAAGTTTTCCATTATGAACTTTTAGAAGGAAAAGGAAAAATCTCACATAAACAAGCGGTAGAAAAAGCGGAAAACGAGTATGAAAAATATAAAATTATACAGGATAAGAATTATGTGTCAGATTTTGATAGACTATTAAGTGAAACAAAGCAAATTGAAAATAAATAAATTGCACATTTTATAAGATAAGAAAATATGATATACTTATATTAGTGAACGGATGTGGACAATGTCCACAATATGTCCACGTTGGAGAAATACTTATAGTACAGGTAATATCATAAATACAAATAATATAGATGTTACCTAGTCTGATAAACAAGGAAATCCGAATAATACTATAAGTATAGATAATACTGATAATATGGGAACATCCACTACTTGTGGCTCTGGTAAGAAGTACAAACAATGCTGTGGAAGAAATCAATAAGACTTGTAAAGCCCTTAAATCAAGGGCTTTTTATTATACAGTTTACAAGATTATTTTTTACATACGTTATTACATATGTTGTGAGGGCGTATATAAAACGTATGTAAATTGCTTTTTGAAATCTAAAAGCCAGTATTTTCAACGATTACAAAACATATGTACCACTGCCACTGTGGTAAGTTATAAAAAATAAATCTAAATTGTGTAAAAATAACATTTGCGATATAATGTCATTAATTGGAAAGGAGAGATTTTAATGGTTGATATGCATATCCATACAATATACTCTGACGGAGATAAAACAATAGAAGAAGTATTAAAAAAATGTGAAGAAAAGAAATTAGAGTATATTTCAATTACTGATCATAATACATGCAAAGGATATAATGATGAATTTCTAAAAAACAATACTATTTTTAGTGGAAAAATTGTTATGGGTGCAGAAATGAATGCAACACTTGACAATAGAAAAAGAATTGAATTTTTAGCATATAATATTAAAAATCCTAAAATAATTGAGGAATGGTCAAATAAATTTTATTCATATGATGTTTTACAAAAAAGATTTAATAGAGATAAAAATAAAATAATAAATATATGTAATAAGAATAATCTTGTATATGACTTAAATGCAATAAAAAAAGATATACCAGTAACTGACTTTTTTGTTGTATATATGTATTATGAATTAATAAAACATGAAGAAAATATGAAATATATGAGTGAATTTATGAATTCATTTAATGATTTTAGAAGAGGTGGCTTATCAAATCCTGATAGTATTTTCTATATGGGAGAAGATAATTCACCACAACAAATGTTTAGAAATGTTGCAGATATAATTCATAAAGCAGGAGGATTAGTTTTCTTAGCACATCCATTTGAATATAAATTTGAAGATACAATAGGATTTATAGAATATTTAAGAAAAGAAGTTAAATTAGATGGAATAGAATGTTTCCATCCTTCAGCAGAAATTGATAATAGAATAGAGTTACTTTTAGATTATGCAAGAAAAAACAATTTATTTATTAGTGGTGGAAGTGATTTTCATGGAGATAAAAAACCAAATAATGACATTGGAGTTGGCTCTGGAAGTCTAAAAATTCCTAAGGAATATATTGAAGAATGGTGCGAAATATTAAAATAAACAATAATAAAATCTAAAAATATAACCTTAAAGGAAAATAAAAAAGGATATGATGCAATATTAGAAAAACAGAAAAGGCACAAGATTATATTAGACTTTATAAAGTATATGAATATGCTAAAAGCTATCAAGAACAAGATTCAAAATATGTAATGCCAAAAGAAGTAGAAATATTTTTAAATCTGCAAAGTGAATTACAAATAAATTCACTAGATGAGGCTAGAAGTTTAATAAAATCTACAAGACAAGAAAGAATAGAAATAAACAAAACTAAAGAAGAAATTGTAGATGATAAATATTATCTAAAGGAAAAAGGTATTGGAAGACTTATAAAGATGAATAATAAGTTAATTAGAAATAATGATAATCCAGAAGTAAGTTCTTGTATAATTGCAGGCTATCACAAAATGGATGGTAGAAATAATCAATACATATCAGAGCAAAACAAACCTAAAAGAATAAGTGGAATTTATGATACAGAAGAAAGAAAAAGGCAAGCAGGAAGTATTTATGATCCAAACGCTATTTCTCCAACATTAACAACAATGTTTCCTAGAGGAGATAAACAACCTTTTGTACTTGTGAATGAAGGTACTAAAAAAGGTACATCAGAAGCAAGAGAAGGTGATTCAATAAATATTTCATACCCTAATAATATGAAAAAAAAGAGGTAGAGTAGGAAAAGAAGTGTCACAAACTATTTTAACATCTCCTAATATGGCAGTAGTTGAAAATGCAAATAAACCAATATGTTTAAATGCAAATAAAAAAGTAAGTATTCAAGATAGAATATATGATGAAGAAGGGATTGCGGCAACAGTAACAGCAAGTGAATTTAGATCTAAAATAGCAGAAAGAAAAATGTTTAATCCATATAACGAAAAGGAAATAAAAGATATAGCACCAACGCAAACAGCAAATTGTGGATGTTCAACATCAAGTGCTGCGGTTCTAATATCAGAGGACGGGAAAAATTATTTAAAAATAAGAAAGTTAACACCTTTAGAATGTTGGCGATTAATGGGATTTGATGATATAGATTTCTTTAGAGCAAAGAAATCTGAAATATCAGATACTCAATTGTATAGGCAGGCTGGTAATAGTATTGTTGTAAATGTATTGCAAAATATTTTTGGGAATTTATCAAAAGTAATTGGTTGAAATATTTTATAAAGTATATTACAATAAAAATGAAAATTGAAAGGATTAAATTATGAAAATGAATAGATTTGATGTAGTGGAACTATAGAAGAAAAAATATTAAGGTGGCTTGTAAGAGGAGATACACTTTATGATGTAACAATACCAGAAAATACAGAGGTTTTTGATTGTGAAAGTCCATCTGCACCACATGGAGTTTTTCGTTCTAATAGAATTATAATAAATAACCCAAGATCTATGACAGATGAAATAGCGATGTATTTTTATGAAAAATCAATATTACCAGAGAAAAGCTATTTTAAAGCTATGGCAGGTTATAGTGTAAGAGGATATATGAATACAGCAATTAAAATTTTTACTGATAAAGTTAATAAAGAAAATTTTGAATTGGCATTTAATGAATTTAAAGACTTTATGATTCCAAATGGAAATGATACATTCAATGAAGAATATTTAGATGATAATACTAAAAAGATTTATAATATGTTTATAGAATTTAAAAATAGGATGTAAAAATAGAATGTGAGGATTTATAGTGAATAGTGTTGATATATTTAGAAATGTAGAAGAAAAAGTTGCAAATCAATTAGGATGCAGTGTTGAAGAATTAAAACAGCAATATGATAAACAAATAATAACTGATAATACTAATAAAGATGGGCAACAGTTATTTATGTTTAGAATATTAACATCAAAAGAAATTGTAAGTGGAACTTATAGTAATACAGCTAGATATATGATTTATACACAAGAGGGAGAATATGCGGGGTATATAGATGTTATGGTTTCAAATAGAAAAGAAGCAAATGAAGCTGAAATTCAATATGCATCTAATGAAAAGTTTAGAAATAAAGGTAATATGACTATATCTTTAGAAGAAGTATTAAGAGAAGTATTTGTAGATAAATCATTTGATGGATTACAAATAAAACCATTTTTTCCAAAAACAGAGATGAAAAAGGTTTTTCTTGCTATTAATGAAGATAATTATGCAAGTCAGGCAGTAGCAAAGAAAAGTGGATTTATAAAAAATGGAGAATGTTATGAAATAACAAGAGATGAATTTATAAGAAAAATATCAGATGAAGAACAACAAAAAACATTTTCAGAGCAAGAAATAGGAAAATCAACAGTAAATGTATCTGGAACTGAAAAAGATAATGCAAAAGAAAGATACCAAAGGAATATGCAAGAAAGAAAAATTAAAAAAAGGATAAATCCACAAGAATTAGACACATATAATCATAATGGAAGTCATGGAGGTACAAATGATGGAAGATAATTATTCAAAAGCATATAAAGAAATAGTTGAAATATTAAAATATGTTCCAGAAGAAAGTGTTAATAAAATACCTAAAGAAATGAGGGATATGTTTGAGGCAGAACAACTTAAAACATATAATTTTCAAATTGATACTGAAAAAACCTTTGAAGAACAAGAACTTTTAGAAGAAACAAAGGCAATACTTGCTAATATCTTTAGAGATTATTGGGCAACTGACTATCAAAAGGCTAGAATAATAGAAAAAGAAAACCAAGATAGAGAAGAATGGGAAAGACAAAAAAGAGAAAAATATAATCCAAACGACATTTTTAAGAATAGAAATACAACTACAAAGGATAATGATATTAGTCAAGATATTCAAGAACAATTAAATGAAGAATATAACAAAAATTTACCAATGGAAGTACAAAAACAAAATATATTCCAAAGATTATTAAGCTTTATTAAGAAATTAATACGTCATTAATATATAGGTGGTGTGAGATGAAAGAATATAATGAATATTTAGAATATTATTTGTACTAAATGTACTATAAATATAAATGTTACCTTGTTTAGATTTTACTGAAATATCAATAATATTCATAATATTTATAATATTCATAATATTGATAATACTATATATAACATACCACCAAGTCCATGTGGCAGTGGTAAAAAATATAAACAATGTTGTGGTAAATAACCTATAAAATAAGGGCTTGCGAGATTTTGAAAAACCAGAAAGCGATTCCAGAATAAATAGTTTAGAGTATTATCAACATATTCAAAATGGAGTTAATGAGTATTTAAATGAAATAGGTGGACAAAGTCTTTCTGATAGTACGGAACGGAGAGGAAAGGTAGTATGAGTAAATTATTATTGGTAATTGATGTTCAAAATGATTTTATAAATAATAATACCTTAAAAGTTTTAGACAATATAAAAAATTTAATTGATTCTAAAATGTATGATATAGTTGCATTTACTAGATTTATTAATGATGAAGATAGTATTTGGTATAAAAAATTGAATTATAAGGGTTGTATAACAGAACAGCAACAAGAAATAGTAATAGATACCAAAAATTATAAAGTATTTGATAAAAGAATATATACTGCATTAAATGAAGAATTAAAACAGTTTATTGCCGAAAATAATATTAAAGAAATATATTTATGTGGATTTGATACTGACGCTTGTGTACAAAAGACAGCACTGGATATGTTTGAGCAAAATTATGATGTATACATATTAAAAGATTATTGTATGAGTCATACAGGAGAAGAAACTCATAATGCTTATATAAATAATATGAAAAGATTAATTGGTAGAGATAGAGTAATATAAGAAGCAATGTTGAAGCGATAATAGTGAAAGAAACATTAGTAAACTTAAAAAAAGTATATTAAACCATATATAGGTAAGTACAGATTGTCAACAATAACAGGTGTAAGGTTAAATACTTTTATAACAGAATTATGCGAGGAACATGATTTTTCAAGAGCATATTTTAAAAGTATATTAAAAGTTGTAAAAGGTTCTTTTCGTGACGCTTGTGATTTATATGGCTTTCTTAAATATAATCCAGCAATAACATTTCGACTTCCAAGATTAGAAAAAAAGGAAGATATTAAACATTTATATTCACAAGATGAAATTGACACTATCTTAAATAGATTTAAAAATAATGAAACATTTACTTGTGCATTTTTAACATCTTGTTATACTGGAATGAGAACTGGAGAGGTATTTGCATTAACTTGGGATAATATTGATTTAGAAAATGGAACAATATCAATCAAACATAATGTTTATGATAAACCTAAAGACGAAAAGGAAAGATGGTTTATAGGGACAACTAAAACTTTTGCAGGAAAAAGAATGATTCATATTAGTGAAACATTATTAAATGCATTAAAAAATTATCAGAGAAAATATTGCTTTATTAGTTAGTGAATATAACAAATATACTCCACTTTCTGAATATGAATTAAGTGCATTTAGAATATTCTACAAGTTAGCAAATGCAATGCATATCCTGCAAACACAATATATAATAAAAACTGATGGAGATTCAGCAGAAAATGAATATTGGTTAAACGAGGGAATGGTTGGATATTCGTTTAGTGATGACGAGAAATTTTTAAAAATATTAAGAAAAAATTAGGAGGCAAATATGAACCATTATTTTATAATACATGGAAGTTTTGGAAATTCATTTGTTAATTGGTTTCCTTACTTAAGAAAAGAAATAGAAAAGAAAGAATTAGAAGTTTATACACCAGATTTTCCAACAGGCGTATGTAAAATATGAGGTTGAAAAAGATTTTGCTGATACTATTTCTGATAAACAATTTGTAATAAAGAATGGTGGACATTTAAATAGTAAATTTGGATATACAGAATTTGAAGAATTATTAAAATATTTATAAATATTGAGGGGAGAAAAAAATGAAAATACCTTTGAGATATCAGAACACAGAATATGACTGTGGAACAACTTCATTTGTTAATGCATTGGCGTATTTATATGACAGGGAGGATATACCAATAGAGCTGTTAAAAGAAATATATAAACTCACTCTTGATGTTAAAAATTCAGAAGGAATAACAGGGAAAGGTGGAACATCAACACATAATGCAGAATTATTGGCTAAACATTTTGTTGATTATGCTAATAAAAATGACGAATTTAATTTAAAATGTAAAATATTAAACGCAGATAAAGTTGATGTTGAGAGTATGAAAAAAAGTTTAAATGGAAGTTCAGTTATAATTGCTCGTTGTTGGCAGGGTGGTGAACATTATGTTTTAATTACAAAAATGGATGATATTTTTGCATATATTTTTGATCCATATTATTTAGAAGAAGATTATTATACTACTGATAATGATGTTGCAATTGTATTACACGAAACATTTAGCCATAACAGACTTGTAAAAATAGAAAGATTATTTGATGAAGATAAAAAGGATTTTTCGTTGCTAGAAAAGGATAAGAGGTCTATTATTGTATTAAAGAGATAGACTATGTTGAGATAGATTGGTATTGTAAAGGTGGAGTAACAATAGACCAACTTGCAAATCAATTTGAGTAAAAAAGGAGAAATTAAAATATGTTAAAAGTACCAGAGAAAATATTTAATATAGATATAAATGATATAGAAGTAGGGCTTAGTGATATTCATATATATGGAAAAGATGAAATAGAAGAGGCACAAGCAGGTTATAGATATAATGGATTAACAGGTGAGCTAATAGAAGATTGGATTGGAGAGGAATATGTTGTTATAGGAAATGATTCTTGTTGTGGAGATCCAATAATAGCAAAAATAGATGAGGAAGAATTGCCAATATACTCTATGTTTCACGATGATTGGTCATCATTACAAATAATAGCCAATAGTTTAGATCAATTTATAAACATATTAAAAAAATTAGATGAAACTGATTTAGAAGATAAAGAAGAATGCAAAAATACATTTGAAGATATAAAAAGAGAAGTACCAAATACATCATTTGATTATTGGGAGGGCTTGATTGCATCAGCTTATGAGTTTTTAACAGATGATCAATATTGGGAAGAAACATAGGAGAATTACAGGAAATTGCAACTATGTCTGATGAAGATATAAAAAAATCAATTACAGAAAAATCAGGAGACAATATAGGTGGTTTTATAAATTTAGTAGAATATAAAGAAAGTTTCTTTACTAAAGTGATAAGTAAAGAAACTTTTTTGCGAGATTAGTTGGATAAGTTTTCTTTATAAAGGATTTAAATGATAACAATGGTATATCATTTAAGAAAACAAAATTTTATTAGTTGGGACATTTTCTCATTTCTTTACTTAAGACATTATCACATTTCTTTCATAAAAACATATAAAGTTTACACAAGCTATTTGACAACCGTGAAAATTTATGTTAAAATAAAAAAAGTTTTAAGAGTATATCTAAAAAATAATTAAATTTTGAGCGATATAGGATAACCTAGATAGATGGTTATTTACACTGTGTATAGATTTTAAAAGTCTTGCAAAGGAGTCTTAATAGGATTTCTTTGTGAGGCTTATTTTTATAAGGAGGAAAGTGATAGAAATGAATAAAATACAAGATGAACTAGAATTAGTGTTTCCAACGCCAGAATATAAAACTCAAGTTGAAGAATATCTACAAGAATTTTTTGATAATGGAGAGTATGAAATTGCAGGAGATGGTGGATTAGACAGAATTAAAAATTTTGAAGAATGGCTACTAAAAGTACAAAAGGATTTATCAGAAGAAAGTATTGAAGATAATAGGATTCCTGCAACATTATATTTAACAGTAAGAAAATCTGATAATAGAGTTGTTGGAAATTTACAAATCAGACATAAATTAAATGAAAAATTATTACAATATGGAGGACATATAGGCGATAGTGTAAGACCATCTGAAAGAAGAAAAGGTTATGCTACAGAGCAAATAAGATTGGCATTAAAAAAATGCAAAGAATTAGGTATTGATAATGTTTTAATGGATTGTGATAAAACTAATATAGGCTCTGCAAAAAGTATTATAAATAATGGTGGAATTCTTGAAAATGAAGTATATATTGGTAATGAATTAGTGCAAAGATATTGGATTAGTTTGAATAAAAGGTATGCTAATAGGCATGTCACTGGAAAATCACAAAATACATTATATAAAATTAATTCAGTAGCAAGCAATGAATTTACAGGAGATATTTGCTATTACCATTTTAAAGAGATTATTAATAAAATTACGATACCCAATGGTAAATGTATTCTGGACAATGGATACAAATGGATTGAATTTTATGATTATAATTCAAAAATAAAATTAACAGCTATATATGATGAAAATAGTCAAATTGTAGAATGGTACTTTGATATTGCAAGAAAAATAGGAAAAGAGAATGATGTACCATATGAAGATGATTTATATCTAGATGTTGTTGTAACTCCTACAGGAGAAATAATTTTACTTGATGAAGATGAACTTCAAGGTGCATATAATAGACTAGAAGTAAATAAAGAAGAGTATGATATGGCTTATAATGAAGCAAATCAACTAATGAAAAAATTAGAGAATAATAAAAATAAACTAAAAGAATTTACAAATAGATATTTAAAAGAATTTCAAGATAAATAAAAAAAGTGATAATATATGAAATATTTTAAAAAATTAATAGGAGATAGAATATATTTATCTCCAAAATTTATTGGGAAAATAGTATTGATAATACAGAAATAAAGTCTTCTTGCGAAAGGGGTAAGAAGTATAAGAACTGTTGTGGAAAATAATTATATTAGTTAATTTAAAGTAAAGATGTTGGAAGTATACTAACATCTTTACTTTTTATAAAAAATTAGTGCAAAATTGTTATTATATGATATAATAACCTGGAAAAGATTATGAGGTATAAATTATGATATTACATAAATCACCGATTTGGGTATATAACTTAATTATAGTGACTTCAGTAATTATAGGAATGATATATATATATTTGTCATTAAAAAAAGATAAATGCGAATATAAAAAAATATATCTTTTCTTTATTATGTATGTTGTTTTTGCATTTGTTTTTGGAAAGCTATATACTTTTATTATATCAGGAAACAATAGCTTTTTAAAATCAGGATTATCATCTTACGGTGGGCTAATTGGAGTTCTTATTGCATCAATTGTTTTTGAAAAAATTCATCCAACAAACAGTAAAATTATTAAATACACAGCTTTATCATTACCATTAGTATATAGTGGTACAAAAGTTGCTTGTTTTCTAGCAGGATGTTGTTATGGAATTCCATATAACGGAATTTTTTCAGTAACTTATGTTGATGGATTAAATATTTCACTATTTCCAATCCAAATTGCTGAAACAATATCATTTTTAGTTATATTCATTGTATGTAATAGCTTGAAAAAGAACAAATGGATTACATATATAACTCTAATAGTAACTATATTAACTAAATTGTTTTTGGACATGCTAAGGTATGATCATCTTAGAATTTTAATTACACCAAATCAAATTGCAAGCATTGGTTTACTTGTAATCGTAATTGCTGTGTATATATATAATTTTGCTAAATCTTTAAAAGTATAATCTTTACTAAATAAAGCATAATAAATTTAGGAGGTATATAAAATGAAAGAAATTAAATTAAAAATAGAAGGAATGCATTGTGCAGGATGTTCTAATAGATTAGAAAAAATATTAAATAATGTAGACGGAATAGAAAGTGCTAAAGTAAGCTTAGAAGAAAAATCGGCAGATATAAAATATAATGAGGAAGAGGTAGAATTAAATACAATTCTTCAAGAAATAGAAGATGCAGGTTTTAAAGGAGAATAATACATGAAAAAAGTATTATTAAAAATAGATGGAATGACTTGTAGCGCATGTTCATCAGGCTTAGAAAAATATTTAAATAAACAAGATGGAATAAAACAAGCAAATGTAAATTTAGTTATGAATAATGCAAATATTGAATATGATGAGCAAAAATTAACATTAGAGCAAGTTGAAAAATTTATAGAAAAAGCAGGATTTACAAGTTTAGGAATTGATACATTTGAAAAAGAGAGTAAGAAAAAAGGTACTGAGAAATATAAACTAATTGCAATAACAATAATATCATTAGTTATATTATATATATCAATGGCACACATGGTAGGTTTACCATCTATTCCATTTTTAAATATGATGCATCATCCTGTAAATTATGCAATTGCATTATTAGTACTAACTGTAATTGTTATAATTTTAGGTAGAGATATTTTGAAAAATGGATATAAAAACTTAATACACAAAACACCTAATATGGACACTTTAGTAATGATTGGAGTATTGGCAAGTTTCATATATAGTATATATGGTACAATTCAAATATTAAAAGGAAATACTCAGTACGTAGAAAATTTATACTATGAATCAGCTGCAATTGTTATATTCTTTATTGAGATAGGCAGATATATTGAAAACAAAAATAAAGATAAAACCAAAGAGGCGCTAAAACAGCTTATGACAATAACTCCTAATAATGCAACGATTTTGAAAGATGGACAAGAGGTAAAAGTTACATTAGATGAAATTAAAAAAGGTGATATTGTTATTTGCAAACCAGGTGAAAAAATAGCAGTTGATGGAGAGGTTGTTCAAGGAACTACACATATAAACGAATCATTTATAACAGGGGAGAGTGTACCTGTAAAAAGAGAAGTAGGCTCTAAAGTAATTGCAGGAAGTATAAATTATGAAGGAACAATTCAATATAGAGCAGAGAAAATAGGAAAAGAATCAACTGTTTCAGAAATAGTAAAACTAGTAGCTCAAGCAACAAGTACAAAAGCTCCAATAGCTAAAATAGCAGATAAAATAAGTGGATATTTTGTACCAACTGTTTTAGTAATTGCTATAATTATATTTGGTATATGGTTAATAATTTCTAAAGATTTTTCTGTTGCAATAAATATATTTGTAAGCATATTAGTTGTGGCATGCCCTTGTAGCCTTGGCTTAGCAACTCCACTTGCAATTGTTATTGCATCTGGAAATGCAAGTAGAAAAGGAATATTAGTAAAATCAAGTGAGACATTAGAAAATGTACATAAAGTAAAGACTATTTGCTTTGATAAAACAGGAACATTGACAAAAGGAACTTTAACAGTTTCTAGGATGTATAACTATAGTAATAAAGATGAAAAGGAATTATTAAAAGATATAGCAAGTCTAGAAAATAAATCAGAACATCCAATAGCAAGAGCTATTGTAAATAAAGCACAAGAGGATAATATTAGTTTAATAGATGTAAAAGATTTTAAAGCTATTCCTGGATTTGGAATAGAGGGAAAAACATCTGATGAAAAGCATTATTTAATTGGTAATAAAAAACTAATGTTAGAAAATAATGTTGAACTAGCAAATAGCGAAGATGAGCAAAAACTAATAAGTGATGGAAATAGCATTTTATTTGTAAGCTTAAATAAAAAGTTAGTAGCCTTGTTAGGTGTAAGTGATGTTATAAAAGAGAATGTTCCACAAGTAATAACAGAATTAAAGAGCAAAAACATTGATATTGTAATGCTAACAGGTGACAATGAAAAAACAGCAAACATAATTGCTAATCAAATAGGAATAACAAATGTTGTTGCAAATGTTACTCCAAAAGAAAAGGCAGAAACTATAAACAAACTAAAGGAAAAAGGATTAGTAATGATGTGTGGAGATGGAATAAATGATAGTGTTAGTTTAGTAACTGCTAATATTGGAGTTTCTGTATCAAGTGGTACAGATATTGCAAGAGATTCAGCTCAAGTAGTTATTATAAATGACAACTTAGAGAGAATAAATGATTTATTAGATATTAGTAGTAAAACTGTAAGAAATATAAAACAAAATCTATTTTGGGCGTTTTTCTACAATGTATGTATGATTCCAATTGCTGCAGGAATTTTACAACCATTAGGAATCACATTAAATCCAATGATAGCAGCGTTTAGCATGACAATTAGTAGCTTAACAGTAGTACTAAATGCATTAAGATTAAGAAGGAAGTAGTAAATGTCAGCATATATTTGGCTGGATTTTGATTTTTGAAAAGGATGTGAGAAGATGTTAGATTTAGAAGAAAACTCTAAAAAATTACAAGAATTAAAAAAACGTTTAGAACAGATAGGTGATTCACTTTGATGTAGAAAACAAAGAAAAAGAGTTAAAAGAGTTAGAAAGTAAAACAACTGAAAACGATTTTTGGAATGATACAGATAATAGCTCAAAAGTTTTAAAACAAATTAATAGCTTAAAATCAAAAGTAGAAGGCTTTAAAAAATTAAATAATGAACTCAATAATTTACTTGAAATGAGTGAGCTTTTACAAGTTGAAGAAGACGAAGAATTAGCGAAAGATTTGTTGAAGTCTACAGATACATTAGAAAAAGACATAGAAAAATTGGAAATAACCACTTTATTATCTGGAAAGTATGATAACAATAATGCAATACTAACCATTCATCCAGGTGCTGGAGGAACAGAGGCTCAAGATTGGGCTGAAATGTTATATAGAATGTATACGAGGTGGGCGAATGCTAATGGTTATGAAGTAAAAGAACTTGACTATCTTGAAGGTGATGAAGCAGGGTTAAAAAGTGTTACATTTTCTGTGAATGGTGATTATGCCTATGGATACTTAAAAGGCGAAATGGGAGTACATAGATTAGTTAGAATTTCACCATTTGATGCAGGAGGAAGAAGACATACATCTTTTGCTTCTGTTGAGGTTTTACCAGAAATAACAGATGATATTGAATTAGATATTAATCCTGATGATATAAAAATGGATGTTTATAGAGCGTCTGGTGCAGGTGGTCAACATATAAATAAGACATCATCTGCAGTAAGACTAACACATATTCCAACAGGAATTATTGTAGCATGTCAAACTGAACGTTCACAATTTCAAAACAGAGATACTGCAATGAAAATGCTAAAATCCAAATTATTAAATTTAAAAGAAAAGGAACAAAAAGATACAATTGATGAATTAAAAGGCATACAAATGGATATTGCATGGGGAAGCCAAATTCGTTCTTATGTATTTTGCCCATACACTTTAGTAAAAGACCATAGAACTAATTATGAGGTTGGAAATGTTCAAGCTGTAATGGATGGAGATTTAAATGGATTTATTGATAGTTATTTAAAATTTAATTTGGAAAAGTAACAAAAAAATTTGATAAACATATTATATACAAGTCAAGTTTAAAATTAAATTGGCTTGTATTTTTTGTATAAGGATTAGTGGTTCTTATGAAAGTAATTAAATTTGGAGGAAGCTCAATTGCTAATACTAATAAGCTAAAACTAGCTGCACAAAAGACTATTTCATTTTTAGAGAGTGGGGAAAAGGTAGTTGCTATTTTATCAGCGCAAGGTAAAACAACAGATAATTTAATAAAGGAAGCAAAAGAATTGACAGATGAACCAAATAAAAGAGAACTGGATGTTCTAATGTCTGTTGGAGAGCAAATGGCGTGTAGCAAGTTTGCAATATTATTACATAGCTTAGGCTATAAAGCTGTTTCATTAACAGGATGGCAAGCCGGAATAGTAACAGATTCAAATTACACAGAGGCTAAAATTCAAGACATATACCCTAAAATGATTTGGAGTGAACTGGAAACTAATGATGTTGTGGTTATAACAGGATTTCAAGGAATAAATGAAAATAACAAAATAACAACATTAGGAAGAAATGGCTCAGACACGACAGCTATTGCGATTGCAGCTGCTTTGGAACAGGATGAATGCTATATTTTTACAGATACAAATGGTGTTTATGATAAGGATCCATATAAGCATAAAAATGCTAAAAAGTTAGATTATATTTCTTATGAGAATATGGAAAAAATGGCTAAGAATGGCGCTAAAGTCTTACATGATAGGTGTGTAGTATTAGCTAAAAAATATGGTGTGAAAATAATAGTTAAAAATACATTTAATGATGAAATAGGAACAATTGTAGGAAAGTAATAAATACTTTCCTTTATTTTTGTTCTAAATGAGACAAGACCTGAATATATATAAATAGACTTATTTTTAAGGAGTGATGGATATGCCATTAGAAGAAAGAAAATCAATGTCAAGTATGACAAATGTAATTCAAAATATTGTTTTAGAGAATAGAGAAAAATTAAATATTACAGGAGTATTAGATGTACTTAGTTTTGATGATCAGATAGTTATTTTAGAAACTGAGTTAGGTTTGCTTACAGTAAAAGGAGAAAATTTAAGAATAAATAAATTAAGCTTGGACACATCAGAAGTAACAATAGATGGAGCAATATATCAACTTGCATATAGTGAAAAAGATAGTATGGAGAAGAGTGGAGGTATTCTAGGAAAAATCTTTAAATAAGGTATTGCAAAATAATTAGAATTTTCACAGCGTAAAGCTCAAATTGAAGGGAATGAGTTTAAAATGGAGCAACTATTTTGCTTAATTGCTTTTACAGCCACGGGAATAGTTATAGGAGTTTTATTTGATATTTTTAGAATATTACGTAGAAGTTTTAAAACAGCTGATTGGCTAACGACTTTGCAAGATATTTTGTTTTGGATATTAGCAGGTTTTGTTATATTATTTTCTATATTCAAATTTAATAATGGAGAAATTAGAAGTTATATATTTGTTGGAATTTCATTAGGAGTATTAATATATATGCTAACACTTAGCAAATATATTGTGAGATGTTCAGTTATCATAATAAAATTTATAAAAAAAATAATTTCTTATCCAGTAAATTTAATTATAAAAATAACTAATTTTTTAATTATTAAACCTATAAAATTTTTAGTCAAAAAAATATCTACATTTTTCAAAAAAATATTTCATAATACGACTAATATAATGAAGAAAAAATCAAAAAATAAAATTAAATTGCAGGAAAAAGAAGGAATTTTATGAAAAATGTAGAAAAAATAATTAGGGTATGTTATAATATTACAAGAAATTGATTAAGGAATGAAGACACAGATGAAAAATAAAAAAATAAATTTTAAAAGAATTATAATTATTGCAACTTTAATTTATGTTGTTTATACTTTTTTTGTTCAACAAAAGGAATTAAATGCTTATAAAGCAGACAGCAAAAGGTATTCAGAGCAAATTGCTACTGAAGAAGAGAAAAAAGAAAAATTACTTGAAACAAAATCAAATATAAATTCTAAAGAATATATCGAGCAAGTGGCAAGAGAAAAATTAGATATGTATTTGCCAAATGAAAAAGTATACATAGATATCAGTAAATAATTTTATATAAATCACAAATATAATGAGAAAAGAGATTCACTCTTCTCTCGTTATATTATACTTGTTTATTCAGTTATCTTAATTAAATTTTAAATTCTAGTTTTATAATTCCAAATAATAATTAAGTAAGAATTAATATATAAATTTTATAATATGGGGGAAAGTGTATGAATTTAGAAAATTATACATTAGTTGAGCTACGTCAACTTGCAAAGGAAAAAGAAATAAAAAATAGTTCAAAGCTAAAAAAAGATGAACTAATACAAGAATTGTCTGAAAATGATCTTTCAGGACAAGCTTGTGATGAAACAATCGAATCTAATGCTCATGCTGAGGAATATATTGAAACAGATGTAACTTCTGGTAATATAGCAGAACCATCAAATGGATCATATAAGCTTACAAATGCAGACGATGAAATTGTTGAAGGAATATTAGAAGTATTACCAGATGGGTATGGATTTTTGAGAGGAGAAAATTATTTATCAACACCAAAAGATGTATATATATCACCTATACAAATTAGAAGATTCAGATTAGACAAAGGAGACAAAATAAAAGGTATTGCAAGATTGCCAAAGGAAGGTGAAAAATTCCCAGCATTAATATATGTTGGTGAAGTTAATGGAGAAGCACCAGAAAAGGCATATAGAAGACAAAAATTTGATGATTTAACACCTATTTATCCAGAAGAAAGAATCAGACTTGAAACAGTTCCAAATGAATATGCAATGAGAATCATTGACTTAATGTCACCAATTGGAAAAGGCCAGAGAGGGATGATAGTTGCTCCACCAAAAGTTGGAAAAACTACATTATTAAAAAAGATTGCAAATAGTATTACAACAAATAATCCAGAAATAGAATTAATAGTACTTTTAATAGACGAACGTCCAGAAGAAGTTACAGATATGAAACGTAGCATCAAAGGAGATGTTATATATTCTACTTTTGATGAATTGCCTGAGCACCATGTAAAAGTAGCAGAAATGGTACTAGAAAGGGCTAAGAGATTAACAGAGCAAAAGAAGGATGTAGTTATATTATTAGATAGTATTACACGTTTAGCAAGAGCATATAACTTATCTATACCATCTTCAGGAAGAACATTATCTGGTGGTTTAGATCCAAGTGCATTACATAAACCTAAAAAATTCTTCGGTGCAGCCAGAAATATAGAAAATGGGGGAAGCTTAACAATTTTAGCTACTGCATTAATAGAAACAGGAAGCAGAATGGATGATGTTATATTTGAAGAATTTAAAGGTACTGGTAATATGGAAGTTCACTTAGACAGAAAATTATCAGAAAAGAGAATTTTCCCAGCAATTGATATAAATAAATCTGGAACTAGAAGAGAAGAATTATTATTAGAACCAAAAGAATTAGAAACAGTATTTGCATTAAGAAAAGCTATGTCAACAATGTCAGTTGCAGATGTTACTGAAGAATTAATTACACAAATGGTTGCAACAAAAAATAATAATGAATTTTTAGATAAGATGTCATATTTTTTAAAAAATTCAAAATAAGGTAATTATTGTATATTTATATTTTAGGGCATATAGAGAGGATGCCTTAAAATATAAATACTCAATTGCGCAAAATCAAAGTTTTGTGCAATTGAGTGGAGGAAAATTTGTTTATATATGCTGTATAGTTCCTCTACTGCTACTTTTAGCTATTATTGAGCTTATATATATAGTTTATTACTTTATATTCAATCTAATTATTATATTTATAATTTTGTTTATTACTCACTTATTTTTAACCTTCTAAAATCGATTCTAAGCATTTTTAAATTTTTATGAATAAAAATTTTATTTCAAATATTTTATTATTATATATTAATAATTTATATTAATATATTTTTATCTGAATTATATAATTTTTTTTTAAATATTTGATTATTGGTTATATTTTAAATATTAAGCTATTTTTCAGACAACAAGTTATATGTCTAAAAAATAAAAACGCCTTAAAATCGATTTTAGAGCGTCGCTTTTTTAGCCTTTTTCGAGCATTTTTAATAAATGACTAAAAATCAGCATTTCTACTAAAAATTATATAATAAACACTAGATTTATAAATTAGCATATCTAATCATAAACATATAACTTGTTTGATTAAATATAAAAATGTCTTAAAATCGATTTTAGCGTGTTATAATTGCAAAATTATATTATGGATTTGTAATCTAAAATTATATAATATTTATAAAAAAATTTATTAAATTATTTTATTAAATTATAATGTAAAATTATTTACAAGCATTATTAACAAATGTTCGTTAATAAAAAATTATATAAAAAATTTAACTTTACACAAAATTTTAAATTTTAAAATTTCTGAATCTTAATTACTAATTTTTTTACTTTAAATTATTTTAAGTTTAGTTTTATACTTTTAAGAAATTTTTATTTTATATTTTATATAGAATAAATTTTTTATGTATTTATTTTTATGTTTTAAAATTTCTTTTAATATTTAAAATTTCTTTTTTATACTTTTATACATTTCTAAAAATAGCCTATTCCCCTATTCCCTACTTATTTCCTTGTGTAAAAAACAGCTAAACTTCAACATTTAGCTGTTTTAGTGAATTCTATTCCACATTTTCAAGATATTTTAATTTTAAATGAGAATTTGTTCTGAAGTTATAATAATAAGGTTTTATATCTTTAACATAATCTCTGAAAAATAAAATATTACCATCAACATCTTCTATTTTTATATTAGGAAATGTTTTTATCATTTTTTCGTTGTCAAAGAATTTATAAATAAAATCTTTTTGTTTTTGATCATTAACATATATTTTTTCATATAGAGTATCCATTAATTGTTTGTTAGATACATTTAAATTATTTTCATGAATAATACGTACACTAAACATTTGCAAAGCATAAACTGTAATTCCCAAATCAAAGCTTAAAAATAGTATTGAAACTATAATAACAGTTTTCATATAATTAGCAGGAATTTTTGATTTCACAAAGTCAATAAACTTATCTATTCTTGGGTTTATATCTGACATTAAATAAATTGCAAGCAAGCCCCAGAAAAGTGAAAATAAAACGCATATTCTTCCATTTATATTAAACATCTGGTCAGAATAGTCCCACCATTTTATGTGAAATATAAGTTCTCCAACTAAGCTTACCATATATTCAATAATTGAACCTATAAAAAATCCTGCAAAGAATAATGTATAGTTATTTTTCTTGTATTTTTGTAAAGGCAATATCATTAAAACTGCTCCAAGTCCATATATACTGCAAAAAGGACCGTATAAAAAGCTTTTTCTACTTTCCAATACACCTTTAGTTAATAATCCAAATATAGTTTCTATAATAAATCCAGCAACACTATATACAACAAAATATGCCAGAATTCTCCAAATGCTAATTCCACATATTTTGATATGCTCTTTCTCCTTTTTTTCCATTTAAAAATCTCCTTTATTTAATTTTTAAGAATTATATCATAACATTATAAAAATTTGCAATACAAAACGCACCCATTACAGGTGCGCCTTGAGCGAGTACTTTAAATTCGTGCAGAAATTGCTGCATACTTTATTTGGCTTAAAAGTAAACATAATGTATAAAACTAGCTTTCCATTGCTAAAGGATTGCTTTCAACAGCATTCTTTACTTGTTTATTTTCCACATGTGTATATATTTCAGTAGTAGATATACTTTCATGTCCTAATAATACTTGTAAAGCTCTAATATCTACATCACCATACTGATACATTAAGGTTGCAGCAGTGTGCCTTAATTTGTGAACAGAGTATTTACTTATATCTAGTCCAGCCTTTATTAACTCTTTTTTTACTATCTCTTGGACCATTCTGTTACTGATGCGTTCTTTTCTTTTGCTTAAAAATAGAGCATCTCTAGAATCGAATTTTACGCCATCATGTGGTCTTACAGCCAAGTATGAATTTATGGCATCAATACAAGCTTTGTTTAAGTAAATAGTTCTTTCTTTATTTCCCTTACCTACTACATTTAATTTATTATCATAAAAATTTATATCTTTTATGTTTATATTCACTAACTCAGATAAACGCATTCCACAATTTAAGAATAAAGTAATTATTGCATAATCTCTTTCTTTAAAATCTCCGGATTCTGCTTTTGTAACTTCTAGTAGTTCCTTACTTTGTTCTAAAGTTAGATATTTAGGAAGCCTTTTGTCTAGCTTAGGTGTTTCAAGTCCTTGCGCAGGATTCACTTCTAATAAGTGAGCTTTTTGAGTTAAATAACTAAAAAACATTCTGATACTTGCGGCTTTTCTTGCACGTGTGGCAGCTTTACTGTGGTATGTTTCTGTTAAATAATATAAAAATGCATGTATATCTTCTAATTTAATCTGCTTAACCGTTTCTATACTCATATCGTGAATATCTATCTCTTTTATGTTTTCTTCAGAAGATAAGCCAAAATGATGAGATATGAACTTTAGAAAATGAGATAAATCATAGTTATATTCTTTTACTGTGTTAACGGATTTATTTAAAATACCTGTTAGATATTCCAAAAATGAATTTAAAAATGTTGGATTTTCTTTTAAGTCTATCATTTGCTAAATCTCCTTTCGCATCTATAATATCATTAAATTTTAAGTTATACAAGTAGAAAAAAGGGTTTCTTTTCGAAACCCTTCAAAAATTTATTTACTAACTACTTCCATAGTGTCTCTTGCTATCATTAGTTCTTCATTTGTTGGAACTACAAATACTTTTACTTTAGAATTAGATGTGGAGATTTCAACTTCTTTTCCTCTGCAATTATTTCTATCTTCATCAACTTTTACTCCTAAGAAAGAAAGTGATTCACATATTTGTTTTCTTACATCTATTGCATTTTCTCCAATTCCACCAGCAAATGTAATAACATCTACACCATTCATTTGAGCTGCAAATCTACCAATATATCCAACTACTTGATATACAAAAACATCTATTGCAAGTTTTGCTCTTGCATTTCCTTCTTCTGCAGCAACTTCAATATCTCTGTCATCAAAGCTAACCCCTGAAATTCCTAATTTACCAGATTGTTTATTTAATATTTTATCCATTTGTTCTGTAGTTAAATTTTCTTTTTTCATTAAGAAAGTTACTATTGATGGATCAATATCTCCACATCTTGTTCCCATAGGAAGACCTGCTAAAGAAGTAAATCCTAATGAGTTATCTACTGCTTTTCCTCCATTTATTGCACATATACTTGCTCCTTGACCAAGGTGACATGAAACAATTTTTAAATCTTCTAAAGGTTTATCCATAATTTCAGCTACTCTTTTTGAAACAAATTTATATGATGTTCCGTGGAAACCATATTTTCTTATTCCATATTTTTCATAATATTCATATGGGATTGCATACATATATGCTTTTTCAGGAATAGTTTGATTAAAAGCTGTATCAAATACTCCAACCATTGGAACATCTGGTAATACTTTTTTACAAGCTTCTACTCCTACTATTTCAGCAGGGTTATGTAAAGGTGCTAAAGGTGTAAATTCCTTTAATACATTTATAACATTTTCGTCTATTAAAGTTGGTTCACTAATTTTATCTCCTCCGTGAGCTAATCTATGGCCAATAGCTCCGATTTCATCAAAGCTTTTAATTACGCCATATTCTGGATGTGTTAATTGAGATAATACTAATTTAATTCCTTCTTCATGGTTTTCTATAACTTGTTCAATTTTATGCTTTTCACCATTTACAGTATGTGTTAAGAAAGAATCTGGCAATCCAATTTTCTCTAAATATCCTTTTGCCATCAAATTTTCATTTTCCATATCAATCAATTGATATTTAATTGATGAGCTCCCACAATTTAATACTAATACTTTCATTTTCAATCCTCTTTTAATTATTTATTTACTATTTCCATAGTATCTCTTGCTATTGTTAATTCTTCGTCTGTTGGAATAACAAATACTTTTACATTAGAGTCTGGTGTTGAAATTTCAACTTCTTTACCTCTGCAATTGTTTTTCTCTTCGTCGATTTTCACGCCTAAGAAAGAAAGTGATTCACATATTTGTTTTCTTACATCAATTCCGTTTTCTCCAACACCACCAGCAAATGTAATAGCGTCTACACCATTCATTTGAGCAGCAAATCTACCAATATATCCAATTACTTGATATACAAATGTATCTATTGCAAGTTTTGCTCTTTCGTTTCCTTCTGCCATAGCTTTTTCGATATCTCTATCATCAAAGCTAACTCCTGAAACTCCTAATTTACCTGATTTTTTGTTTAGTATATTATCCATTTGGTCTGGTGTTAAATTTTCTTTGTTCATTAAAAATGTTACTATTGATGGATCAATATCTCCTGATCTAGTTCCCATAGGAATTCCTGCTAAAGGTGTTAATCCCATTGAAGTATCAACTGATTTTCCACCGTCAACAGCGCACAAACTTGCACCTTGGCCCAAGTGACATGTAATAATTTTTAAATCTTCAATTGGTTTATTCATAACTTCAGCTACTCTTTTTGATACGAATCTATGTGATGTTCCATGGAAACCATATTTTCTTATTCCATATTTCTCATAATATTCATAAGGAATAGCATAGATATATGCTTTTTCTGGTAATGTTTGATGGAAAGCTGTATCAAATACTCCAACCATTGGAACATTTGGTAGTACTTTTTTACAAGCTTCAATTCCTGTAATTCCAGCTGGATTATGTAAAGGTGCTAGTGGAATACATTCTTTCATTGCTTCCATAACAGCATCATCTATTAAAACAGAAGAACTGAATTTTTCTCCACCGTGAACAACTCTGTGTCCAACAGCTCCAATTTCATCTAAACTACTAATTACACCATATTCTGGGTGTGTTAATTGAGCTAACACTAATTTTATTCCTTCTTCATGATTATTTATAGGCTCTTCAATTTTACGTTTTTCACCATTTACAGTATGTGTTAAAAATGAATCTGGTAATCCAATTTTCTCCAAATATCCTTTTGCCATAACGCTTTCATTTTCCATGTTTATCAATTGATATTTAATTGACGAACTTCCACAGTTTACTACTAAAACTTTCATTTTAAATCCTCCTAAAATTATTATATATTGAACAGATTAACTCTGTAATTCAATCTTTTCATATTATATACCATTTTGAGCTTGAACACAAGTAATTGCTACAACTCCAACAATATCTTCACTACTGCAACCTCTTGATAAGTCATTTACGGGTTTTGCAACACCTTGGCAAAGTGGTCCATAAGCTTCAGCTTTTGCTAGTCTTTGAACTAATTTATATCCTATATTTCCAGCATTTAAGTCAGGGAATATTAAAGTATTTGCTTTACCTGCTACTGGACTATTAGGTGCTTTTGAAGACGCAACCTCAGGGATTATGGCAGCATCTAATTGTAATTCTCCATCACAAACTAAATTAGGCATTTGTTCTTTTAACAGTTTAGTTGCATTTATTACCTTTTCTGTTAGTTCAGAATGTGCACTTCCATAAGTAGAATATGAAAGCATTGCTACTTTTGATGGTTTTCCAACTAAAGTTTCAAAACTTTTACTTGATGATTTTGCTATTTCTGCTAATTCTTCAGCAGATGGATTTTCTACTAAGCCACTATCTCCAAAAACAAATACACCATTTTCTCCATATTCACAGTTTGGAACTACCATTACAAAAAATGCAGAAACAAGTTTTGTACCTGGTGCTGTTTTTAATATTTGAAGTGCTGGTCTTAGAGTGTTAGCTGTTGAATGACAAGCACCTGATACTAATCCATCAGCATCATTATTTTTTACCATCATCATTCCAAAATAAATTGGTTCTAATAGTAATTCTTTAGCTTGTTCTAATGTAATCCCTTTAGCTTTTCTTAATTCATATAAACTATTTGCATATTCTTCGAATTTATCAGAAGTTTTAGGATTTATAATTTCTGCATCTGATATATTTAAATTGTTTTTGCTTGCATCCTCCTTAATTTGTGTCGTATCGCCAATTAAAATAACTTTTGCAAATCCCTCTTTTATTATTTGCTCAGTTGCTCTTAAAACTCTAATATCTTCTGCTTCTGGAAGTATTATTGTTTTAATATCTTTTTTTGCTTTCTCTTTAATATTTTCAATAAAAGTCAATTTCTTTTCCTCCTTACTCAATACCATATATTATATAAATAAAACCTAGAAGTTTCAAGTAGCAAAAGAAAAAACGTTCAATTTACTTGAACGTTTTTGAAAAATTATTTTGCGTAATCAATTACTCTTGTTTCTCTAACTACATTAACTTTTATTTGTCCAGGATATTCCATTTCATCTTCTACTTTCTTAGCAATATCTCTTGCCATTAATTTCATTTGATTATCGTCAATCTTTTCTGGTTTTACTATAATTCTAATTTCTCTACCAGCTTGAATAGCAAAAGATTTTTCAACACCATCAAATGAATCTGCAATACTTTCTAATTGCTCTAATCTCTTGATATATGCTTCTAAAGTTTCTCTTCTTGCTCCTGGTCTTGAAGCAGAAATTGCGTCTGCTGCTTGTATTAAAACAGCTTCTATTGTTTTTGGTTCTACATCTCCATGGTGAGCTTGTACAGCATTAATAACGTTTTCATTTTCCTTGTATTTTTTCAATACTTCAACACCTAACTCAACATGTGTACCTTCCATATCATGATCTAAAGCCTTACCAATATCATGTAATAATCCAGCTCTTCTAGCAAGTTTAGCATCTAAACCTAATTCTTCAGCCATTATTCTAGCTAAATTAGATACTTCTATTGAGTGATTTAAAACATTTTGACCATAGCTTGTTCTATATTTTAGTTTACCAATTAATTTTACTAAGTCAGGATGTAATCCTATAACACCTGTTTCAAGTACAGCTCTCTCCCCTTCTTCTTTTATAACATTTGCTACTTCTTCTTTTGCTTTTTCTACCATTTCTTCAATTTTAGCTGGATGAATTCTTCCATCTTCAATTAACTTTTCGATTGCAATTCTTGCAACCTCTCTTCTTAAAGGATCAAATCCAGAAATAACAACTGCTTCAGGGGTATCATCGATTATTAAATCAATTCCTGTTAATGTTTCTAATGTCTTTATATTTCTTCCTTCTCTTCCTATTATTCTGCCTTTCATATCGTCATTTGGAAGTGATACTATAGATACTGTTGTTTCAGAAGTATGGTCAGCAGCACATTTTTGAATTGCATATCCAATAACTTCTTTTGCATTTTTATCTGCTGTCTCTTTTACCTTTGCTTCCATATCTCTTATAAGATTAGCTTTTTCTACAGTTAATTGCTTTTCAAGTTCTGATAATAAAAGTTTCTTTGCTTCTTCTTGAGACATTCTAGCAATTTTCTGCAATTCTTCCATTTGTTTGCCATATAATTCTTGTAAGTCTGCCTTTTTTTCGTCTATTTCTTGATGTTTTCTATCCAAATCTTTTTCTTTTTTCTCAACAATATCTTGTTTTCTTTCTAAATTTTCTTCTTTTTGGATTAATCTTCTTTCTTGATTTTGTACTTCGCCTCTTCTTTCTCTAATCTCCTGATCTAAATCTTTTCTAGCATTCATAATTTCTTCTTTTGCTTTGAAAATTTCTTCTTTTTTCTTGTTTTCAGCGTCTATGTTTGCTCTTTCGATTATTTTTTTTGCTTCATTTTCTGCACTTTCCATTTTAGATTCAGCAATTTTCTTTCTTATGTACATTCCTATGAATGTGAAAATTACTGCTGAGACTAGAAATGTGGCGATACCAATTAGGATATTTTCCATAATCTTACACCTCTTTCTATTAAATTTTCAATGTACTAAATATATAATATTAATTTAAAAATTTTATTAAAATATATTTTCCTACATTACTATTTTATATTGATTATTGTTAACTGTCAAGTAGTTTGGAACAAAAAATGAAAGCCAGATATTTTACTTTGTTTCTACAATATCTACTATATCTGATATATAATCCCCAATAATTGGAATGTTTAGCGTTACAATTTTTTGTAGTATTATTATTAAAATAGCACTTAATACTGTAAATCCAATTCCTATTCCAATTCCCTTTGATATTCCTGCAATAAGGTTTCTGATAAAAATTTTTCTTTTATTGCCTAATATTTCAAGTATTTCGAATATATTATTTTTTTCCAACATATAATTTAACTTTTTTAAATTTCTATTTAAACTTTTTTCTAGTTTATATTTTTTCAAAATAAAATCCTCCATTTATATTAAAATGGAAGATTTTATTATTTTTATTCATTGTTTTGTATATTTTCAGAATTTTGAACAACAGATTCTTTTTTTGTTTTATTATTTTGGTTTTGAAGTTTTTCTAATTTAGTAATAAGTTCTTGCAATTTAGTCATGTCTTTACCAACCATTTCCCAATTATTATTACTGTTTGATTTTTTTAAATTGCTATTTGTTTTTATTATTGCTTGTATTAGTCCTTCTATTGTTTCAGTGTCTTCTATTTCAATGTCAACTGCTGATTGAGAAACAAGATTAGATAATGCTTCTGAAATATTATTTCCAATTGCAACTTTGTTACCAGATGCCACAATAACCTTTTTTAATATTGGTGTTGAATTTTCTTCATTCATATATTGTTGGTATATTGGCTCTACATATAATAATGAATTATTTATAGGAACAACAATCATATCTCTAAGAAGTTTCGTACCTGTTATATTCAAAACTTCTAGTTCTTTAGATATAGTTTTGTCTTGCTCTATTTGAGTATCTAATTGCATTGTGCCCAAAATATTGCTATCTGAAGGATATTTATATAAAACAAGTTTTGCTTCACCATTTTCATAGCTTCCTATTAAATATGAAGTTAAGTTTTGCTTATTGTAAGGTGTATAAGGTAAAACTAGTCCTAAGTTATAATTATCATTATCTATTGTTTTTACCATGGTGTAGTATGGACTTAATTCCACTCCAACTTTGTTTGTAACTTTAGTTGAATTATGTGTTGAAATGTCCCAAATGTCATCTCCACGATATAATACATCTGTTTGAATATTGTGATATCTTTTTATAACTTCTGATTGTATTTTGTATAGATATTCTGGATATATAAATTGTTCACTAATATTTTCTGGAATAGCTTCATCTTTATCAACAAATAAATCTTTATACATTTTTTGATATGCCATAATTATAGGATCATTTCTATCTGTAATATAGAATTTAATAGTTCCATCGTAAGCATCTATTAATACTTTTACAGAATTTCTAATGTAGTTTATTTGCTCTTTATTTAATACACTTTCATCATTTAATGTTATTTTTTGAGAAAATGGATAATAATCTGAAGTTGTATATCCATCTAGAACCCATAATAATTTTCCATTTTCATCTACTACTAAATATGGATTTTCATCATAAGAAATATATGGCATTAATGTTTTTGCTCTCTCAATAATATTTCTATTTATTAAGATGTTGCTTTCTGCTGTAACATTGCTTGAGAAAGCGAGTTTTAGGTCTCCTTCTTTAATTGCAAGTACTAATCTGTCAAAGAAATTTAAAGAAAGTCCTGCTTGTCCATCATAGACGTTTTCAATATTTTCAGCCTTTGTTGATGTAGTACTTGGATAGTCAAATTCTTTTTTGTCTTTGCTATTTGTTACTACAGTTGAATTAGTTTCTAATCCAAAATATATTCTTGGTTGTGATAAACTAATTATTTCACTTGAATTAAAATCCTTTTGCATATATTTAATATTGCCTATTTCATCTGTTGTAGTTGCTGATGTAATAATTGCACCATATCCATGTGTGTATTCATAAGTTTTATTATTATATGTACTTGAAGAACTTTTTATTTCTCTTGGAGATACATATAATAATGCTTGTTTTCCATCTATATTGTAGTTTGCAATTTGGGCAATATTGTATGTGTAGTATCCTTTATTTGTTTGCATTGTATTTAAACTCTTTAAGACTACGTCCTTGCTTATTAATGCTATATTATCTATAACCTCTTTATTGTCTTTTATTGCTTCTGCTGTTATTGTTTCATTTGAATTTATGTTATTTTCATCTATATCAATTCCATAGGCTTGTTTGGTTGCTTCTATATTTGCTTTAATATATTCTTGTTGTTTGTCAAGTTCATTTGGCTTTACAAATATTACATCAAATCCAATTAATACAAAAAGCATTATTATTAAATAACAAGGAACTATAAGCAAAGAAATTATCATTTTTTTAGTAATTTTTTTCTTTAAATAATGTAATGCCATTATAACAGAAATCACAACAAAAATAGATAAGATACGATATCCCCATAATTTAATTGTTGCTTCAGAGATTCCAGCGCCCCAAAGAACATAAGGTTCTTCTCCATTTTGTAATGTTAAAATTTTTTGTAATCCAACATTTTGAGTCTCTGCAAATATAATCATTGCTATAAATAAAGTTGCAAATATAATATTTATGCATAATTGTTTTAGTAGTATTCCTGTACTTAAAACTTTTCTGTCAACCCCATCAAAGCATAAATTAAATACAACTATATAATATAAAACTGCATATATTGTTAATCCAACTATTGCGTATAAAATATAATATAACATGTATTGAATAAAAGGTTGTACAAATATGAAATATCCTATATCATATCCTAATACCGCATCTGTAATTCCAAAATTTGTTGCATTTATGCAAAGCATAAACTTTTCAAGTAATGCATTACTAACAACAAAACTAGTTATAATTGCCCCTATAAATGCAATTGATTTATTAGGCATTTTGGGCATTTCCTTCTTTTCTGTCTCAAAAAATGGATTTAACCCTTTTTTTATCCTTCTATTTGTTATACGTATAAGCACATATAATACTATAAAATTTAATATAAATGTAATTAAATAGTTTATTGAATTTTGCCAAAAGATGCTTAAATAGTTTTCTCCTAATTCTAACATTTCTAAATATTGACCTTTATAGCTTATATAAGAAACTAAAAGAACTAAGCTTAGAAATATTAAAACAGTTATCATTTTAATTTTACTTATCTTGCAAATATTCTTTTCTTCTGTTTTATTAATTTTTGTTTTTTCTTCCATTTAAACCTCCATTTAAATTAAAGCTTTTGCAAAGTCTTCACTATTAAAAATTTCCATGTCATCTATTTGTTCTCCAACACCAATAAATTTAACTGGCATTTGATTTTCAGCCACAATTCCAACTACTACTCCGCCTTTTGCAGTACCATCTAATTTAGTTAATATCAAGCCGTTTATGTCAACAGTTTCTTTAAAAGCTTTTACTTGTGAAATTGCATTTTGACCTGTTGTAGCATCAAGTACCATTAATACTTCTTTTGAGCTTTCAGGCATTTCTTTATCTATTACTTTTTTTATTTTTACAAGTTCATCCATTAAATATTTTTTGTTATGCAATCTTCCAGCTGTATCACATATTAAAACATCTGCGTCTTTTTGTTTTACAATTTGTATAGCATCATAAACTACTGAAGCAGGATCTGCTCCTTCCTCTCTTTTTACAATATCACAATCAGCTCTATTAGCCCATATTTCTAATTGTTCAACTGCTGCTGCTCTAAATGTATCTGCTGCTGCAACTACAACTTTTTTCCCATCTTTTTTTAATCTATTTGCAATCTTTCCAATAGAAGTAGTTTTTCCAACTCCGTTAACTCCAACTACTAATATTACAGATGGATGTGTATTTAATTTTAATCCGTTATCAACTTCATTTAATATATTAACAATTTCTTCTCTTAGAGCATTTCTAACGTCTTCTTCATTTTCGATTTTTTCTTTTTTTATTCTATTTCTCAAATTTGAAATAATTTTTGTAGATGTTTCAACTCCGACATCTGACATTATTAATGCTTCTTCAAGTTCATCTAATAATTCTTCATCTACTTTTCTAAAGTTACTAAATACATTGTTAATTTTTTCATCAAATGAATTTTTGGTTTTACTTAACCCATTTTTTAACTTATCAAAAAATCCCATAAACTTACCCTTTCTTTAGTTTTAATCCTTATATATTTTAACATAATCTACTATAAATATCAACCTTTTAAATTTACAAAAAAAAGCCACTCCCTTTCGAGAGTGGGAAAACTTTAAAAGTTTTCTTTTTTTGTTAGATAAGCGTTAGGAGAACGGTGTCCTCTTTTTCCAGGTATGTGGCTTTAAGCCCTAGCTTTCTAGCCACATCTTTTATCTTATAGAAAAAGAGGCTCTGGTAGAGTTTATACCTCTGCCAGTCTGATCGTCTTTCCGGGTAAAGCTTCTCCCCGTTAGGGGAGTCTTCACCTGGTAAGATGTAAAATTCGATCCACACAAAAAACCACTTTTGCATGGATAGATTTTTACAAAATTTTTCTGTCCACTGCATTAAGCAGTGGGACGGCTTCTCACAACGCTGGCCTATCGCCAGCCTAAAGCTGACAATATTGCCGTTACTGCGTTCAATTTCTTCCTTGATCAGGAAGAAAAGTTCCCGGTCTGCGGCGTCTTTCGGCGCCGTCAGACTGGATTTCTCCAGCCTTTTCCGGGCCATTTTAGCCCGAAGTTTCCCATACCCATAGTAGTCTGGATAATGGGAAACATTGAGGAGTTTGGCATACTCCCCTAATGTGATTTTTTTCATTTGTTTCCGCCCTCTAAACGAGGGCGCTCCCTTCATAAATTACACCTTGTTGGTGTTATTTATTATTATACCAGACTTTACATAAAAAAGCAAGTTTTTGTTTGCATAATGTTTTTTGTTTTGAATCAATTTGTGTAGAATTACTAGCTTAACAATGAGCTGCAGCTTATAACCCCCCCAGAGAACATTACGCTCTCTGGGGGGCCAAACGGATAGATAAACTTTGGAGTGAGTATAACTACCTAGGACTTAGCCAAGATAACTTATACTCTTCTCCTTTTATTTCATCAAATTCATATAACACAGAGCAGCTGCCCTAGAGTCATACAATGGGTTGTGTGTTCCGCCTGGTTCAGGCTGAGGAACTTTGATTCCGTGGTCGGCATTGTAGGTGTCGACCGAAGTGCAATCTAACCTTGATTGCTTCAGACAACCTGCAATATCCAGCCAAGGATATGCGCCGTCCCAAGTTCCGATATAGCCTTTGTCATGCATGTCAATGATGACGCGAGCTTCCACAGGTACACCCATGTGGAAGATAATATCTGCATCTTCCTTGTTTTCAAGGAAAAATTCAGCAAATGCTTTGAGCATTTGCTCATAGGTTGCATGAGTCTCAACCATATCTACCATTTGCGGTAGAACATTCTCTTCGACCCATGTGTCAACCTTACCCTCGATGGGGCATCTGGCGTAGAAGGTCTTGACCTCTACGCCGTCCTCATAAACAACCGCGCCAATCGCAAAGGCACGGCCCCACAAAAAGAACCCCTCTTCCGAGGGGAGAAAATTTTGTATTGCTGGAGCAGGTGTCGTAGATATCTACAACTTTTTCTCTCATTAACGATTGATATAATAATCAATCAAGCTATATATATATTAACAGATTATTGAAAATTTTTCAAGATAATAATTATAAAAAAATGCAAATATTTGTTTGTTTTCTATTGCTTTATCTTAAAATGTATGTTATACTAACTTGCATAGGAAATGATAATAAGCAGATGTGGTTTTGCCACCAATCTTTACGAAACGTCGTAGGAAGGGTGGTGATGTTTATGGTTGAAGTGATACTATTTTTAATAATATCCTTGATGTTATCTTTAACATTAAACGTTGCCTTGGCTGCAGTTCTGTATAAGAACTGGGTTGATAAGCAACTACATAAATAGAAAAAACTCACATCTGTACTTTGGCGAGTAGATGTGAGTTTTCATATATTCTCGGCAAAACCACGTTTGTGGATTGTTATTTCCTATATTTATTATACACGGATAATTTAATAAAGTCAATAAAATACCATTATATTTTGAATTTATCCATTTGAATATTAATATAGTTTTTTATTTCACTAATATTTATTCTATCTTGTTCCATTGTATCACGATTTCTTATAGTTACACAATTATCTGTTTCTGTATCATAATCAATTGTAATACAATATGGAGTACCTATTTCATCTTGTCTTCTATATCTTTTTCCTATTGTACCAGATTCATCATATGTACACATAAATTCTTTAGATAATATTTCTAAAATTTCTTTTGATTTCTCAGCTTGCTTTTTAGTAAGTGGTAATATTGCTACTTTATATGGAGACAAAATTGGACTTAATTTTAGTACAATTCTTGTATCATCATCATTTATTTTTTCTTCAGTATATGCTTCGCATAATACTGCTAAAACAGTTCTATCTGGTCCAATAGTGGATTCTATAATATAAGGAATAAATTTTTCATTTGTTTCAACATCTAGATATTCCATACTTTTACCAGAATATTCTTGATGTCTTTTCAAATCATAGTCTGTTCTATTATGTGTTCCATTTATTTCTCCCCAGCCAAATGGAAATAGATATTCAATATCACAAGCTTCTTTTGCATAATGCGCTAATTTTTCATGATCATGAAATCTTAATCTCTCAATAGGTAATCCTAAATCTATGAAATACTTTTTAGCATATTCCTTAAAATAATTATAAATATTTGAATCCTGACCCTCTTTACAAAATGTTTGAAATTCCATTTGTTCAAATTCTATTGTTCTAAAATTAAAATTTCCAGGAGTTATTTCATTTCTAAATGCTTTTCCTATTTGACCTATGCTAAAAGGTAATTTTGTTCTCATTGTTCTTTGTACATTTAAGAAATTAACATATTCTCCTTGAGCATTTTCAGGTCTTAAATATATTATACTTTTATCTTCATCAGTTGAACCTCTATAAGTTTCAAACATTTGACTAAATTTTCTTATTTTTGTAAAATCATGAGTACCACATACAGGGCATTTAACATTGTTTTTCTCTATATAGTATTCCATTTCATCATATGTCATTCCGTCTCCATTTACCTTTCCTTTTGAGATGTCTGTAATAAAATTATCTGCTCTAAATCTAGTTTTACACTTTTTACAATCTATTTTAGGATCAAAAAATGATGACAAATGTCCACTTGCTTCCCATACTTTTGGATGCATTAATATTGCAGCATCTATTTCATAACTATTTGTTCTTTCTTGTATGTATCTTTTTCTCCAAGTATCTTTAATGTTATTTTTTAGTCTACAACCTAACGGACCAAAATCCCATACATTAGCGATTCCTCCATAGATTTCAGAACCCTGATACATAAATCCTCTCGATTTACAAAAACTCATTATTGTTTGCATGTCTTTTACCATAACAAAACCTCCTTATAAAAATTAAATTTTGTTATATATTTAAAAAAGCTTCCACTCCTCTAACTATATAACAATAGTTAGGGACGAAAGCTTAAATTTGCTCACGCGATTCCACCCTAATTGATAATAATATATATTATCCACCTTATTTTTTATTTTATTATGCTCTGAAGTGCCACCATATATTTCAATTACAAATTTTCACCAACCATTTGCTCTCTACAAATATCCATATATTTCTTCTTCATCAACGCAATATTATTATACTATAAATATAAGAAAAAGTCAAAAAATTTCAAAATTTTCCAATGATTATTCTATGCTATTTATCAAATACATTGCTATTTGATTTTGTTCCGTATTATGCATTTCCATTATTTTAGACATTGCAAATAGGATAGTAGGGTATTTACGCATATTTACATAGCTTGTTAAATATTCTTTATCAATATTTTTTAGTTTTTTATCAAATATACTATGTATATGTGCTTTGTTATAATTTATAGTTGTATAAGAAGTTGAACTAATACATAGTCCAAGTCTTAATTTATTATTTAAATCCATATTTTTTATTATAGATATTACGTTATTTACTTTATCGTTATTCATATCAAACCTCCATATTAAAATCTAGTATCATTGTTTTTCTTTTTATTTAATTTGTTTTTATCTGGTATTACAACTTTTCTTAATTCATTATTTGCTATTTCATAATCGTTATCATCAAAAATGCCGTTCTTGTATAAGTCATCACTAACAACTTTGTAATGTTCATCTTTATATCTACTTACTTTCTTTTGAAAATGACTCATTAAATCATGCCAAAATCCTTTGAATTTTTGAAATTGAGCCTTAAAATAATCTCGTTCTTCTTTTAACTTGTTAATTATGGTATCTTTTGCTGATAAATTATCTTTTAACTTTTTAATATTTTCATCTCTTAACTCAATTTCATATTTTAAAGAACGATTTTCAGATTCTATTTCAAAAGCAGAGTGTTCAAAATCCTTAATTGCCATATTTAAGTCATTAACGTTTCTAACTGTTTCGGTAACATCTGTTACGTCTTTAATATAATCTTTGATAATTTCTATATTCTCATTGGAAATTTGACTATTATTTTTATTAAATGGCATAGGTTTCAAACTATCTAATAGACCAATAATGTCTTTACTTTTATTATCAAGTGCTTTTGTTTGTTTATTAGCATTATCTAATTTTTGTTTTTCCTGTTCTAGTTTTTTCTTCATTTCTCTATAATTGCTCATATCATTAACATTGATATCTTGATTTCTACCTTTTTGCTTTATTTTAAGCCTACTATCAACATCATAGAACTTATTATATGACTTAATACAAGCATTTCTCATTTTATCTTGAATTTCAGAAAGTAATGTTTTAGTAAATAGTTGTGATTTTCCAACTTGTTTTTTCATACCTCTTTTACAATTATCTATTACTGGAACACCTATAACGTGCATATGTGGAGATGTTTCATCATAATGTATTGTAGCATTAGCAATTTTGAAGTCAGGAAGTAGTTTAGATAATTCTTGTATTTGTTCATTATATACATCTGTCATTTTATATCTATATTCGTTGTCTTTATCTTGCCAAAAGTCCATATCTCCAAGTTCAATAATAATCTCACAAGCTATATCATTTTGAGAATCACATACTTTTTGAAAGTAGTCTTTTATTTGTCTATCAGCTCTTGTTTTGCTATTATATTCAATTCTAGATTGTTCAAATTCATCTAAATATACTTGTTTAACATCTTCTACAATATCATTAGTTCCATATATAGTAGTAATACGTTCCCTTTGATTATCATAATCTCGTAAGTTGTGTTTATTTACTTTTGATAATTCTTTTGCATTTTGTATAGCATTATTTGAAAAAGAGGTAGTACCAGATACATTTCCTTTTGATACTTTCTTTGCTAATTTACTTTTATTCTTATCACTACCCAAGTAAAAAGAATAGGCTAATTCTTGTTCCATATAAGCACCTCCTTAAACTTGCTTCGAAGCACAGGATTTTGACCTTGTCATAAGTCCTAACCCCCTATGAGTTATGACGTGCCATCATAACTCGGGGGCTCTGCGAGGCAATAAATTTTCTCCCACAGGGATAAAATTTATTCAAATTAACTATCGCCACTTTCATTTTTACTTCGTAAAAACAAAACGTGCCACGTTAATTTGATTGTTGCAACATAGCAGAGATACATTTATAGTTGCAACAATTATTCAGCATTTTCTTCGTCATATTTTACAGGCTTTACACCTATTGGAATAGGAGTAGGCTCTTTCATATAAACTACACTATCGTTTGTTTTATCTGGTATAAAGTCAAATGCTGAATTTATATCTTGCATTTGGAATTTGTCTTCTTCATTGATATAGATAATTCCAAATTCATAAGTTGGCATTTTACCTTTTGGATCTAGTTTATAATAGTCTTGTAAAGGGAATACCCTAACAATAGCACTATTATTTTCAACAAAGTTAAAATAAAAACATTGCTTATCTACATAGTAAGTTGCCTCTGCAAAACTTACATCATAGTATTGTTTTAATCTCATTATAATTTCGCCAACTTCTTCCTCTGGCAAATAGTTACTAAATCTGACACTTCCTAATACATTTCCTAACAGCATAGGCTTTGTTGTATCAATATATCCGTTATCATATAATTCCTGACAAGGTTTACAAATTGATTCTCTAAAGTTTATTTGTTTAACTACTACTTCTTTACCAACTAAAGCAAGTTCTATATCATCTACATATTTCATTATTAAGTCTGCTTGTTCTTGTCTTGTATAATCTTTCCAAGTTTTAGTTCTTTCTTGATATTCCTTATCTAGTTTGATTTTGTTGATAAAGTCAATATCCCTTTTTAAAAGTATATCTTTTGGAGTAAATTTAAGTTCTTCAGTGCAATCAGTAGTTTCTAGTTTGTTTTGTAATTCACTTATTGCATTTTCAACTATTTTCTTTTCTTCTTTATATTCTTGTACTTCAAAAGCACCGTTAATGTAAGCCTTTTTTATTCTCTCTAGTTTTACTTTTTGCTCATTGATTTCCTTTTCTAGTTGTTCTTTAGGTTCATCAAATTTTTGCTTTATCATAGGCAAGAAAAATTGATTTACAACAGAATCATATTCTACTAATTCACTAATGAACTGATTGAAATAGTCATTTATAATCTTTTCTTTAAATTCAATTTTACAATCATTACAATAGTAGTAGAAATAAGCATTGCCATTTTTCTTTGTAGTAGCTTTACCACCTAAAACTCTGCCACATTTAGGACATTTTAATTTTTGTAAATATAAATAAGTTAATGTTCTTTTATAACTTCTTGAATTTTTCTTTTTCTGTACTTGGCAATCTGCCCACATTTCTTTTGATATAATAGGATCAACAACGTCTTCATAGTAAGTAGGGTGTTTAGTTTTTTTACCATGAACAAAATCACCTTTATATATTTCATTTTCTAAAATACCAACAATAGTTGAATCTCGCCAATTATCTTTTCCTAATACTTTTTCTTCATTGAATAAATTGCTTATTTTCTGATAAGAATAGCCATTATAATATAAATCAAATATTCTAATTATAATATCTTTAGTAGAATAATCAATTACTAATTTTTTATCTTCTCTTTTATAACCTAATGGAGCAATATGAGGAATATGTCCTTGTTTTATTGCACCTGCTAAACCTATTTTTGTTCTTTCACTAGTTCTCTCAATTTCATTTTGGCTAACACTCATTAAAAGTCTTGAAATCATTTTGCCATTTGCACTTGTTGTGTTTATTTCATCATTTACACAGTCTAAATAGGCATCATTCTCATCTAAGAATGTCATTAGATTTTCCCAGTCGTAAATACTTCTTGTTATTCTATTTAACTTTAAAGCAACAATAGTATTTATTCTTTTAGCCTTTATATCGTTTTTTAATCTTTCAAACTCTGGTCTATGATTGCCAGTTTTGGCACTTATTCCAGCGTCCTCATAATAATCTATTATCTCATAACCCTTGAATTTGCAAAAACTTTCTAATCTTTCTTTTTGTTCTGGTAGACTAAATCCATTCTCTTGCTTGGTCTTCTGTTGATACTCTTAAATATAACCCACATTGTTTCTTTTCTTCGTTCAATTTTCAAACCTCCAATCTAACAAAAAAAGAGACATCAAAGTACATACGAGTACTACTGACATCTCTTAAATCCATTTATTATAAACAAAAATATAATAATGCAATATAATATAATCTTTTCAAAGTACTCATAATCATATAGCTCTTGGCGAACAGCTATACATAATTTATTGTCTATATTATATCACGATTTAAAGAAATGTCAATTATTTACAATTATATATTTTTCAAATATTCTTCTAACTCTGATAATTTAATCTTTTTAGTCAAATTTGAAATATACACATCATTTGAATAGTTAAAAACTAAAAGAGTAATATTTTTAATAATCACTCTATGTGGTTCAATATATGTAAGATTAGTTTTATCTAGTTTTCTGATACTACCATTGATAAAAGTAGGAGTAACTTTTGAAAACTCACATATAAATTCAAGTCGTTGTTTTAGACATTCCTCAAATTCTAGTTCTTGCTTAATTATCTTCATATCAAACACCATCCTTTCCATATAGAATTAGGATGATTTTTTGCAAAAGAAAAAATCAACCATTTTACTGATTGATTTTCATATCTATCTGTTCAATTAGTTCGAACAGAAACGTCGTTGGAGCTACTGGGCGGAATCGAACCGCCGACCTACAGGTTACGAATCTGTTGCTCTACCAACTGAGCTACAGTAGCGCATATATTATGGAAAAGAAATAAGATTCTTTTCCATAATTAAGTATTTTTATTAATTTGAATGTTTCCCTTTTGATTTTTCTTTTTTAGGTTTATCATCAACATAAGGATTTTCAAATAGTTTTTCATTTTCTTCTCTGCTATCTGAAGATTTATTACTTACCTTTCTATATATTGCTGTTACAATTGCAATAAGAACTATTGCTGTTATTATAATTGAACCACACATTATATAAAATTGTATATTGTTTTGTGGTGCAGTAGCAATTTCAGATGGTACAGTTACTTTTATTTGATATGTAGCTGTTTCTTTTTCGTCTGCTGAAGTAAGTAATATTGTAACATTATTCTCCCCCTCAACAAAATCTTGATTTCCTATTATTTCTACTTTTGCGTCTTCTTTATTAGCTTTAGCTGTAATATCTAGGTTTTTAACAAAGAAATTAAGTTTTAATCCATAAATATGTTTACTAGGATCAAATCCATCTGAAAAATTTACACCTGCAATTTCTAAAGATGATAAGCCTAAACTTTCATCTGTAGTTGTTGTATTTTCACCTGTATTATTGTTGCCTACTTCATTATTTTTTGTTTCGTTATTTCCTTCAGATGTTGTATTATTAACTTCTTCGTTTGTAGTTGTATTTTTTTTAGGTTCTTCTGTTTTTGGTTTATCTTCAGCAGGTTTTGTTTTTGTTAGGTATGAACTACTAACATAAGCTGTTGTTCCATTACTTAATTTTATTCTACTCCATCCTTGATTTCCGATTCCTGTTCTTGTTACTTCATCACCTTTAGATAAACTTCCTATTATAGTACCATTTGCTGATTTTCTAACATTTAATCCATCTGTAGTTGAATATACTTTTTCATTTACATCTGTATACTTTTCTGTTGGTGTTGAAGGTTTTGTTGTACTGCCTCCTGTATTGTTTCCAGACCCACTATTTGAACCAGATGTTGATTTTGCTTTTACTGTTATTGTAACAGATTTGCTTATTTTTTCAGGAGTAGTTGAAGATGCATCTGTAATATCTCCTGAAATAGATACACTATATGTTCCAGCCTTACTTGTGTTTATAGAGTATGTTTTTTTAGTAGTTTGATTTTCTGCATCACTATTGAATCCAACCACACTATCAGAAGCACTTCCAGATACGTTTATATTCCATGCAGCTGCATTTATTTTTAACGTAACTTTTACGCTATCTCCAACTGTTGCTGTTGTTTTATTTGCACTTATTGTTGCTGACGCTGCTTCAACTTTTGAAAATAACGATATTGCAACAGTTGCAAATATAATTAAAAATATACTTTTTATTATCTTTTTCATTTTTTCCTCCGTTTAAACCTCTATTTTTATAGAGCCTTTTAAATATTTGACTATGCTTAGTAAATCTGCTGAATTAATTTCACCGTCTTTGTTTACATCAGCTGATTTTTTTTCACATTCTTGAGTAATTTTAAGTGTTCCTTTTAAATACTTTACAATACTTAATAAATCTGCTGAATTTACTTCATTATCTCCATTAACATCTCCTAAAACCACTATCGTATATGTTTTATCATTTAATGTTAATGTGTAACCTGTTCCGACGTTCGCTGTATCAGTTATTATAGTTGAACCTTTTTTTATTACAATATCTTTTGACGCTGATTTAATGTCTGAAACTTTAATATTAGGCTGACAGATGATATTTGTTCCACTTGTTTTGAATCCTTTTCCCTTTACTTCTGTTGGCGTTTCAGGATTATTATTCTTTATAACCTCAACCCAATCTTCATTAGCTTTAACATCTCTAGTTGCTATATATCCAACAATTCCACTAGATGTAATTATTTTGCTCCATACATATTCTTTTTGTGTGCTTTCGACGTCTTTTTCAGTTCTGGTTACAATAGCTCCTTTAGCTAAAGATGCTAAAGCTGCAGAACTTGTTGTTGGAGATTTTCTAACAGTTAAGCCATCAGTACAAATTATTCTTAATTGATCAACTTTGCTTGGATCATATTGTTCAAAACTACTTGCAGTCACATATCCATAAGTTCCGTCACTTAATTTAATTCTCCACCAATCATTGCTATTTAAAGAATTATATTTTCCTTTTTCAACAACTGTCACTATTTGTCCTGAAGCTAGTACTCTTAATACAGATGTTTTAGTAGTTCCTGGTCCATTCCTAAAATTTGTATATTTTGTTGTAATATATTGTTCGTTGCAATTCGATTGTAAATCAATTTGTGCTAAATATGTTCTTGCAACATAACCAACTGTTCCATTCGCTAATACTACTTTGTCCCAATAATAACCACCTGTAGTAGAATTATCTAATTCAATTCTTAAGAGCTTGGTATTTTTACTTAAAGAAGTAATTTTATCATAGTTTGTTCCTTTACCTTTTCTAACTGCTACGGCGTCTCCTGTTATTTTAACATCTTGAGTTACAAGCTTTTCATTACCTGGTTCAGGTGATATTTGACTAGGCATATTCTTATATACAGGAATCTTAAATTTTATTTTAGATTCTCCAGATAGTAACCCCATTTCATTGTATGCATCTCTCATTGTATAGCCTTCTGTTTTTGATGCGGATACATTTGTCATATATTGCCAAGCATAGTATCCATCTCCACCATCAACAACATCAAATTTTTGTAAATACAAAGTATCTTGTCCACATGATATATAGTCTTTTACTATCACAGCTGCTCCACCTTTAATAGATTTTTCTGGATCTGTCCATCCTTTGCTCTTAGCATGAATTAGCCCATTTTTTACTACATCATCGCCATAAGCTTTTACATTAAAGAAGTTATAATATCCTTTATATGCTCCACTCTCTCCAGTCCATTTTCCAGAAATCATTGAGCCTGCATCTCCAGTTCCTTGTTCTTGTCTAATTCTTGATGCTAAATGATAAGGACTAACATTATATTGTTTTGCTGCTCCCATTATTACATCTACATAAGTTTTGTTTAAAGTCTTTTTGTTTCCTTTTGTATCATAATATGTAACTTTTCCTTGCATATAATTACAAGGTTTTAATATTTGTTCTACACCTTCTCTTGTTTGAATTTTTTCATCATAAGTTAGCTGTTCAAATTGGAATATATAATTTTCATTTAAAGAATTTCTTGGATCCATGTAGTATGCTACTGTTGCTGTTGAGGCACATTTCCAAACCGTTTCAACAGTTTTATTGCATGCACACTTCCAAGCATCTGATTTGTTTTTAGATACAACATTTAGTCCATGGTGACCTGTTGATTCTTCGACAATTGATGCATACCAATCAAGACCAGTTTCCATTATTTCAAATTCCCAATTTGGATGTGCTTCTTGTAATTTTTTTATTAAAGCCTCATATCCTGGATATTTTGAAAACTCAGTACTATATGATGCTTTAGTTTCTCCTATATTTAATAGTATAATTGAACTAGATAATATTAAAACTATTAAAATTATACTTATAATTCTTCGTATATTAAAAATGTTTTTTAACAACATCTTTTCCTCCTAAATGTGATAAATTTCTACAAAGTTAGTATATCATTCTTACATTTTTCAGTCAAGATAAAAAAGAAAAAAGGCAACATTTGTCAATGTTACCTTTTTATATGTTTATCTGTTGCATCCACAATTACAAAATAGTAATAAAAATATTATTATAAAGAATAAAATACTACTATCACCACATCCACAACCTCCAAATAAGTTGCTTAAGCAGTTATTGTTACGTCCGCATCCACAATCTCTAGATTCTTCTGGCATAAAGTTCTCCTCCTTTAAATTTTCTATATAATATTAGTATGCAAAAGTTAAAAATTGTGTTACAATAAAATTGGTGTGTAAAATTACAGATTTGTTTTACATTATTTTAAACTGTCTGTTTTTATTTATATACAAAATTATAAAATTAAAATAACTTAATATATTGGAGGTTGTCTTTATATGTCAAAAGTCGAACTCTTGGCTCCAGTTGGAGACTGGGATTGTTTAAAAGCTGCTGTACAAAATGGTGCTGATGCAGTATATTTTGGAGTAGAGCAATTTAATGCAAGAATGTATGCAAAAAATTTTAATATTGATGACATGAAGCAAGTTATAAATTATTGTAAATTAAGAAATGTAAAAACAAATTTGACCTTAAATACATTAATAAAAAATTGTGAGTTTGAAAATGCTATAGATTTAGTTAAAGAAGCTTATGTAGCTGGAATTGATGCTATTATTGTTCAGGACTTTGGGTTAGCAAAATATTTAATTGATAATTTTCCTCACCTACCTATTCATGCTAGTACTCAAATGACAGTACATAATCTTCAAGGAGTATTAGAACTTGAAAAGTTAGGATTTGATAGAGTTGTATTATCAAGAGAACTTTCATGTGAAGAAATTGAATATATTTGCAAAAACTGCAATGTAGAAATAGAAACATTTATTCATGGTGCACTATGTATTTGTTATTCTGGTCAATGCTTATTTTCAAGTGTTGTCGGTGGTCGTTCTGGAAACCGTGGAAAATGTGCTGGTCCATGTAGACTTCCTTATGAGCTAATTAGTGAAAACAATTCAACTCACGAAATTAAAACAATTAATAAAGGTTATTTGTTAAGTACAAAAGATTTATGTGGCATAGCCTATATTCCACGTTTAATACAAGCAGGAGTAAAATGTTTTAAGATTGAAGGACGTATGAAAAGACCTGAATATGTTGCAACTGTCACAAGAATTTATAGAAAATATATTGATATGTTTCAAAATACAAACGAATTCAATATAGATGAAAAAGATATAAATGATTTGATGCAAGTATTTAATAGAGGTGGTTTTTCAAATGGTCATTTAGATTCGAAGCATAATAGCAGTTTGATTTTCCAAGAAAAACCTAGTAATATGGGGCTTTATTTAGGAACAATAAAAAAATACAACTCAAATAAAGGACATATTACACTACAGTTAGAAGAAGATTTAGATTTAGGTGATTCAATATCAGTTTCTAATGAATCATCAAAGTACCTAGTATCTGAACTCATGATTAAAAATGATAATCATAAACATATATCTTCTGGTACAGAAGTTACAATTGGCAGAATGAAGGGAAATATAAAAGTTGGAGATAAAGTTTATAAAATTTCTAGTAAGAGTTTAAGTGACTTTGCCAAATCTTCTTATGATAATTGTGAAAATAAAAAAATACCTTTAAATTGTAATATTACTATAAAGAAAAATACACCTATTAAGATGAAAATTTCAACAAATAAAAATACTTGTTACAACGAACTATATTCTAATATTTGTGTAGAAGATGTTTCTAACATGATACCTATTGATGCTTTAAAAACGCCTATTAGTGTTGAAAGAGTCGTAAAACAAATATCAAAAACAAGTAATACACCTTTTTACTTTGAAAATATAACCGTATTACTAGATGATGGATTATATGTTCCAAGTATTAGTACTTTAAATGAATTGAGAAGATCTACTTTAGAAAAGGTTGAACAAGAAATATTGAACAGAGCAAAAAGAAGTTTACCTCATATTCAAAATATTTCTAAAAAAACAATTACATATATTCCAAGTATGGAGCATCCTAAAATAGCATTATTTTTTAGAAATTTATTTTTAGATTTTGATTATAGCAAACTTGATAAAGAAAAAATAAATAGAATCTATTTGCCTTTAAAGATTTTAGCAAATAAAAAATATGCAGATATTATTACATCTCTTTCAGAAAATTTTGATATATATTTATATATTCCAACCATAATAAAAACTAATTATAAAAATGTAGCATTAAATTTAATAGAGCAAATACTATTTGCATATAATATTAAAGGGTTCATTCTTTCAAATATAGCTGATTTTGAACTGTTAAAAAAGTATCAAAAAGACTATGAATTTATTGGTAATTATTCATTGAATGTTTTTAATAATAATTCAATTGATGAATATAAAAAAATTGGACTAAATAGAATTACATTGTCTAGAGAGCTACATCAAGAAACAATAAAAGAAATTATTTCAAGTTCAAGTATTGATACAGAAATGATAATTTACGGTAACCTACCTCTTATGGTTAGCAGTTATTGTTTTTTAGGTAAGACAAATAAATGTTTTCCAGATTGTGGAACAAATTGTAAAAGAGATAACAAATATTATTTAAAAGATAGATTAGGCTTTAATTTTAGAGTAATCCCTGATAGCATGCAAACAGTTTCTTTGATATGTAATAGTAAAACACTTTCTATTTCTACAAAGGATTTGCCAATTAATTTTATAAGGTTAGACTTTATCGATGAATCAATTAGTGAAATAAATAAAGCTGTAGATAAGGCTTATAATAGAGAAAAATTAGAAGGATTACAATATACTAATGGAAATTTATATAGAGAGGTTTAAATTCAAATGCACCCAAAATATAAAATTTAATGGGTGCATTTAAATCACTTTCTCTCATTTCTCGGCCAATTAAATCATGTGTCTTTTATTTAATATAAAATTTATATAAAAGTCTATTTCATTTTTGTTGTCAAGAATTGAATTACTCAACTTAATTTAAAATTTTAAGATTAGTTAAAATATATATGTCTTAATTAAAACTATAAAGTAGTTTCAGATCCCAAATAGTACCTTCTCTTGTATCCTTTAAAAGGATGCCTCTTTTATCAAGGTTATCTCTAATTGAATCGGCTTTTTCAAAATCTTTGCTTTTCTTTGCTTCGGTTCTTTCTAAAATCTGTTTTTCAATGTCTTCCACATCAATATTCAACTGTTTAAGATGTTTCATTTTCATCTCTGAAAGAAATTTTTCTGGCTCTTGCTTAAAAAGGCCTAAAATTCCATAGACTTCTTTCAAGTCTTTCAAAATCTTAGCCAAAGTATGTGCTACTATTTGTCTGTTATCTTTCTTTGCTGTTTTCATGATGTTATTTACATATTTAAAAATTGTATGCAAATTTGCAATCGCAACAGCAGAATTAAAATCATCATCCATCACTTCAATAAATTTTGAAATAATAGTGTTAGGAATTTCGTCATTTAAGACTTTAGATGTTTCATCTCCATGATTGTCTAAAATGAATTTTTGCATTTCTTTAATTGTACTATAAAAATAGTATGTGTGTCCTTCTGCGAGTTGAAAATCACTATTGTGAAGATCAATGTCAGATGTGTAATGCTTAGAAAGTATTGTATATCTAATAACTTCATAATTATATTTTGCTAAAGCATCTCTTATAGTTAGAGAATTTCCTAAAGATTTTCCCATCTTCTGTCCATTAATCTTTATAAGACCGCAGTGGTTCCAATAGTTTGCAAAAGTTTTTCCAGTTAAAGATTCACTTTGTGCAATTTCATTTTCGTGATGTGGAAAAATCAAATCTCTTCCTCCACCATGAATGTCAATGGTTTCGCCAAGAGTATCTAATGCCATAGCTGAACATTCGATATGCCAACCAGGTCTTCCTTTTCCCCAAGGGGATTCCCAATAAATTTCTCCCGGTTTTGCTGATTTCCACAAAGCAAAGTCAACTGGATCTTCTTTTTCTTCATCAACCTCAATACGTACTCCATTTCGTAATTCTTCTACTTTTCTGTGAGACAATTTTCCGTAATTCTTATCAGTTTTTACTGAAAAATACACATCTCCTTTTTCTGTTACATATGCGTGCCCTTTTTTTATCAGACCTTCCACAACTTTTATAATCTGTGGAATATACTCTGATGCCTTTGTGTTAATATCCGCATCTGTAACATGCAAAGCTGCCATATCTTTTTCAGTTTCTCTAATTTGTTCAGCAGAAAATTCCAAAGCATCTCTTCCTAACTCATTTGCACGTTTAATAATTTTGTCATCAACGTCAGTATAGTTGCGTACATACGTTACATGGTAACCTCTGTATCTAAGATAATCTGTAATCATAGCATAGTCAATAGCTTGCCTTGCATGACCAATATGACTCAAATCATATACAGTAATACCGCATGCGTACATTTTGACTTTTCCCTTTTTCAAAGGTACAAATTCTTCTTTTTTGCCACTCATAGAATTTGTAATCTTCATTGTAAATAACCTCCTTAATTAGTACTAGACTACTTTATTAATTTAATCTTAAATTTATTATAATTAATTACTTTTTAGCAATATTCATAATTTAGTAATTCCATTCTTCTCTTATTTTTTATCAAAAAAAGACTATGTGTCCATTTTCTTTGCCTACATAGTCTTTTACTATATTATTAATATAATTTCTACTGTAGGCATACTTATTAACACTCATGTCTACAACAGACAGAGTATATCACCTACAACAACAATTAGAAATTATATTTTTTAATAACATTAGAATCTTTCCTTTCAATTTATATTATTGTATGTACTATTTTTATTTTTGTCAATATATTTTCTAAACTTAATTTTAAATTTTTGTATACTTCTGTCTGTTTTTCTATAAAATAACGGGGGTAATTTATTGCTTAAATAACACTCTTGTGATACAATACTAATAAATTTTTATAATAGAGGTAACAATTATATGAGATTTCGGAATGCCTATATTAGTCGAACTTCATTCTTTAGAAGAAAATGTGAAACTAGCTCAAGAGCTTAATTTGGATTTTATTGAATTAAATCTAGATATACCATACTGCTTCTTAGAAAGCTTAAATAACACTCTATTAGATAGCAATGCTTTTACTATTCATCTATCAGAAAAAATTGATGTTGGTGAATTAAATGATTCTTTACGCAAGTTTTATTTAAATGAAATAGAAAGAATTATATCTTTTGGTACAAAGCACCATATTCTCAAATATAATATTCATCTTGACCCCGGTATTCATTTTTCGTTACCAGATAAAAAAATATTTATTTACGAGGAATACTTGAGTGAATATTTGGATGCATATAAAAATTCATGTAATGCACTTTCTAAAATAGCAAGTAAATATAATGCTACTATCTTATTTGAGAATGTAAAAATAGAATCTTATACTTTAAAAGCAATTGAAATTATTGCAAATTATGATAATTTATTTTTCACATTAGATTTAGGACATAATATTAGATATGGTAATATCGCTAAAGAAGAATTTCTAAAATATAAAGATAAAATTAAACATGTTCATTTACACGATTATAATGGTTCCAAAGATCATCAAGAACTATTTACAGGTATCCTTGATATTAAGGAAGAATTAGATTTCTGTAATAAGCATGATTTAGATGTACTTATTGAAGTAAAAAGAAAAGATGAATTAATCAATTCAATAAACAAACTTTGCACTTTTGGGTATATTTAATGATTTGTTTATTACGTATTAATTATGTAACCACAAAACAATGGAAAGGTTATATTTTATTAAAACCTCTCTATTGTTTTGTAGTTAACTCAATTATCAAATTCATATTGTCATCCTCTGCTGCTTTGTTTTTGCGTATCGCTCCACATTTTTTGCATTTATATATTATAACATAGCCTTTTTTGCTATCTAGTTCAACCCTAATTGGTTCTAAGTCTCCATGACACTCTTCTTCCCTATCACCCGGATTTATATCTACATGTTTTGAGTGCAAACAATAGTTGCAATGATCTCTACATGTATACCCTAGTGGCTCTATTTTGCTTCCGCAATTTTCACATATAAAAGCTTCATCAATTTTTGTAAATTTTCTTCCCATATATTTTACCTCTTAATATTCAAAGACACTTCCTCCAATAAATTCACGAAGTATTGAATTTTCAGGTACATATTTATCTTCAATGTCTTCGAAATATTTTAAGAATTCGCATAATCTCTTAGCTTCTGCGTACTCAACATAAGAATTATCTATTTCTTCCAACATTGGTAATGCATATTTTTTTAATACGCATAATTCATATATTAATGATGTATTAAACATGCTGTCTGCTTCATCTTGATATGGGAAAATATATTGATTTTCTCCATTATTTACAGAGTTCCATATTTGTAATGTATGTATCGCTGTATATCCTCTAAAGTTATAATCTCTTACCATTCTTCTAATTAATCTGCTATCCGTTGTAGATATTCTATTATAGTAATCGATATTAAGAATTGTTAATGCACTAATATATATCTTATATTTTAATTCTTTTGGAATTGATTCTGTTAATTTATCATTTAAGCAATGAATACCTTCAATCACAAGTACTTCATCTTCTGCAAGACTCATTTTTTTGCCAGTATATTTTTTACTTCCTTCTTTAAAATCAAATGTTGGGCAAAGTATTTCTCCTCCATTTAATAATGTTGTTAAATTATCATTAAATAGTTTTAAGTCAATTGCCTCTATACATTCAAAATTATATTTTCCATTTTCGTCTAATGGAGTATCTTTTCTTTCAACGAAATAATCGTCAACAGAAATTGTTACTGGTTTTAATCCATTTAATCTTAGTTGTATTCCTAGTCTTTTTGCAAATGTAGTTTTTCCTGATGATGATGGACCTGCAATCAAAATTACCTTTACATTTTTTCTTTTTACAACATTATCTGCTATATCGGAAATCTTTTTTTCGTGTAAAGCTTCTGCTAATAGTACAAGTTCAGCAGACTTTCCTTCTCTGATTTGTTTATTTAACTTATATATAGTATTTACATCCAAAACTCTATGTATATCTTTATATTCATCTAATATTGCTATCATCTTTTTGCTTGCTACCCCAGCCTCTAATGCATTTGGGTTTGATTTGTCTGGATAACGTAGTAAAATTCCATCATTATATGGTACAATTTCAAAAACATTTATATATTCTGTGTTAATTGGCATTACTCCATAAAAGTAATTATAATATCCTTCACAAAAATATAAAGAAACTCCTTTTTTTTGTTCATTATCAAGTTGTAGAATTCCTCTTAAGCTATTTTCTTTTTCGTAAAATTTAATTGCTTCTTCTTTAGACATTTCAACTTTTTTTATATCTAATTTCTTACTTACTATTTCTTTCATTTTCTTGCTTACATTTTCAATCATTTCTCTTGTTACTTTTAAATTATCCACTTCACAATACATTGCATTTGTTAATTGATAATTTACAGATAAAAATGCTTCTGGATAGCATTCATTAAAGGCCATACTCATTATAAATAATAGCCCTCTAATATATGTCCTTCTACCATCTCTTGAGGTTACATCTACAAATGATACATTATCATTTTCTTTTGGAATATAATTTAAAGTTTTTATTTCATTATTAATATCACAAGCAATTATATGATTATTTCCCTTAAGTTTGTCTCCAAATAATTCTATTATTGATTTATTATCTTCTACATTTATATTTTCATTGTCCAGTTTTATATTCATAATTTAAACATTCCTTTCGTTTTAATGATTCTATTTTATATCTTATATTTATTTTAGTCAACTAATTGATATGAACAAAATTCATTAAAGAAAAGAGCAAGCCATAAAAGCTTACTCTTTCGAGAAATCCTATCACTTCTTGATATTTTTAGGATTCATCGGGTCCTTGTAGTAGTTACATCTTTTTTTCAATTTGTAAATAGCTAGAAAACTTCTATCAAGAACTACTTCATTTTTTCTTTCATATTAACTAAAATATTAAGTGCCTCAATTGGAGTCAATTCATTTATATTTACTTTATCTAATTCATGAGCTAGTTCAGCTAACTTATAATTATATAAATCTAACTGTCCTGTTGCAACCTTTTTGTTTTCCTTTTCTTGTGCCTTTTCTCCTTGTACACTTTTTCTTTCTAATGTTTTTAATATTTCATTTGCACGTTTTGTTACAACTTGTGGAACTCCCGCCAATTTAGCAACATGTACACCGTAACTTTCATCTGTTCCACCCGGTATAATTTTCCTTAAAAAGATAACGTCTTCTCCTTTTTCTTTAACAGCAATTGAATAATTTTTGACACCCTCTAATTTTTCCTCTAATGATGTTAGTTCATGATAATGTGTCGCAAATAAAGTTTTAGCTCCGCATTTTTCTTTATCTGAAATATATTCAGCTACTGCCCATGCAATTGAAAGCCCATCATAGGTTGAAGTTCCTCTACCTATTTCATCTAAAATTACTAAACTATTTGATGTAGCTTCTTTTAAGATAGCTGCAACTTCCATCATTTCAACCATAAAGGTACTTTGTCCCATGCTTAAATCATCTGATGCACCAACTCTTGTAAAAATTTTATCAACTACACCAATTTTTGCATAAGATGCTGGTACAAAACTTCCAACTTGTGCCATAAGTGTTATCAAGGCAACTTGTCTCATGTATGTAGATTTACCAGCCATGTTTGGTCCTGTAATAATTGCTAAACGATTATCATTTTTATCTAAATATGTATCATTTTCAACAAAGCTTCCACCTGGTAATATTTTTTCAATAACAGGATGACGTCCATCTTTTATATCTATCATTCCACTATTATCAACTATTGGCATTACATAATTCATGTCATCTGCTACTGTTGCTAAAGATACTAAAACATCTAATGTAGCTATAATACTTGCTGATTTTTGAACTCTTAATATTTGCTTTTCTATTTTTTCTCTTATTTCGCAAAATGCATTATATTCTAAATTTATAACTTTTTCTTCTGCTCCCAAGATTTCATTTTCAACTTTTTTTAGTTCTTCAGTTATATATCTTTCACAATTTGCTAAAGTTTGTTTACGAATAAATCTATCTGGAACCATTGATAAATTAGATTTTGTTACTTCAATAAAATATCCAAATACTTTATTAAATCCAACTTTCAAACCTTTTATTCCAGTTGTTTCTCTCTCTTTTGCCTCTATCTCTAAAACCCAAGTTTTACCTTCTGTTGTTGCTTTTTTTAGATGATCTATTTCCTCATCATATCCTAATTTTATTATTCCACCTTCTTTTACACTTATAGGTGGATCTTCAATAATTGAATCTTCAATTATTTGATAAACATCTTCTAATGTATCTAAGTTGTCATACAATTGAGTTAGTAACGGAGACTTGGCTTGTGAAAGAGTTTGCTTTACATCTGGTAATTGCTTAGCAGAATTTTTTAATGAAAGTAAATCTCTTGCGTTTGCACTACCATAAGATATTTTTCCTGCTAATCTTTCAATATCATATACTTTCTTTAAGCTATCAACAACATCTCCTCTTAAAATTATATCTTCTTTTAATTCTTTAACAGCTTCTAGTCTTTCATTTATTTTACATACATCTATTAAAGGATCATTAAGCCACCTTCTTAAAAGTCTTCCACCCATTGATGTTGAAGTTTTGTCAAGAACCCAAAGTAAGGTGCCTTTTTTGGTTTTGTCTCTTAATTTTTCTGTTATTTCTAAGTTTCTTCTTGCATTTATATCTAAATTCATATAATGTGTTGTATAATATAATACAATTTTATGAATATAATCTAAATCACTCTTTTGTGTATCTTTTAAATAATTTAATAATCCATTACTTGCTGCAACGCATAATACACTATCAGATATATCTTCAACTTCTTGCTCATTTTCATTTAATATATCATATTTGATTTTAAATTCATTGTAATCAGTATCAAATTTTTCATCATCAAGTTTTGATATGTATATGTTAAATCTTTCACGTATCTTACTAATTTCTTGTACTGATTCATACATCATTGTATTTACTATAATTTCGGCTGGAGAAAATCTTGAAATTTCATCAAGCAAGGTAATAAAATTATTTTGATCTTTAATTTGCGTAGTTTTAAAGTCTGCTGTTGTCAAATCGCAAACTGCCACTCCATAATAGATTCCGTTTTTATATATTGACATTATATAATTGTTTTTCTTTTCTTCTAGGAGATTGCTCTCCATTACTGTTCCTGGAGTTACAACTCTAATAACATCTCTTTTTACAATTCCTTTAGCCTGTTTAGGGTCTTCAAGTTGTTCACATATTGCAACCTTGTATCCTTTTTCAATTAATCTTGCAATATATGTTTCTGCAGCATGATATGGTATTCCACACATAGGAGCTCTTTCTGCCTGTCCACAATCTTTTCCTGTTAATGTTAGCTCTAATTCTCTTGAAGCTGTAATTGCATCATCAAAAAACATTTCATAGAAATCTCCTAAACGATAAAACAAAATACAATCTTTATATTCTTCTTTAGTTTGTAAATAGTGTTGCATCATAGGTGAATATTCTGCCATTTTATTTCTCCTTTTCTGGTTCAACTGTTGCTTTAGTTTCTTCTGTTGTTTTACGCTCGCTCAATTTGCTTGGATCTACCTTTATACTTTTTCTAAAACTTTTTTGCGTTGTGATTCTTCTTGCTTTTTTATACATCTCATCGATTTGTTGAGGTGTATAGCCAAGTTTTTCAGCAGCTTGGTAACGTGTAAGTCCATTGTCTTCAGAAATTAGTCTCTCATATTCTTTTGATATTCTTATAATTTCCTCCAATTTTATTTCACTTGCATCTTGTTCTGATTTTACTTTTCCCTTATTTTCAAATAAAAATGTTACATCTTCTAAAGTCATTTCTTTTTCTTTGTATTTTGTATAAATTGCATATAATGTAGGGTTTTGTTTTTTTACTTCTACAATTCTTCTATCTATAGTTCTTAAAGGTATATCAAATTTTGCACTTGCTTGTCTTAAGCTTAAATTTCCAAGCATAATATTTATAAGCAATGCTTCTGAGTCAATTTGAGAATTTCTTTTTGGTTTATATGGTCTTTGTTCTATATATACTGCATATAATTCTGGGTTTGTTTCCCTCATAGCCGTAATTCTATTATTTACTGCAGAATATGTTGTTTCTAGCTCTGCTACAATATTTTTTAATGATATTTCACCATTTAAAACTCTTTTAATTAGTTCCTCAAATTCATTTTGACTTACTTCTTTCATCTTATACTATTTCTCCTTTCAAGTACCACATGTGTTCTGAAATCACTTTTATTTCAATCATTTTACCTATTAAGTTGTCATTTCCTTCTAGAATCACAACTTTGTTAGAATCTGTTCTTCCTGTTAACATTTTGTTGTTTGTTTTACTTCTTCCTTCTATTAGAATTTTTTGAACAGTTCCAACATATTCTTTATTTCTTTCTGCAATTTGACTTTCTACTAATTGTTTTAATTTGTCAAATCTTTTATGTTTAATATTTTCTGGAACTTGATTTTCCATTTTATCTCCTGGAGTTCCAACTCTTCTTGAATAGATAAACATATATACTTGTTCAAAGTTTACTTTTGAAACAACATCTAAAGTATCTTCAAAATTTTCCTCTGTTTCTCCTGGAAATCCTACTATAATATCTGTAGAAAGAGTAAGATTTGGAATTTCTTTTTTCATTTTTTCTACTAAATTTAAGTATTGATCTTTAGTATATTTTCTATTCATTACTTTTAAAACTTCACTACTTCCTGATTGAAGTGGCAAATGAACTAATTTACAAACTTTTTCACAATCTCTAATTGCTTCTATAACATCATCTGTAAAATCCTTTGGGTGTGGAGAAACAAAACGTATCCTCTCTATTCCATCTATTTTATTTATAGCTCTTAATAATGTAGCAAATGAATTAACACCTTCATATTGTTCAAATTCAATACCTTTTTCCTTTTCATTTCTCAAATAAGAATTTACATTTTGACCTAAAAGAGTAATTTCTTTATATCCTTGTTCTGCTAATTTTTTTACTTCATTTATAATATCTTTTGGTTCTCTACTTCTTTCTCTTCCTCTAACATAAGGTACAATGCAATAACTACAAAAATTATTACATCCATTCATAATTGTTACAGATGCTTTTATTTTATCATCTCTTGATATTGGTAACCCTTCAATAACATCTCCATCTATATCTAATACGTCTTCTATTCTCTTTTTGTTGCATAACACATTATATAAATCTGTTGGAAATTCTTGAAGTGTATGTGTACCAAATACAATATCAAAAAATGGATAACTTTGCTTTAATTTATCTACAATATGTTTTTCTTGCATCATACATCCACCAATTGCTATTATAGTACCTTTGGCTTCTTTGTATTTTTTTACTTCTCCCAATTTACCAAACAATTTATCTTCTGCATTTTCGCGAACACAGCAAGTATTGAATACAATTAAATTTGCTTCAGATAAATTTTCTGTTTTAGAGTAGTTCATGCTTTCCATCATTCCACATAATTTTTCAGAATCATTTTCATTTAACTGACATCCCATTGTCAAAATACAGTATTTTAAGTTTTTACCTTCATTTAATGATGCTACTTTTTTTATATCTTCTAATTGTTTATTTACTTCTATTTTTGCCACAATATTTCCTCCGATATTTCTTTATAAATCCAGTATATTCTACAATAATTGAGCATTTTTTTCAAGTACAATACAAAATAAAAGTGTTGTAAATATAAATTTACAACACTTTTTATGTTTTTATTGAATTCCATATTTTTTCTTGAACTTATCTGCTCTACCACCAGTTGTTTCTCTTTTTAAGTTACCTGTCCAGAATGGATGACATTTTGAACAAACATCAACTTTCATATCTGCTTTTGTTGAATTTGTTTTCATTACATTTCCACAAGCACATGTGATTGTTGCTTCTGTATAATTTGGATGTATTCCTTCTTTCATTTTGTATTCACCTCTCCCTTAATATCTATTAACAAACTGTTATTTATTGTAACACAGTTTAAAAATTTTTTCAAGTTTTTGTTTATTATTTTTGCTCATTAGCCTTTTGTTGTTGTTCTATATATTCTGCTGAAGCCTCTACTTCTTGTTTCATTGAAGATTTATGAACAAGTTTATTTATTATATTAAACAAACAAGCAATTATTAAAACAAATAATAATAATTTTTTCCATATTTTAGCTAACATATTTTTCTCCTTTTATAGGAATTCACACTATATTACTATTATAGCCTTTGTTTTTATAATTGTCAATATTTTATTCTGTTCTTAATGCAATTACTGGATCTTTTTTAGATGCAGCTCTTGCCGGTATTATTCCACCAATTAATGTAAGTATTATACTTAATATTATTAATATAACTGCATTTGTAGCATTTTATCTATTCCTTTGCATAAATTATTTTATTTATACCTTTTCTTCTTTTTCAGAAGTCTCTTTTTTTAATAAATCTCTTATTTCTTCAAGTAGTAAAACCTCATCACTCTTTTTAGGTTTTTCAACTACAACTTTCTCTTTTTTATTTTTTATTTTTTCAAATGTTCTAATTACTGTAAATATACATATAGCAATGATTAAAAAGTCTATAATTGTTTGAATAAAATTACCATACATAATTTTAGCCTCATTTATTTGTATGCTTAAATTACTAAAATCTATTCCTCCTATAATTATTCCTATTATAGGTGTAATTATGTCATTTACTAAGCTAGTAACAATCTTTCCAAAAGATCCACCAATAATAACACCGACAGCCATGTCAACAACATTACCTTTTGAAATAAATTTTTTGAATTCTCCTGCTTCCTCTTTAGCACCCTTTTGTGCTTTTCTTATTTCTTCTTTCATTTTTTTATTCATTTCAACTTTTTTCATTTTATTATTCCTCCAAAACTGTTTATTGTTACTACTTTATTATTTTATCATAATTTAAATAGTTTCTCAATATTTTTGAATAGTTTTATACTTTAAGTAAATAATAGTTATATATTATATTGGAGGTCAAAAATGGAAAATCAGAATTTAAATATTTTAGATGAAGTTAATAAAGGTGCAACCATGGGAATGAATGCTATTTCTTATGTTTCAGATAAGGTTACAGATGCTAAATTTAAAAACGTTTTAGATACTGAATATAACAAATACAAAGATATTTCTAATCGAGTTAATGACTTATATGCAAACTACAGTAGTAAAGAACCTCATGAAACTAATGCAATGACTAAAATGATGACATGGTATGGGATTCAGATGAAAACCATGAATGATGACAGCACTTCAAAGTTATCAGAACTTTTGATGCAAGGTACAAATATGGGAATTATTGAAGGAAGACGTTTACTTAACCAAAATGAAAATGCTGCTACAGATATAAAAAATATTCTAAATGATTTTGTTGTTATGCAAGAAGATAGTGTTGAGACTTTTAAAAAATATTTATAACTTATAAATCGCAGGTGTTACTAAGTTACCTGCGATTTATTTTTATACCATTTTCCATACAAAAACGGTAAATATTTTTCAATTATAATATTTGCTACTAAACATAATAATATTGAAATAATAGCTACAACTATTCCAATAATTAAATTATTTTGTGCTAATGCATTTTTAGTATATGGAATAGCTATTTGAAAAAATAGTATTGGCATTTTATGCATTACTAATATCGCTAAGGTTTTTTGCCCAATATATTCTAATAATTTACATTTATTTATTATTACGCTAATACCTATGTATCCAATTATACTTAATATACTAGAAATATAAAATAACAAAATGTTGTTGTAAACATCTGCTGAATACCTTACTCTTCCATTTTTTAGCCCTACAAGCATTCCTACAGCCAGTGTAATAATAGTTAATCCTATAATCAAGAATTTATTGTTATATATTGCTTTAGCTTTTTCGAGATTTTTAAAAAATAAGAATCCTAAACTAAAAAATACTAACATTGTAATAGCTGTATCTAGTCCATAAGGTAAACAAGAAATATTAGTATGATAATTTATAGCATATCCTAAAGCAGCACATATTGGCACTAATATAATAATCTTATTTTCCTTTAATATTTTAATAGCAAAATAAAATATAATGTTTGTTGAGAATAAACATGGTAAAAACCATAATGGAAGATTATATTTTAAATGTCCTGTTTTTGCACTTCCATATAATAGTCCTATAACATTCGTTAATATGTTTCCGTCTATGTTTCCTCTACCTAGTGAATTTGCTGCAAGCTTTCCTAGTATAGCATATATTAATATACTAACAATTCCAAAACAAAAATATGGTACCAATAATTGTTTAATCTTTTTAATCAAAAATGTTGTAAATTTTTCTTCTTTATTTTTAAATAGCATTCCTGAAATGAAGAAAAATAAGGGTATATGAAAAGAGTAAAAATATGTTTGTACTTCTCCTTCTGTAAGAGTATGCCCTATAACTACAAATATTATTGCAATAGCTCTTAATATGTCAATCCATTTTATTCTCTCTATCATATACTCCTCCATTCTTGCAGTGTTCTTCTAGATACAATTCAAAATCCACATCATGTAATAGTTCTATGTTACCCCAATATTCAACATTCTCATTTAATTCTTTAGCAAAGTATCTCTTAACACCTTCAACTGTTAAAGCATGTCTTATATGAAATTCATCTTTGTTATATTTTTTTAATATTTCAAATGCTTCTTCTCTTTTTATATATAATCGCCTTCTAATAGGAGAAATTTTACCACACATCATTTTATATTTCAATACATATAATTGCATCATTTTCAATTCTATCTAATAGAAATTTCATAAATTTAGCATCTATAGCAATGCACCCTGCTGTTGGCCTTTCTGCACTACAATGTAGAAAAATTGCACTTCCTTTACCTGGTATATTTTTAGGATTTGTTTTTATTTCTATAGCATACTCATATTGTTTTGGATATTCTATTAAATGTTCACTACTATTCCAGTCTTTTTTTACTTTTGTAATGTCTATTAGCAGATTATAAAACTTTGAATTTACATCATCTATCCAATATAAATCTTCATTTATTTTGATATATTTACTAAATTTGATTTTACCATGCGTTCCAAATGCTACTCCTAAATTATATTTACCAATTGGTGTTTTTCCATCTCCCTCTCTTTTATCATTTGTTATTCCATTTTTGCCTATAAAAGCTTTACTACTAAATAGCTTTACATTATTTTCAAGAAAATTCAATGTTGCTTCACTTCCACTAATATCAGTTACCTTTATAATTTGATTACTCACTCTTTCCTCCAATAAAAAAATGAACTAATATATTTATATTAGTCCATTTGAGTTTTTATTTCTTTTCTTTATTACGTTTGTCTTGTATAATTTTCATTTCCTTTTCAGTAATCAATGTAACATTATTTTCTTTTGCCCATGCTACACATCCCTTTAATACAGTACTTAAAAATACTCTTGGTACTTTTACAAGTTTAGCACACGCTTCGTCTGTAAATTTTACATCTGGATCAATTCTTGAAGCTGCATATTTAACAGTGTCTAAACTAATGCCTTTGCTTGCTGGTATTGGTTCTGATACAGGTCTTTCATCTTTTCTTCTGTTGTTTCTCCTGGGTAACCTAATCTTACCGCTTCTTTAAAATACTTTCTCTTATCAGTTATAAAGTTTATACTACACTTACCTGTTCTTAAAATATTTTTAGCAGTATTTGAGCTGTTTCTGCAACAAAGAAGCATTGCATAATAATCCTTTCCTGCAATATAGTATGGAAAGCATAGCGAATATGAACCTAAATTAGTTTGACCAGATTCACTTAATGTTCCAATTTCTGTTGTTGGCATTGGAAAAAAGCTTGATGTTTGATAAAAGTTATCAACAATTCTTAAATCTTTAAATCCATTCAACTCTTCTAATTTCTTTTCCATAAAATTCAACCTCTCTTTTTCTTTTGATTATACTGATTATATATTAAATAATAATTTTTGTATCCAATTTATCTTTCAAAATCTTCTTTCTTTATAGATTTTTTCTAAATATACTCTTTTAGAAAAACCTCCTCTTTTATTTCTTTTATCATCTGCTAATTTTATGATATCTTCAAGAGTCTTTCCTTTTACATTTGCAATGGCTCTAATTACCTCTAATACGTCTGCTAATTCTTTACAAGTTTCACTATTATCTTCCGCTTCATAAACTTCATTACATTCTTCTACTAGCTTTCTATATAGTTCTTTTTCATATTCAGCATCTGTTAAATTTCTGGTAACAGGTGTTCTGTTATCATCTCTAATAATGTCTGGTATATTATCTCTTACTAATTTATTATATATCTTTTCCATATCTACCTCCCAATAGCTTCAACTGAGTATTTGGTTTGTTTCTTATCTTTCATATTTTTAATCTTTTCTACAAATTGTAATTTCTCGCTATCATTAACATAACTCTTTCTCAACTTTATTCAAATAGAAATTATATATTTTATTGTTTGCTATATTCATAAGTTTAGCTAATATTATGCTTAATCCAATTACTAGAATAGCATATAAATAATCAACTCTACAATAAAAGCGAGGATTTCTCAATAAATACATAACTAATCCATGATATAAATAAATTTCAAAAGATATATTTCCCAAAAAAGTAAATACCTTATCATTCAATCTCGTTTTTTCTAATATAGTAAACAATACAAAAAGTAATGCTATACAAATAATATTCATATTTATAACAGGAATAGGCTCTCTCATTATATCGTCTGCTAGATCTGTATCGTTTATTATATCCATAATGGCATATCCACTTGTGAAGAATTGAATCCCTATTATTGCAAATAATATAATTGAAAGCATAATTGCATATCTAATTATTTTATTTTTGTCTTTTAATGTTATTGTATATTTTTCTTTATAACTTGCCCAATATATACCTATAAAAAATGCAAAACAAGAATTAACCCACCAATTATTAAAGCCTAAAATATTATTAACAACTATGCAATATAAAATAGTTCCACCAAATACTGCAATATTTATCATTTTCTTCTTTTTTAGAAACTTGGCTGATAAATAAAAAACGATATATAAAATAATAATTGCTAACACATACCACGAAAATCTTACAACTGGTTCTCCTTCAACTAAAGAATTAAAAATTTTTCTAAGTGATAATTGTCTAGTTAATAGATATGCTAAAATAGTAAATATAATTGCGATTATATATGGTATAACTATTTTCATTATTCTTTTATTCCAAAAATCTTTTAGATAATTCTCTTTTTTTAGATAGCTTGTCATTAGTCCATATCCTGAATAAAAGAAAAATGCTGAAACTGCAATAACTCCTACTATTGTAAATACTTTAAGTAGAATTGTGTCTTTTATATAAATAGACAAGTGGTGTATTATTATCAATAATGCCAATAGTCCCTTTATTTTATTACTATTGTATTTATCCAATACATCATTATTTGCATTAAAAATAGATTTTCTTTTTATTATTAGGCATATAATTCCTATTAAAAATATTATATCTACTATGTTAATATTGAATATTGCTACATCATTGGGTAATGGATAAATACTGTCTGATTTTATTGTTGGTAACATATACTTTGTTCTCCTATTACTACTAATAAATACATATTAAAGTAAGCGATAACTTACTATTTTCCCGACTAATTACTAAATTGTAATATTATTACTTGTTTTTTTATATATTTTAATATTTTAATTAATAATGGTCTAAAAATCAAATATATCACATATCCAATAATTCCACCGATTACATTTGTTATTATATCAGTCATATCAGCGTCGTGTACATATCATACTCAAACAACCTTTTGAATATTTTTGAATTTTTTATTAAAATATCACCTTTTTAGTTTCGTCTAAAAACAAAAAGCTTTATTTTTCAAAGCTTTTTCGATGTAGTACTGAAACACACTCAACATGCGACGTGAAAGGGAACATATCTACTGGTTGTATTTCTTTTATGTTGTATTTTTCTTCTAGCTTTGATAAATCTCTTACCATTGTTGCTGGATTGCAACTTATATATACTAATTTTTCTGGGCTTAATTTTAATATGTTATTTATTGTGGTATCATCTAAGCCTCTTCTTGGTGGATCTACAAATACAACATTTGGAGTTATATGTTTTTCATGTAATAAGTTTTCCAAAACTTTTTCTACATCTCCACAAGTAAATTCTATATTTTCTATATTATTTATTTTTGCATTTTCTTTTGCATCTTCTATTGCTTGTTCTACAATTTCAATTCCATATACCCTTTTTACAAACTTTGAAGCATATATTCCTATTGTTCCTATTCCACAATATAGATCAAGTAAAATGTCATCTGCTTTTAAGTTTGCTCCTTCAATTGCTTTATTGTATAAAACCTCTGTTTGCACAGGGTTGGTTTGATAAAATGACATTGGTGAAATTTTAAATGTATAGTCTCCTAGTTTGTCATAAATATAGCCATCACCATATATAGTAATATTTTTATTTCCTAGTATTACATTTGTATTTTTAGTGTTTATATTTTTTACAACTGTTTTTAGTTTGAATTCACTTTGTTTTAAACCATCTATTATACATTCTACTAGTTCTTTTTCTTTTGGTATATTTTCTCCATTTATAACTAATACGCACATTATCTCTTTAGTTTTTACGCCAACTTTTATTACAATATGTCTAAACAAACCTTTTCCTGTCTTTTCATTATATACAGATATTTTGTTTTGGTTTAAGAATTCTACAATTGTTGTTGCAATTTGTTCTGATATATGGCTTTGAATTTTACATTCTTTCATTGGAATTACTTCATGTGTTCTAGCTGCAAATATTCCTGTAACTACTTCTCCATTCTTTGTATAGCCTAATGGGTATTGGGCTTTGTTTCTATAGTTGTATGGATTTTTCATTCCTATTGTATTTTGTACTCCAATTTTTTGTTTTAATGTTTTGTTTACTAAATTTTGAACTACTTCCTGTTTCATCTTTAATGTTGCTTGATAATTTATATGTCTTAAATTGCATCCTCCACATCTTGTATATGTGCTACAATCTACTTTTTCTCTGCTTGAAGCGGTTTCTAATATCTCTAATATTTTACCAAATCCATGAGAGGCAGTAGTTTTTAATATTAGTATTTTACATTTTTCACCTTTTATTGCTTGTGGTATAAATATTATATAGTCATTTATTTTGGCTATGCCTTCTCCTTCATATCCATTATCTATAATATCTACAATATATTCTTCATTTTTTTTTATTGGTATTTCCACTTTTTTCGTTCCTCCGTTGAAGTTTAAATTTAGTTGGAAAAGAATTATTCTAATTATTTTTCAACTTCTATATATTTTTTTATAATTTGATACAACTTCTGTACTGGTAGCCCAACAACTGAATTATAACTTCCTTCAAATTTAACTATAAACTTGGAAAATTGTCCTTGTATTGCATAAGCTCCTGCTTTATCCATTGCTTCTCCTGATTCAATCCACTCGTTTATTTCTTTCTCATCTATTTTAGATAAATATACTCTTGTTATATCATAATCTGTAATAACATCTTGTTTACCATCTTTTTCAATTATTACACATAAACTTGTAATAACTTCATGTACATCATTTTGTAATTCTGAAATCATTTTAAAAGCTTCTTGTTTGTCTTTTGGCTTTCCATAATGTTTACCATTTTTTAATACTAAAGTGTCTGAGCCTATTATAATTCTATCTCCTGTAGTTTTATCAAATACTTCTTTTGCTTTTAAATAAGCTATTCTTTTTGATTGTTCCTGAATTGTTAAGCCTTCTTTAAAGCTTTCATCTGCATTGCTTACAATCACTTCAAAATTTTTTGTGATATATCCTAATAACTCTTTTCTTCTTGGTGAAGCTGATGCTAGTATTATTTTCATAAAATTTATCTCCTTTCATCTTCTTACAGATTATATCATAAAATTACAAAAAGCGATAGTTTTGCCCTATCGCTTTTAAAAGTTTATTGTATTGTCTCTAATTTATAATCTCTGTTTCCTACTCCAATTTCAGCTGCTGTTTCTATTGTGTGTACTACATATTTATGTTATTCTTCTCTTAGAACTGCTCCACATCTCTTGTTAAGAGTTTTTAATATACTTTCCATTTTAGCATTTATTTCTTCTGATGTCATAGTTGTATTACCATTATCAATTACAATTCTTAACATTATTGATTTTTTACCTTCTGGAACTTGGTTTCCTCTATATTCCTCAACAAATTTTACATCTTTTAATTTGCCTTTGATTGAGCCAGAAATTTCTTCCCATGTTACAGATTCATCAACTAAAATTGATAAATCTTTTTCGACTAATGGCAATAAAGGAATATGAACAAACTTATTATCCCTAGAAGCATAAGGTACTAACTCATCAACATTTAATTCAAAAATTGCAACATTAGCTCTTTTTATTTTAGCAGAGCTCATAGTTTTTATTGATAATAATCCTAACTTACCTATTACTTTGTCATCTAACATAATATCTAAATATACATTTACATCTGCCCAAGAAGGTTTTTCACCTTGTTTCAAAGTTATTTTTTCCATGTGGCAGTATTCAGACATATTTTCTATTACACCTTTTAATTCATAAAATAACTTACTAGCATCTTTTCCAACAATACTTGCTGTCAATAATTTTTTATGAACTGGTAATGTCTCATCTTCTGATGATTCATGATATTCACCTTTTTCAAATGCTTGGGCAACTTCAAATAATTTGAATTCATCAAAGTATCTTAAGTTTTTAGAAATCGCCTCTAACATTCCTGGTATAAGTGAAATTCTTAAATATGCTTCACTTGGTGATGGAGGTGTGGCTAGTTTAACTGAATTTTCCTTATCCACTCCAGCTGCATCTATATATTTTTCGTCTATCCAAGGATATGTAAATATCTCATTAAATCCACATCTAAAAGCTAAATATTGTTTTAATCTTTGCTCTAATAATACTTTGTTTTGTAAAACAGCATGTTCAAATTTAACAGTTAGTGGTTTAGCTTCAAAACTTTCAAAGCTTAGTAATCTAGCTATATCTCCCATTACATCATCTTTTAAAGATACATCTCCTGTTGAACGCCATACTGGAACAACAACATGGTAAACTTTATCTTTATATTCTACATCATATCCTAAAGCTTTTAATACTTTTTCAATTGTTTCTCTAGGTAAAACTTTTCCTAATCTAACATTAAGGAATTCTTCTGATACATCTATTACTTCTCTTTGTGTTTTTATAGGATAAACATCATTGAATGCTACAACTTTGCTTTCTGGGAATATTTCTTTAAATAATTGCAATGCTAATGCAATTCCTTGGCTAACTCTTTCAGTATCAAGATTTTTTTCATATCTTATAGAAGCATCTGTTTTTTCGTCAAATCTTTTTCCTGTTTTTCTAATTGTAGAAGCTATGAAATTAGCAACTTCTACAACAACCCCTGTTGTTTCTGGAAGAATTGAATCTTTTTTACCTCCACGTATTCCTGCTAATGCCATTGCATCTGTGTCATCACATATTACTAAATCATCTTCGGTTAGGCTAATTGTGTTATTATCAAGAAGTAATAATTCTTCATCTTTTTTAGCATTTCTAACAATTATTTTTTCACCATTTACATGTGTTCTATCAAAAGCATGTAAAGGTTGACCTACAGCCATCATAACATAATTTGTAATATCTACAATAGCACTTATTGGTCTCATACCTGCATTTATTAAAGCTGCTTTCATCCACATTGGAGATTCTTTATCATATACATTTTCTATTTCAATTGCAGCATATCTATTACATTTTTCAGGTACTTGTATTTCAACATTGTATTTTGGAAGATTTTTATCAATTTCTATACTTGGTAATTCTTTTAAAGGTACATTATAAATTGCTGATAGCTCTCTTGCTATTCCATAATGTCCCCATAAATCTGGTCTGTTTGTTAATGATTTATTATCTATTTCAAGTACAACATCATCCATGCATATTAATTCAGCTATATTTTGACCTGGTTTACATTCAGCACCTTTTAAGTCAACTATTTCATCTTCACTTTTAGCTGGGAAAATGTTCTCTAAATATACTTCTTCTGCTCCACAAATCATACCATAAGATGATTCGCCACGCATATTTGTTTTCTTTATTTTAACTAAATCTGGTTCTCCATGCCAATATACTTCAGCTCCTGGTTTAGCTATAACTACATATTCACCTACATATAAGTTTGATCCACCACATACAATTTGTACTGGTTCTGATTCACCTATATCTACCATACATATTCTTAATGAGTCTGCATTAGGATGTTCTTTTACTTCTAATATTTTTCCTACTACTATGTCGTGAAATTTATCACTAGTATTTTCAACAGACTCTACTTCAACTGTTCTTAATGTTAAATCATAAGCTATTTGTTTGTTTGTTATTTCTTTTGGTAAATCAACATATTTTTTAACCCAATTTAATGATACTTTCATTTTGTTTACCTCCTTATTTAAATTGCTCTAAAAATCTTAAATCTGCACTATGGAATAATCTTACATCATCCACTCCATAACGCATCATAACTAATCTGTCTAATCCAATGTTAATATAAAATCCTGTCCATTCTTCTGGATCAAGTCCAGCAGATTTTAAAACATTAGGATGAATTACGCCACCTGGCATTACTTCAATCCAGCCATTATGGTTACATACACTACAGCCTTTTCCACCACATACTAAGCATTCCATGTCTATTTCATAACCTGGTTCAGTAAATGGGAAAAATCCTTCTCTCATACGTACATTGATTTTTCTACCAAATACTTTTTCAAGAATAGTTTGAATCATTACCATTCCAGATGAGAATGAAATATTTTTATCAACTATAAGAGCTTCATATTGGAAGAATGCTCTTTCATGTCTTGCATCAGTATTTTCGTTTCTATATACTCTACCTGGGTAAACAAATCTCGCAGGAGCACCATGTTTTAATAAATATCTAACTGATCCACCTGTTAAATGAGGTCTTAAACATAAACGCTCATTTCCTAATTTTTCCTCTGTTCCATCTAACCAGAATGTATCCATAGATTGACGTGCTGGATGGTCAGAAGGGAAATTTAAGTTATCAAAAGCATATTTTTCACTGCTAATATCATCTTCACTATATACTTCAAAACCTAATGATAAAAAGGCTTCATTTAGGTCATAACACATTTGAGTAATAGGATGTAATGCTCCTTTACTTATAGCTGTTCCTGGTAATGTAAGGTCTAAAGGTTTATCAACAACACTTTTAGCACTTATAAGTTCATCTTCTTTTTGTTTTATTTTATCTCCAAATAATTGTTTAATTTCAGTTGTTTTCATTCCAACAACCTTTTTTTCTTCATTAGATAATGTACTTATAGATTTTAAAACTTCACCTAACTCGCTTTTTTTACCAGTTAGTTCTTTTGCAATATTTTGCAATTCTTCTACTGTTTTTGCATTTTCTAGTTTTTCAAGTCCATCGTTTTTGATTTTTTCTAACTTTTCTTCCATAATAGCATTTCCTTTCCCTAAAAAACAAAAATAGTGATACCAAACTAAAGGACGAATCTTTTAATCCGCGGTACCACCTTTTTTCTAATTTCTTAGCACTTATTAAAATAATTTTCTTAACGATATTGACTCCATTATTGAAATTCATTATATAGCTTCTCTAGTATGGCTCTCAGTCTGTTGACCATAATTCCCTGTATAGAACTCTAAATAACTACTTAGATAATTTCTTCATCATATATCAAAGACATTTATATATTACATAAAACTGTATAAATTATACATTCAAAATAGCTTTTTGTCAATAAAAAATTGGTAGAAATTCTACCGCTTTTAAGAAGCTTACTCTTCCAGTTGGCTTCTTGCCAAACTCCTTACGAGTTCGTCTTCATCATCCTTCAATCTCATCAAGGTGTCGCGTGATGTATAAATGCATCTTGCAACCGCTTGCCTGATTTCGGGATTTTCAGCCGTTGCCAGTGTTGCCACCACTTCTTCAGCCTTTTTACTAAAGTCACTGTCCTTGTCGAAAGGAGGATCATTGAGGTCCATCATAATTACCTCATACCGACTACCTCTTTCGGCTTTGTCCACCATCTGGCACACCCACTCAAAATTAGTTTTCTTCAGCGCCTGAAGAAAGAAACTTCTGTCTGCAGGATGCGAGAATCTTGCATTGCCTAAGTTAATTTTGATGGTGTTGGCCTTCCGTACGCTTCTATTCATTTTGTGTTTCCTCCTTTAAAAAATTTTTGCTGAGGATTTCTAATTGTTCTTTCGAACAACGACTATATTATACCATGATTTTATGTTAGTTTCAAATTTTTTATAAAATGCAAATTAAAAACCCCAACCATTGATTGTTGGCAGGGGCACTTGGATTGTAGGTTTACTTCTTACTCAGCTTGCCTGGGTTCAACCAGGTTCACTGTTATTTCTTTGCATTCCTGCATTTCAGCAAGATGCTTTATTTCTTTAGAGTTAGTATATAGGTTCACTTTGAAACCCTTAGATGCTAACTCTATGCAAACAGCAACGACACCTTTACTTCTTTGCCTTATAGGGTAGGAAGCCTCAACATAGAGATTTTCTTTTCCCTTTAAGTTTAAAGAAGTAATTTTTCCGCTCTGCCAGTGCACTGTCATAAGTGCCTCGGCATCGTGATACGACCGACTGAGCTTTTCAAGCTCCTTGACGCAGAAGAACGGGACGTACACGTCCAATCCTTCTTTCAAGATGTCTTCAATAGCTTTTACGCCAACTGAAATCATATAGCCTGTTTCCAGTACTATAACCTCTTCTTGGTTGGACATAGCAGCATTCTCGCTCATCGGTTCGCTTAATGCTTTTGTTTCCTCTGCTCGCTTCTTCTTGTTCTCTCTGCTGGTTTTTAGCAGTTTTGCATACGTTTCTTTCCTTACAGGATAATTTTCCTTCAGGAGCTTGTATATATAACTCACCGACAATTCGAATTTTCGAGCGACCTCCTCTATGTAGGATCCGCCTCTAATCATAGCCACCATTTTGGTAACCTTTGTTTCCCGTAGCATTCTTTTTCTCCTTTGTTGCATCATATATCAGGTTCATTAATCAATTACTACAAACAATCCAAGTAAGTAAAAATTACTCTTTTATAATTATATCACACTTTAAAATCGAAGTCAAACATTATGTAAATTCAATTGTGTATCTATTGAATTTAAAGTTTTAATATGATATAATATGTGTCGTAGCAATTATTTTGCACATAAAAAAGTGGAGGTATTAATAATATGCAAGCAACACGGACTAAACTATTAGTTAAGAAGGTGTATGAAAACAGCTTTACGTGGCTGGATTTGGAAAATTACTTTAACATCAGGCGAGACTTGCTTGAACATGATGTTGAAGCTTATTTTGCCAAGTCTGGCAAAGGTACTTCAATTGTTGTAGAGAAAATTATTTCCAATGAAAGAAATACCGTTAGCAGATGATAGGGGTGGGTATCACCCCAAAAACCTCTCTAGAAATGCTCCAAGAATTTGGAGCTATTTCTTTGCTTAGAAAAATATACTCGATATGAATGAAGAAAAATATGAAAAATTGAAGATTTTTCATATAAAAAAACAACCAGTTTTTATTTTCTGGTTGTTTTTTTCTCTTGTTCCATGAGTTTGAACAAATATTTAATTGGTGCGGATGAGAGGACTCGAACCTCCACACCGTTGGTACTGGTTCCTAAGACCAGCGCGTCTGCCAGTTCCGCCACATCCGCTTATGTTTTGTTGACATAGAATATTGTAGCACACTTTATTATTCTATGTCAACAAATTTTTATTAATTTTTTATATTTTTTGTTCTTTCTTTTTTCTGCCTCTTTTTGGCTTTTCAGCTTTCTCTTCTTTAACCTTTTTCTCTTCAACATAACCAGGTTTTCCTAATAATCTAAACATGTTTTTCTTATATTTTTCTACCCCAGGTTGATTAAATGGATTTACTTCTAGCAATCTTCCAGACATTGCACATGCAAGTTCAAAGAAATATATTAAATGTCCTATTGTACATTCATTTAATTTATCTACTGTTAATATTATATTAGGAACTCCACCATCTACATGTGCTTCAATTGTTCCTTCCATAGCTTTTTTATTAACATAGTCTAAGCCTTTACCTACTAAGTAATTCAACTCATCTAAATTATCTTCATCTTGGTTTATAAATACATCTGAATCTGCTTCTTTAATATCAATTACTGTCTCAAATAAATTTCTTCTTCCTTCTTGTATGTATTGGCCTAAAGAGTGTAAATCAGTTGTAAATTCAGCTCCAGTAGGATATATACCTTTTAAGTCTTTTCCTTCGCTCTCTCCATATAATTGTTTCCACCATTCTATAATATAGTGTAGTTTAGGCTCATAGCTCACTAATATTTCGATATTTTTTTCATTTTTATATAAAATATTTCTAACAACCGCATATTTATAGCAGTCATTATATTTTAGATTCTTGTCTAAATATTTTCCTTGTGCAATTTTCGCACCCTCTAATAATTTATCTATGTTTATTCCAGCTGTTGCAATTGGTAATAATCCCACTGCTGTTAATACTGAATATCTTCCACCAATATTGTCAGGAATAACAAATGTTGTATATCCTTCTTCATCAGCAATTTGTTTTAGAGCTCCTCTTTTCTTATCTGTTGTAACATATATTCTTTTTCTTGCTTCATCAAGTCCATATTTATTTTCTAATAATTCTCTAAAAATTCTAAAAGCAACTGCTGGTTCAGTCGTAGTACCTGATTTTGATATTACATTTATTGATAAGTCCCTGTTTCCTATTAATTCTATTAAATCATTTAAGTAATTAGGATTTAAGTTGTTTCCTGCATATAATATTTGAGGAGTTTTTCTTTGCTCTTTTGGTAAAGAATTATAGAATGTATTTGTAAGAGATTCAATTACTGCTCTTGCTCCTAAATATGATCCTCCTATTCCTATTACAACTAGTACCTCAGAATCTTTTTGAATTTTTTTTGCACATTTTTTTATTTTTTCTACTTCTTTTTTATCATAGTCTGATGGTAAATCTAACCATCCTAAAAATTCATTTTCATCCTTTGATTTTTCATGTAATTCTTCATGTATTTTTGTTACTTTACTTGCATATATCATTATTTCTTCTTGTTTTATATTACTATGGTTCAAGTCTAATTTTATATTTTCCATTTTAGATACCTCCTCTTTAGTATTTATTCCTATTTTATATTAAGTATTCATTTTATTCAATAGACTTTTATTTTTTATATTTGTTTTTATATTTTTTATTTTTTTCATAAAATTGCTAGACTTTTTTTATTAATTTGTGTATGATTATATAGTATAAAAAAATTAGTAATTAAATTGTTCTCAGGAGGTTTATTATGAATAAAATAATTCTTAAAATATTTTTAATTTTGTTAGTTGCTTTTGTATCTCTTACTACTTTTGTTTGCGCTACTGATATAAACTTAGATTTACCTGGAACTGATAGTCCTACTGACAATATAGACAACTCTAATAATTCTGAAGTTCCTAATAATACTGATACAACAAATCAAGAAAATAATAATGTTATTGATAATACTTTAAATAATAACAATTCTGAATCAGAAGTTTTACAACCTACTGGGATTTCTTCTGCACAAGAAACTAGTTTAGGAATATCAAGTATTATAAATATAATATTCATAGCAGTTGGTGTTATTATAATATTACTTGCTATAGCAATTTTAATAAGATTAAATGGATAAATATAAGCGACTTTTAAAAGTCGTTTTTTTTATTTTCTTTCCACTATTTATCAGAATATTTTATATAAAATTATAAATACTAATATTGAGCATTTTTGAGCTTAGTTTTGAGAAAAGGAGGTTATTTACCTTTATGAAAAAAAGATTTTTTGCAATTGCTACTTTATTAGTTATTTTTTCATTTTTTATGGTTCCTTATACATTTGCAGCTAATAAAAATATGAATAATGCCGTAAATAATATTAGAAATGCCGTTGGTGGAACCGAAAATGTAGTTGAAGATGCAGGTAAAGGTATTGTTAATGGCATAAAAGATGGATTAAATTCTATTGATAATGGTGCTAAAGACGTAGGTAATGATATAAAAAATGATACTAATAATATGATGAATACTAATAATAGAAATACAAATTATAATGCAACCAGAACAGCTACAGATACAACAAGCTCTGGATTATTTGGAAATACTTCTAATGCTGTTTGGAGTTGGTTAATTATCGCTGTAGTTGCAATTATTATAGTAGCATTAGTTCTTTTCTATGCAAATCAAAACAAAAACACAACAACATATCATCATGATGATAATGAATAAGTAGTAAATTTATAACATGTATGTCTTCCCTTTTCTTGACACACATGTTATAATATTTATATTATGAATTTTAAGGAGCGTTACATACATGTCTAAAAAAATTATCGCTACGAACCCTACTGCCAGACATAATTATGACATAATAGATACATTAGAAGCAGGAATAGTACTTTATGGTACTGAAATAAAATCTATTCGTAATGGTAAGGTTAATTTAAAAGATAGCTATGCAGGTATAAAAAACGGCGAAGTATATTTGTATAGTATGCATATAAGTCCTTATGAACAAGGAAATATTTTTAATAAAGACCCTTTAAGAGACAGAAAACTGTTATTAAATAAACGTGAAATTTTTAAATTAGTTGGTCTTATAAAACAAAAAGGCTATTCACTTGTTCCTATTAGCCTTTATTTTTCTGGCAACTTTGTAAAAGTTGAACTAGGAATTGGAAAAGGTAAAAAATTATATGACAAACGTGAGGATATAGCAAAAAAAGATGCAGAACTTCGTATTCGTAAGCAATACGGAAAAATATTATAATAAAAAGGATTGATAAATAATGTTATTAGCTCTTTCAGGTGTTACTGGTATTGGAAAATCTTATTTTAAGGAAAGATTGGTTGAAGAGTTAAATTTTCATAAAGTAAATACTATAAGGACAAGACCTATTAGAATAGGTGAAAAAAATGGCGTTGATGGGATTTTTATTACCGATTCAGAATTAGATGAATTAAAAGAACAAAATAAAATTGTTTATGATTTTAAGGTATTTGGTGGAAGATATGCTTATTTAAAAGATGAAATATTTTCTGATGATAATATGGTTTTTGAAATGCATTATACAATGATTGATGATTGGAAAAAAATAAAACCAGATATAAAAACAATATACATTTTACCTCAAGATCTTAGTGTTCCTAAAACAAAAGCTAAAGAAAGAAACCTTTCTAAAGAAAAAGAAATTGAAAGAATCAATGAAATTGATGAACAATATAACAGATTTATGAATGATAAGGTTTTTCAAAGTAAATTTGATTATATATTATATAATAATTATGACAAAAAATCAGAAGAACAACTATTAAACTTAATAAGAAATTTAATTAGTAAATAATTTGGAGGTTATATGAATAATACATACTTTACTTTAGATGATAATTTTGAAAAAATTATCAAAAACACATTAAATGATAAAGAAATAATTAGTTTAAAACAAATTCCAACTGGTTGGACTAATATAGTTTATGAGGTTACAACATCTGAAGGTAACTTTTTCTTTAGATTTCCTAGAGATGAGTTTTGGTCTAGAACAATTGTTAAAGATTATGAATTTGCCAAATATATTTATGGTAAAACAGACTTTAATACTGTAAAACTAGATATTTTTTATGATAATGATAGACCATTTAGTGTTCATAAAAAAATACCTGGCATTCCACTTGCTGAAGTTATGAATGACTTAAGTGCTGATGAAATAAAAAATATTTCTGATGAAATTGCTAAGTTCATGTATCAACTTCACCATTTAAATTATGATAAATCTAAGATATTTACCATACATAATATTGGATTAAACTTAACAGATTTTTTAGATGAATTACTAAATGTTCATGTTGCTCAAAATGATATGAAATTTTGGTACCCTTCTACCCTTTCTTCTGATGATAATTGCCTTGTTCACGGTGACTTAAATTCTAGTAATATACTATTAGATGAAAATCATCATGTTTCTGCTATAATTGATTTTGGCTTTGGTGGTTTTGGAAATAAATATAATGATATTGGAAGAATTATTGGAAGATGTCCTGAAACTTTTAAAAATGACATTGTAAAAAGTTATGAGTCATATTCAAATGCTAAATTAAATTCTGAAGTATTACATAATAATATTGAAACATGGACTAATATTGATAATGGATATATAAACTACATGAGAACAATTGGTATATATGAATAATTTAAAAGCGATATAATATTTTGTTATATCGCTTTTTTGTTTTATGCTTTATTGCTTGATCCAAATACATCTCTTATTTTATGTTGAACTGTTTCTTTTATTAGTTCTCTAGCTGGTTGCATGTATTTTCTCGGATCAAATACTTCTGGGTTTTCAATTAGTGCTTTTCTTATAGCACCTGTCATTGCTAAACGTAAATCTGTATCAACATTTATTTTTGATACTCCTCTTAAGCTAGCTTCATGTAACATTTCATCTGGTACGCCTTTTGCTCCAGGTATATTTGCTCCATATTTATTACATAATTCTACTAATTCAGGAATAACAGTTGATGCGCCATGTAATACTATTGGAGTATTAGGTAATTTTTCTTTTACTTTCTCTAATATGTCAAATCTTAATTTTGCTTCACCTTTAAATTTATATGCTCCATGACTTGTTCCTATTGCAATAGCTAATGAATCACATCCTGTTCTTTCTACAAATTCTTTTGCTTGGTCTGGATCTGTGAACATTGCATCTGAAGCAGCAACATTTACTTCATCTTCAATTCCTGCTAATTTTCCAAGTTCTGCCTCAACAACTACTCCTCTATTATGAGCATATTCTACAACTTTTTTTGTTAAAGCTACATTTTCTTCAAAGTCATATTTTGATCCATCAATCATAACTGATGAAAATCCATGGTCTATACACATTTTGCATGTTTCAAAATCTGGTCCATGATCTAAATGTAAAGCTATTGGAATATCATTTTCTTCTAATGCTGCTTCTATCATTTTTCTTAAGAAGCCTATTCTTGCATACTTAATTGCACTTGAAGATGCCTGTAAAATAACTGGAGAATTTTCCTCTGCAGCTGCATCTACAATTCCTTGTATGATTTCCATATTATTAACATTAAATGCACCAATAGCAAAATGTTCTTTCATTGATTTTTCAAACATGTCTTTTGTTGTTACTAATGACATAATCCTTCCTCCTTAATTTAAACTTCATTAATTATATATCACTTAAATTTAATATTCAATATTAAAATAAAAAAAGTAAGCTCTACTCTCCAAATATGAAGAGTAGAGCTTGGACAACATAAGGATTACTCAGGATTACTCAAATTTCAAATTTAGTGGACATGGCTTTTATAAAGCCATATGGACCAACTCTGAACAGATATTCTCTGTTCAAAATTCCTACATTCTTCGAATTTACCTCTTGAAGAATTCTTTTCGCAAACTCCTCTTTTACAGAAGTTTCTCCATGGTTTACAAGGATAAGTTTAATATCCTCAAATTGTTGCAGGAACTCAATCATTTCATCTGCTTTTGCATGTGCAGAAAATTCGGTGGTGTACTCCACCCTTGCTCTTTTTGTGCAAAGCATCCCTCCTATCGACACAATGTCTCCATTTTCTGCCGATTTGAGTCTTGCTCCCAAGGTTCCTTCAGTAGTAAATCCAGTAAACTGAATCAAACACTTTTCCTGTTTGATATACTTGATTATATACTGAGGTGCAGGTCCATACGACCCCATGCCCGAAGTGGTTACTATGATTTTACACTCGTCAGATTCCAAAACCTGAGCTCTATTTTCTTTGTTAACAAAGCAAAGATTTTGAGGAAGAAAATCCACGGCTTCCGGTTTTATTTCCAATTCTTCTTTTGAGAATAAAGCCGTATACCTCAAACCCAAAGTTCCATCTGCAAAAATCGGGATATCAGTACTTAATTTTCCTTCATCTTGCATGGTCTTAAGTTTGTATAGGATTTCTTGGAACCGTCCAAGCGAAAATGCCATGTTGACAACTGTGCCTCCACTCTTGATACAGTTAAGAACATTTTCTTCGAAGCATTCTGTTACTTCATCAGAATTTGTTGTACCATATGTGGACTCTTGAATTATTGTCAACGGTAAAGTTTTCACTGCCTTACGCAATTTTGGAATATTGGAGAAAATATTTTTATTGTTGTAATCTCCTGTAAACAAAAGGTTAATGTTTGGATATCCTTTATACCGGACTTGAATGAGTATAAGAGCGGCACCTATAAGATGTCCATTCTTAAACATTGTGAGCTTGATGTTTGGATTGATATCCACGCTTTTGGTATACTCTGTTGCTGATACATGTCTTAATGTTTCTGCAACATCCGACTCCGAATACAATTGCTTGGCGTTATTACGCTTTGCAACATCCTTTAGTACTTTATACGAGTCTGCTAATGCTAATGGTAACAAGATAGCGGTAGCCTTGCTTGTATAAATTTCGCCTGTAAATCCTTTCTTAACAAGTAATGGAAGTCTTCCAGTGTGGTCTACATGGTTGTGTGTTACCACACAGAATTCAATGTTTTCCGCATTGAATGGGAAACTCGCGTTGTACTGTGAATAGTCACTTTCCTGAAACAGTCCACAGTCAACAATAAACCTTGTTTTTTCTCCATTCGGATAATTTACAATCACAAGATTGCAAGAGCCTGTCACTTCGGGTTGTAATGCCATAATATCGGCATAGAACCGTTCCTTTGAACCCATAAGTTTTTCTCCCTTCGAAAATAAAATTTATTCACGATTCATCCCAAATCATTGAACATGCATACATTATATACTATTTATACCAATAAGACAAGTGCTTTTATTTATTCTTTTCATATTTGTAACTACTACACATTGATTCATCTGGTTGTTTTGTATCACAACCAATTATTGGTGTTACAATTATTTGTCCTAATTCACATTCTTGACACTTCTTGTTGTTGTATTTACAGCTTTCTACTGTACAATTAATTTTTTGATTTTTTTCCATAAAAAATAGCCTCCTTTAATATTTTAGCGAATTATAGATTCACTATTTACAATATTATTATGGCTATTTTTTAAAATTTTATCTAAAAATTTATTTTGTTTTTTTGCCGTCTTTCTCTATTCTATTGCATTCCGTGTCTCCTGTAATTTTGCAATCTTTTGGATTTTTAAAACTCAAATACCAATTCATTCCATTTTGATTTTTTTCAATTTCTTTTTGCTTTTCTTGTAGTGCCATAAAAGTTTGAGGTGGCGTCAATATTACTGGTTGGCATGGAACCCAATTTGCTGGTGTTGATGCTTTATTGCTATCAGCTACTTGCAAAGCATTTAAAGCTCTTAAAATCTCTGGTATACATCTACCAACATTCATTGGATAAACAAGTATTAGTCTTACCATTCCCTTTTCATCTATTAAAAATACATTTCTGACAGTTTCTGTTGTGCTTACATCATTAGAAATCATACCATATTTTCTAGCAATCGCACCATTTCTATCTGCTATAATTGGGAATGGCACTCTAATTCCTGTTTTGCAGTAAATATCATATATCCAAGCCAAATGTGATGCATTACTATCTACGCTTAATCCTAACAAACATGCATTTAATTGTTCAAAATATGGATTTGCCTTTGAAAAAGCAATAATCTCGGTTGTGCAAACTGGGGTAAAAGCCTTCAATTTGGGGATAATTATTTAATTATTTTTTCTATATTTCCTATACTATATAATGGTATATTAGTTAGCCATTCTTCTACTCTAAAATTAGCCATTGAGGTTCTAACATTAATTTTTGTATTATATTTTTCTACAAATGATTTTAAGCTTTTGGCTTGTAAATTTTCATTTGATTTTACTTCTATTGGTACATTGTTTTTACCAATTTGTACTATAAAATCAATTTCTGCAATTCCTTTTTCTGATGACCAATAAAACACATTTAATTCTGTACATTCTTTTAATTGACATAAAACATATTGCTCTGTTAAACTTCCTTTAAATTCTTCAAAAATATCATTGCCTTCTAAAATTGTTTTAGAATCTAAATCTGCCATTGCTCCTAATAATCCCACATCCAATAAATATAACTTAAATGCATTGAAATCTTGATATGCAGATAATGGAACTTTGCAGTTATTTACCCTGTTAACTTGATAAACAAGTCCACAATCTATAAGCCATGATAATGCAATTTCATATTCTCTTGCTCTAGCACCTTCTTTTACTAAACCATATATGAATTTTTTATTTTCTTTTGCAAGTTGTGTAGGAATATTATTCCATAGTTGCCTAATTCTTGGAACAACATTGTTTGGTGCATGTTTAGAAAAATCTTGTTCATAATCTTTTAATAGTGTTTTTTGTATATTACGAACTTCTGCTAAATTTTTTTCTTCTATATACGAATTAACCACTTCTGGCATTCCACCAATATAATAATAAAGTTTTAAATAATCTTTATATTTATTATTAAATACACTAATCATATCAAATTCAATGTTTTTTAATAAATTTAATAAATGGTCTTGCCCCAATGCATCTAAAAACTCAAAAAAGCTTAAAGGCATTAAGTCCATAAAATTTACTTTACCAACTGGGAATGAAGTCCCTTGATGCATAGCCACTCCCAAAAGAGAACCAGCTGCGACAATATGGTATTCATTTGCATTTTCATAAAAATATTTTAGTGCTTTTAATGCATTTGGAGTTTCTTGAATTTCATCAAAGATTATTAGAGTATTTTCAGGCTCAATATTTATTCCTGATTCAATCTTTAATCCTTGTATTATTCTATTCAAGTCAAACTCTTCATTAAATAATATATCCATTCTTGAATTATTATCAAAATTTATGTAAGCACATTTTTCATAATATAATTTTCCAAATTCTTTCATGAGCCAAGTTTTTCCAACTTGTCTTGCACCTCTAATTATTAAAGGTTTTCTATTTTTAGATACCTTCCATTCTTTTAACGTTTCCATTCTTTCTCTATACATATACTCACTCTCCTAATGTATAATCTAATTATATTATAGCACTATATTTCACAAAAATCAAACGACTTTTATAGAAAGTGTGCACATTTTTCAAATGACTTTTCATATATTTAGTCACTTTTTACAAACGACTTTTAGATATTACTCATTATTTTGAAAAATACTATTTATATTAACTTTTTAATTTCAGGTTTTAGCTCGAATTTCACGCTTTTATCGTGATAAATCCATATTTTATCAATTAAACACTCTAAAATATATCTATTGGGCTCGTTAGATTTTAGAATATCATCAAAATATTCTATTGCTGTTTTTAATTTTTTTATTTTTTCTGTGTCTAAATCTTCTTGCTGTTGTTCTAATAGTTTTTGTAATTGTTCTATACGATTAGTTTTGTCTTTTTCCAATTCTTTATATGTATTTTCAATCATTTCTCGTTGATACTCATTTTTAGTGTTAGTTAAATCTTTAATTTTTTGACTAATCAAAACTTTGTATTCAGCATTTAAGTTTTTGATTTCAAATTTGATTTTTTCTTTATTATTTGTTTTAGCATTAGTTTTTGTTTGAAGCTGTATTTTATTTATTTCATCTATGTATTTATTTTTAGTGAATTTTAAAAATTCTTTAAAATGTATCATTATGTCTGATTCTTTAATTTCATGGCATTTACATCTAGCTTTACCATAAGTTCTATATTGTGAACATTCATAACCTTTTTGAGATTGTTTTCTAGTTATAGTTATGCCACTTACTCCAAAACCACAATCGCCACATCTGCAAAGTCCTGAAAAGTAATAATTTCTTTTTCTCGTACTTGATGTGCTTTTGGTATTTAATTTTCTTTTTCTTATTTCTTGAGCTAAGTTAAATGTTTCTTTAGATATAATTGCTTCATGATGATTTGCAAACACAAAATGTTCTTCCTCTGGAAGTTTTATTGCTTTACCTCTTATGGATACAGTTTTTTTCTTATGAGTTCTAAGCGTGCCACAATATACATCATTTTCTAAAATATTTCTTATCATATATGTGGACCATAATTTTTGAACAGGATGTTTATATATTCTGCCTCTTTCTAGGTGTTTCATTTGATAGTAAACTGATGGAGTTGGATAATTATATTTACTATTTAGAATATCGCAAATTTTCTTTCTTCCAATTCCTTCTTCGGTATATAGCTTATATATCAATTCTATAACAGGTCGTAGTTCTTCATCAACATATAGCTTTGTTATATCCTCTGGATCTTTTATATATCCATAATAATTTCCCATAATTAATCTTCCTGTTTTTTGTTTAGAATACATGTGATCTCTAGTTTTTCTTGAACAATCTTTAACATATCTTTCATTAAACCATGTTGTTATTCCAATAGTATCATCTTTATCATTTAAAACATCATAAGTTCCACCCATTTCAGAAACTAATATTAAATTCTTTTGAATATTCTTAAGCTCATCTATTAAAACTAATACTCGTCCGTTATGTCTTCCAATTCTTGATAAATCTTTTGCTATGACTACATCAATTTTTCCTCCTTTTACTTTTTCAATCATTTTTGAAAATGCAGGTCTGTTAAAGGTATATCCCGAAACATTGTCATCTATGTAGAAGTCTGAGATAGTCCAATTACGAGAAATTGCATAGTCTTGAATAATTCTTTTCTGTTCTTCAATACTTGCATAGTTTTCTTTGTCTTCATCTCTAGACAATCTACAATATCCGTACAACTGTCATTTTTTCCTCCAAATCTCGCCTGATATTGCTTGTTTTCATGTTAGCATACATTTCTATTTAATTCCACTTGTTTCGTAATTATTTTTTCAAGAATCTCGGGATAATTCTCTTTTCCAGTTACGAAAATAGCCACGCTATATTTTTCTTGTTTATACTTTTGGGCTAAATCTTTTGTTTCTTTTTTCTGGAGTTCATCTTCTGTCAAATAAATTTGAACATACTTCGTGCCTTGTATTTCTGCTATTGTAAGTTTCATAATTTATTTTACCTTCCCGAAGTTAAATCTACACGTTTGGAAAAGAATTAAATTTTTACTAGGCAAACAAACAAGAAAACCGCAGGTGTGCTATTGCACATTGAGGATTTTCAAAGTGAAGTTTAACAACGTAAAAATTGTAATTATTTTTCAAACAACCTAACTCCTTCATAACATTATTAATAAATGTTATGCTAAAAAGATAATTGTTATCTCTTTTTATTTTAAATTACAATATAGAAATACAGTAAAACTTTTTCATATTTCTCAAATTTCATCACCTCACATTTCTATATATATGAAGCCAAAAATTTTATCAAATGTTGCATTTTTTTTAAATTTTATCGTTTTTTTCAAACTTTTTTAAAGTTTGCAGGAACAGGGAGTCACCCTGAATCCAAATAAGAGCCTAAAAGCGTGACTTTTAGCGGGATACTCAAAAAATATAGAGGCGACATTTTGACGCCCCTATAAAATTATAGAACTATTATATAAATTGTAATTTGTATAAATCTTTTAGAGTCCTGCATTTAAGCCTATTAAAACATATATCCATAACATGTAAAAGGATAAAACTCCTACAATTATTGATATTATCAATGCTACTAATATTTTTATAACTAATTTCCAATGCTTTTTATCTTTTTTTTGAATATCATTATATACTATTTTGTTTTTTCTTGTTATGAAAAAAAGTTGTAGCAAAAAAATTCCCACACAAACAATAAATGAATATATTGTTAATTGCATACATATTCCTCCTCTATAAATTACTATTTTTCCAACTAATTACTAAATTGTGTAATTTGCAATTATTTTTTACCTATCCTTGTCAAAAATCGTACTACAAATTCAATAGCTAAAATGAAATGTCCCTATTTTTAATTGATTCATTCGAATCATCGCCTATCTTCTATTATTTCTATATCCATTCCTTATGTTTCTTTATATAAATTTTCTTTGCATAACTTGCTACAATACAATATAAGAATGTGACTCCAAATATCATGAAAATATATTTTAATGCAATTGGTGCTAAGCCTATCGCAGTTCCTAGAGGCGTAAATGGTACTAAAATTCCTATTATAATTAACAGAATTGAAGATATATAAACAGCCTTATGTGCGTTACTTTGTATAAATGGTGTTTTTGCCGTTCTTATAATGTGCATTCCTATTAAATTTGATACTATACTGTAAGTGAACCATATTGTTTGAAAGTGTGTAACATCTCTAACTGTGAAAACAAACCATAATAGTAAAAATACAACTATATCAAATAGTGAACTTACAGGACCCATAAAAAACATAAAACTTTTTAAGCTTTTTATATTTAATTTTTTGGGCTTTCTAATCAATTCTTTATCTACATTGTCAAACGGAATTGTCATTTGACCAAAGTCATATAATAATCCTTCTACTAATAGTTGAATTGGTGTTTCAGGTAAAAATGGTAGTACAATGCTTGCAATAATTACTGAAACTACTTCCCCAAAGTTGAAGCTTGTTGCCATTTTTATATATTTCATTAAATTTACATATGTTTTTCTTCCGTTCCATTACACCATCTAATAGTACATTAAGGTCTTTTTCAAGTAATATAATATCTGCAGTTTCTTTTGCTATATCAACTGCAGTATCAACAGAAATTCCAACATCGGAATTTGTTAACGCTGGACTATCGTTTATTCCATCTCCCATATATCCTACAACATTTCCATTTTGTTTTAAAACTCTAACAATCCTTGCTTTTTGTATTGGAGAAAGTTTCGCAAATATATTATTTCTTTTTAATAATCTTGATAGTGCTACATCTGATAATGTATCTATTTTATTTCCAGTTACGATTTCTTTTGAATTTATCCCTGCTTTATTGCAAACACATCTTGTAACTTCAACATTATCACCTGTAAGAACCATAACTCTTATTCCAGCATTGTTTAAACCTTCTATTGCTTCTTTTGCACTTTCTTTTGGTGGATCAAGAAAACCTATAAAACCTAGTAAAGTCATGTCTTTTTCATCAGTACTATTAAAATCTTTTTTATTATTAGTTATAATTTTTTTACAAATGGCAACAACCCTAAAGCCTTCCTCATTTAAGTTTTTACAAATTTTTCTCATGTTTTCTATTTTTTCATTTGTAAGCTTTTCCGTTTGTCCCTTATATTCAAATGTTGTACAAATATTTAGAATTTCTTCAACAGCACCTTTTGTTATTAATTCATCTTTATTATCAGTTTCTACTGCTACAGATAAACACCTACGAGAAAAGTCAAAAGGAATCTCATCTATTTTTTTATATTTTTTTAAACTATTTTCAATTCCAACAGTTTTAGCTTTAGCTACTACTGCCTCGTCTATATTGCTTTTTAGTCCTGTTTGCAAATAGGCATTTAAAAAGGCATATTTTAAAATGTTGGAGTCTTCTTCTCCATTTACATTTAAGTATTTTTCTAGAACAATCTTGTCTTCTGTTAATGTTCCCGTCTTATCTGTGCAGAATATGTTCATTGCTCCAAAGTTCTGAATTGAATCTAGCTTCTTAACAATAGTCTTCTTTTTTGACATTCTTACAGCACCTTTAGATAAACTTGAAGATAAAATAACAGGTAGCAATAGTGGTGTTATGCAAATGGCTATTGCAACAGCAAAAGTAAATGCTAGAATAATATCATGTTTTTCCACATTTATTAAAAATACTATTGGAATCATAAAAATCATAATTCTAATTAATAATTTACTTATACTTTCAATTCCTTTTTGAAATGCTGTTTTTTCCTTTCCAGAAGTTATGGTATTTGCTATTTTCCCAAAATATGTTGAATCTCCAATTTTTATTACAACACCTTTTGCTGAACCAGATACAACATTTGTACCCATAAAACAGATATTATCAAAATCCGATATACTGTCTAATTCTTCTTGATTGTTTTCTAATTCAACGGTTTTCTTTATATTATCAGATTCTCCAGTTAATGAAGCCTGTCCTACATATAGGTCTTTTGATTCGATTATTCTTAAATCAGCTGGTATAATACTTCCAGCAGACAATAAAACAATGTCTCCTAAGGTTACATTTTTAACTGGTATATTTATTTCTTTGTTATCTCTAATAACTGTAGTAGTTGTTTCAACTATTTCCCTTAATTTTTCTGCTGCCTTATTAGATCTATATGACTCAAAAAAATCTAATAAAGTACTTGCAGTAACTAAAATTGCTATGACTATTATATTTGCATAGCTTGGTTCTATTGCTAAATATATATCTGTATATATTAAGATAATTGAAATACCAATTAAAATGCAGTTAAAAGGTGTTATTAAACCTTGTAGTAAATAATTATACCACTTCTTAGGTTTAGCCTTTTTTGTTTCGTTAAGACCAAATTTTTTAATATTAATTTCAGCTTGTTTACTAGTAAGCCCCTTTTCATTTAAGTTATGCTTTTTTAAAAATTCATCTCTTTGTGTAGTACTGTCTTCTCCATACATTTTTAATACATCAACATTTTCTTTTGAATCACTCATATTTACACCTCTTTATATAATAAGTTTCCTAATATAATTAATAATATTCCTGTTTTTATTTTTTTCATAATCAATCCTTCATTTCAACAAATTTCTATTTTTCTAATTCATATAATACCACAAACTCATTTATCCTGTCAAAATTATCCATTGGATAATTTTGCAGGAACAGGGAGTCGCCCCCGAATCCCAATAAGAGCCTAAAAGCGTGGCTTTTAGCAGGATACTCAAAAAATATAGAGGCGACATTTTGACGCCTCTATAAAATTATAGAACTATTATATAAATTGATTGAAAAAATCATTTCTATTTTTCTTTGTCAGCTAGTTCAAATACCGCCTTTGTATATTTTAATAATTC
>ERZ825384.42-NODE-42-length-158036-cov-9.610554_pt1 | contig 158036 bp, 137 predicted proteins | sample MGYA00519931_ERZ825384 | MGnify/ENA primary metagenome ERZ825384 (study PRJEB31778, sample SAMEA3449200) | human gut metagenome | biome: human gut; feature: human-associated habitat; material: faeces | place: United Kingdom | collected 2010/2012 ...
GATAAACTGAACGGTCTGCGCCAGCAATATGCAAGCGCCAATCAACAAGGAAAAGAAAAACTTGCTCCCGCAATCCTTGATCTGGAAAAAAGAATTCTGCAAATGAATGAAGAGCTGGATGCTCTTGGAGTAAGTGTGCGTAATGCCGAAAAAACAAAATCAAAATAATACAGAGTTATGGACATACTGATTATCACCGTTCTCATCATTGCTGCAGTAATACTATTTTTGGTTGAACTGTTTGTCATTCCGGGGATTAGCCTGGCTGGCATTTCAGCACTTGCTTGTATTCTCTATGCCAACTATTACGCTTTCGCCAATCTGGGTATGGCAGGAGGATTTATCACTTTAGGGATATCGGCTGTCGCCTGTATCGGTTCGCTTATCTGGTTCATGCGTTCGAAGATGCTGGATAAGTTGGCTTTGAAAAAAGATATTGACTCGAAAGTAGACCGCAGTGCGGAAAAGAGCGTCAAGGTAGGCGACACAGGAATCAGCACTACCCGCCTGGCACAAATCGGTTATGCTGAGATTAACGGTAACATCGTGGAAGTAAGATCGATAGATGGCTTCCTCAATGAAAAAACTCCCATCATTGTGAGCCGCATCACTGACGGTACCATTCTGGTTGAGAAACACAAAATATAATATTCACTTAATATAAATTATCAATGGAAACATCTTTGTACTTACCTATCGTTCTGATTGTTGGAGGTATTATTTTCCTAATACTATTTTTCCATTATGTGCCGTTCTTCCTTTGGTTGTCGGCTAAAGTATCAGGCGTTAACATCTCGTTGATTCAACTCTTCCTGATGCGTATCCGTAATGTTCCGCCGTATATCATTGTTCCGGGCATGATCGAAGCCCACAAAGCCGGATTGAAGAACATCACCCGTGATGAACTGGAAGCCCACTACCTTGCCGGAGGCCATGTAGAAAAAGTAGTACATGCGCTGGTATCCGCATCGAAAGCCAACATTGAGCTGTCATTCCAGATGGCAACCGCTATCGACCTTGCCGGACGTGATGTGTTTGAAGCTGTTCAGATGTCTGTAAACCCGAAAGTGATTGATACTCCTCCTGTAACGGCTGTTGCGAAAGACGGTATCCAGTTGATAGCTAAGGCTCGTGTTACAGTACGTGCCAATATCCGCCAGCTGGTCGGTGGTGCAGGTGAAGATACGATCCTTGCCCGTGTAGGTGAAGGTATCGTTTCGTCTATCGGTTCTTCTGAAAACCATAAATCGGTATTGGAGAATCCGGATTCTATCTCTAAACTTGTACTTCGTAAAGGTCTGGACGCAGGAACTGCTTTCGAGATTCTGTCTATTGATATTGCGGACATCGACATAGGTAAGAACATCGGTGCGGCTCTGCAAATCGATCAGGCTAATGCAGATAAGAATATTGCACAGGCAAAAGCTGAAGAGCGCCGTGCTATGGCAGTAGCTTCCGAACAGGAAATGAAAGCAAAAGCACAGGAAGCTCGTGCCAAAGTGATCGAAGCAGAAGCTGAAGTTCCTAAAGCAATGGCTGAAGCTTTCCGCAGTGGAAACTTAGGCATCATGGATTATTATCGCATGAAGAATATCGAAGCTGATACTTCCATGCGTGAGAATATCGCCAAGCCGACAACAGGCAATGCTGGCAATCAGCCATTGAGCAAATAATCGTTCACAAACGCCGGAATCCGATTTTATTTCAGTCGTAAGACGTTCTCCCCTTTCCTATGGAAAAAGAAAGAGACTTCTTCTGAACTTAAATCCGGTTCCGGCGTTTCTATTTATAGATACAATCCTATTATAAAACTAAAACCTTTCAATGACATGAAAAAGTACTTTCCATCCTCTGAATTGATAATCAATGAAGACGGTTCAGTATTCCATCTTCACGTAAAACCCGAATGGTTGGCAGATAAAGTAATCCTGGTAGGTGACCCCGGACGTGTAGCACTCGTAGCTTCTCATTTCGAAAACAAAGAATGTGAAGTGGAAAGCCGCGAATTCAAAACCATCACGGGTACTTACAAAGGTAAACGGATTACGGTAGTCTCTACAGGAATCGGTTGCGATAACATCGACATCGTAATGAATGAATTAGATGCACTCGCCAATATCGACTTTGTCACCCGTGAAGAAAAGGATCAGTTCCGCCAACTGGAATTAGTGCGTATCGGCACATGTGGCGGTCTACAACCCAATACGCCTGTCGGAACTTTTGTATGTTCGCAAAAGTCCATCGGTTTCGACGGGTTACTGAATTTCTATGCCGGACGTAATGCCGTATGCGATTTGCCTTTCGAACGTGCTTTCCTCAATCACATGGGTTGGTCGGGAAATATGTGCGCTCCTGCTCCTTACGTCATTGATGCCAGTGAAGAATTGATCGACCGGATCGCCAAAGATGACATGGTACGTGGAGTGACAATCGCTGCCGGAGGTTTCTTCGGTCCTCAAGGACGTGAACTTCGTATCCCGTTAGCAGACCCGAAACAGAATGATAAGATTGAAGCGTTCGAATATAAAGGTTACAAAATTACCAACTTCGAAATGGAAAGTTCGGCTTTGGCAGGCCTTAGCCGATTGATGGGACACAAGGCAATGACCGTCTGCATGGTGATAGCCAACCGACTTATCAAAGAGGCCAACACCGGATATAAGAATACAATCGATACGCTAATTAAGACAGTACTTGACAGGATATAAATCTATATTTAGGAGAGTTAAATTGTAATCGAAAGAATAAAATTGCAATTAAAAGAATGTATAATGGCTTGAATCTTTCACTGATAATATGTGTGGATTCAAGCCATTGTTTTTTTATTAATAACCAATCGTAAATCTCTCCTGGTGGTGTTTCGGATATTCCAGTTCATCAATCATGGCGGCGGCATAATCTTCAACAGAGATATGGCTGTTTCCTACAATATCTACAATCATATCATCTTTTCCCAACCGATAACGTCCTGTACGTACTCCCGGACGCATATCCGCTGCCGGAGAGAAAAATACCCAGTCTATTTCCTTTTCTTTCTTTAAAAAGTTCAGATAAAACTCTCCTAGAGCTTTCACTCCCGGCAATATATTTTCGGGTACTTCACCGGAATCCATCAGACGCAAGCCCGGAGCGATAAACAAAGAACCGGCACCGCCCACCATCAAAAAACGATTAACACCCGCTTTCTTCACTCCATCAATAATGGTCAGATAAACTTTGATTGTTTCATCGTATATATCAGGATTATTCCATCCCGGATTGAATGCACTAATAACAGCATCTGCACCTTTACAAACGGCAGCCACTTCATCAAGCGCGGAGACATCGGCTTTCACCACTTTCAGATTTTCATTCTCTATCTTTATCTTTTCCGGATGACGAACTACTGCCGTAACCTCGAAACCACGATTCAATGCTTCATTCAGAAGGGCAGAGCCCACAAAGCCGCTTGCCCCGATAAGGACTATCTTTTTCACTTTCTCCATATTCTAATATATTATAATGTTACTACTATATAATAAATAACACTACAACATTCAGAATGTTAGTTCTCTTTTAGAAAATTAATTATCCGATATAAGATTCTATTGTCTCTTTCAACCTTTCCAAAGAATAGGGCTTTGAGATAACAGCGTTGCATCCTGCCTGAATAGCCTGTTGCTGTTCAGTATAGAAAGCATACGCGGTCACTGCAATAATAGGCACAGTCAGAGAAATAGTACGGATCTTTTCAGTGGCTTGAATACCGTCCATGATCGGCATACGAATATCCATCAGAATCAAATCCGGCTTTTCGCGGATAAAACTATTGATGGCTTCCTGTCCATTGCGTACCCATGAAATAATATATTCCTTATTCAGAAAAATATTAAGTTGGACAAAGTTCGACTCAATGTCTTCTACCACCAATATCTTTTTACGTTTATCCTCATCGACATTCTTCTTATGCGGAAGTCTTCTTTCGGCAACCTCCTTCGGTATTTCCTGATAGGGTAAATAGAGTGCAAACATACTCCCCTGCCCTAATTCTGAAGTTACTTCGATACGGCCGCCCAGTCGTTCTACAATGCTTTTACAAATTGAAAGCCCTAATCCGGTGCCTTGCACAAAATCATTCAGTTTCTCAAACCGGGTGAAAATTTGAGGGAGTTTCTCTTTGGATATACCGCAACCCGTATCGCTGACATACAGTTTCAGCCAGGGTCCTTCATGTTTCAAGCCTAAAGTTATACTTCCCTTTTCCGTATTTTTAATCGCGTTCGACAAGAAATTGAACAATACCTGCATCACACGGTTACGATCAGTAGAAGTCCAGTATTCTCCTTCGGGACGAATCACTTTCAATTCTACATTCGACTTCATCTTCAGCTGGTGCACTTTTTCCACTTCTTCCACTAGTCCTGCGATCTCAACCTGCTGGAAATGCATTTCCGATTTGCCGGATTCAATACGGGAAAGGTCTAAAATATCATTGATTAACTGTAATAACAAGTTACTGTTTTTCTGAATAATTTCCAGATACTCCATTTTCTCTTCTTCACTTTCTGTCACTGCGATAATCTCCGAAAAACCAACAATAGCATTCAACGGAGTACGAATTTCATGGCTCATATTAGCTAAAAAGACCGACTTCATTTTATCAGCATCTTCCGCACGACGTTTAGCTTCGATCAATTCCTGCGAACGCTGAATCCGGTCTCCGATGTCATGTATCAACGCAAGTACCCTGTTTCCTTCAAAGGGGGCGATACGTGCCTGAAAATAATGCAGACTTCCATCCACTTCAAGCGGATATTCTATTTCCTTCAACTTACCATCACGCAAACATTCCCTAATGTTACAAATAAACAAGTCGCTAACCTCCGGTGAATAAATAGATCGTCCATCTGCTCCGCGTAGCACTTCCACAGGGTGAAGCAATATCGTTCCCGGTGCCATCAGGACATCGGTAATAAAGAAATTATCATCAAAAATAAAAATGAATTCCGGCAATGCTTCAATTATTTTGCGATTATACTCTTCCAGATATTTGATATGTTGCTCCTTTTCGCATTGTGAAGTGACGTTCACCGTATATGCCAGCAGTTTACCCGGATGACTTTCGCAACTCTCTTTGTAAGACAGAAAATGATCTTCCAGCCAAATTACTTTCCCTTGTTCACTTATACAACGAACTCTAATTTGTGAGGTCTTAGAGTCTGATGAAAGCATTTCTGCAAAGGCTTGTTTATAGAATTCAATATCTTCCGGATGAATAAACCGATAGAAATCATCTATATCTTCAAAAATGATCCCGGCATCCTTTAATCCCAGTGTAAAAAAATAATCGTTTGAAAAGGAGCATTTGCCCGTAATGATATCATATTCCCACAAAGCTATTTGATGAGCTGCAAGGACAGAAAGTATTTCTTGTGAGTTCTCCCGTATGAGTTCACTCTTTTCATTGGAAGAATATAAATTAATCGCTGGTTCCATAAGCATTATTGTTTTATTTTGTTTGGTGTACCACTGCACGGCAGCAAATATAAACAAATAAAGCACAAGTTGTGCTCAATTTTCTGTTTTTTACTTAGAAACAATTATCTTTGCTCATCCAAAAAGAAAAAACAATGATTCAAGATACTATCTGTGCCATCGCTACCGCTCAAGGCGGTGCTATCGGAAGCATCCGCGTTTCCGGTCCGGAAGCTATTTCTATTACCGGCAGCATCTTCAAGCCAGCCAAAGCTGGCAAATTATTGAGCGAACAAAAACCATATACTTTGACATTCGGGCGTATTTATGACGAAGACGAGATGATTGATGAAGTGCTCGTCAGCCTTTTCCGTGCTCCTCATTCGTATACGGGAGAAGACAGTACGGAAATCACGTGTCATGGTTCCACTTATATTCTTCAACAGGTAATGCAGTTGCTTATTAAAAACGGTTGCCGCATGGCCCAGCCGGGAGAATATACGCAACGTGCTTTCCTCAATGGAAAAATGGATTTAAGTCAGGCAGAAGCTGTGGCGGACTTGATTGCTTCTTCATCTGCTGCCACTCACCGATTGGCAATGAGCCAGATGCGGGGTGGATTCAGTAAAGAGCTGACAGATCTACGCAACAAGTTGTTGAATTTCACTTCCATGATTGAATTGGAGTTGGATTTCAGCGAAGAGGATGTGGAATTTGCCGATCGTTCGGCATTAAGGAAACTGGCAGATGAAATTGAACAGGTCATTTCGCGGTTGGCTCATTCATTTAGTGTCGGCAACGCCATTAAGAATGGTGTTCCCGTAGCTATCATCGGTGAAACAAATGCCGGAAAATCGACTTTACTGAATGTATTATTGAATGAGGATAAAGCCATTGTCAGTGATATTCACGGGACAACACGTGATGTAATCGAAGATACTGTCAATATCGGAGGAATCACTTTCCGGTTCATTGATACCGCCGGAATCCGGGAAACCAATGACACGATTGAAAGTTTGGGTATTGAACGTACTTTTCAGAAGTTGGATCAGGCGGAGATTGTTCTTTGGATGGTAGATGCTGTGAATGCCGCTTCTCAAATTGAACAGTTATCGGAGAAAATAATTCCACGTTGCGAAGGAAAACATTTGATTGTTGTATTCAATAAGGCTGATTTGATTGAAGATAAACAGAAAGAGAATGTATTATCTTTATTAAAAGACTTCCCCAAAGAATCTACGGAATCTATTTTCATCTCGGCCAAACAACGGAAGAATACAAGTGAGCTACAAAAAATGCTTATTGATGCCGCACACTTGCCTACAGTGACACAGAATGATATTATTGTGACAAACGTAAGACATTACGAAGCTTTAAACAAAGCTTTGGAAGCTATTCATAGAGTACAAAACGGACTTGATTCGCAGATTTCCGGGGATTTTCTTTCGCAAGACATACGAGAGTGTATCTTCTTTATTTCGGACATAGCGGGGGAGGTTACGAATGATATGGTGCTTCAAAATATCTTTCAACATTTTTGTATTGGCAAATGACCCCTTATAAACAACTCTGAACAACTTGGAGTAATTTGAACTAAGTCCCTCTAAATGAGGGACTTTTTGTATTTTAACACTTCAAGTTGCATATTTGTTAGTTACAGTTTTTCCAGTTATTTTTGCACCGTATTTCTACCGCGAGTGTAAAACAGAAAGTCGGTTTCACACCAAAATGACATCATAGGCACAACCTTGGGACACCATGGGAAAATGCCAAAATGACATTGAGGATACAAGCTGGGACACCATGGGACGTGGTGGGACACTGTGGGACACTTTAGCAAGCGAAAATTCACTAACGAATGCAACTTTTATGGAGATTCAGAAACGCTGTAAGTATTGTGGAAAATCCTTTATTGCACATAAGATGACCACTATATATTGCTCACCTTCGTGCAATAACAAGGACTACAAGAGAGCAATCCGGCAAAAGCAGATTGCTGACTATTGCGAGGCACATCCAGAAGACAAGGAAGATACCCCCAAGGACGTGCTTCATGGAAAGGCATTCCTAACACCAAGGGAAGCTGCAAAATTATTAGGCATTGGTAAGTCCTCTGTTTATAGGGAACTCGCCAGTGGCTTGATTAAGGCTGTTCAGATGAAGGGAAAGACCCTTATCCGCCGTGCTGACATTGAACGATTGTTTGACAATCCTCCAGCTTATCAGTCCCATTCGGAGAAGAAGCAGGAGAAGCGCGAATACTACACTTTCAGGCAAATCATGGAGAAGTTCAAATGCTCAAAGAAGGCTATTATGACCAGAGTTGAAAAATACAATATCCCCAAAGTTTACCAAGGTCGCAACTGCTTCTTTGACCGTGCTCTGGTTGATGTTCATTTTGCTCAACTTATTGCGGATATTGACTTACGTGACTATTATACTATTCCGCAACTGGAGGAGAAATACAAGATGAGCCATGCAGCTGTATTATCATTTGTGACCAGAAACAAGATACCACGTATTACACAAGGAAGAACTGTCTATTACTCCAGGGCACATATTGATACGCTGAAAGGTGAGCGTGAATCCATCGATCCGAACTATTACACATACGCAGAAGTCATGGAGAAGTACCATTTCTCAAAAGATCAGATCTCTTACTACGTCCATAACTATGAAATAGACAATCATAAACAGGGACGTTTTACTGTCATCAACAGAAAGGAGTTTGACCGCATTATCAAAGAGCGCATGGAAACAAATTCTCTGGAGAAAGAAAAAGAGCGGAGAGCAAAACTGCCGAAACTCAATGCTATTCCAGATGGTTATATTTCTGTTGCTCAAATAGCAGAAAAATATGGAGTCACGCCCAAACATGTCCAGGCTAAGACTCGTGAAGCAAAAACGCCAAAGCTTGTTATAAAGCATTTGAACTACTATAACGAGGCTGCTATTGAGCAGCTATTCAACAGAGACCCGGAGAAGTTTGAAGTTCCTAAGGACTATATCACGGCACAGGAGATTGCCAAACGCTTCAAGGTCACGGTTCATCACGTTCATGGGCGAACAAGAGAGGCCAACATTCCAAAGATAACGGTGAAGCATGTCAACTTCTATGAACTGAAAGCCGTTGAAGCTCTGTTTGCCCAAAATGAGGCAAGCGAAGAACTGCAAAAGAACGAAAGTGCAGAATGGCTATCTGGCACAGATGTAGAAGAAATGCTTGGTATTACAACTTGTGCAAGAAGGTCATTCGTATCAAGGCATAAGATTCCATCCAAGAAAGAACATGGTATAGCCTATTATCTCAGGTCTGCCATTGAAGACGTAAACAATACCTTGGCTAAATACAGCGACCAATACTATACTGTAGAACAGATATGTGAGAAGTTCAACATGGACAGGGACAAGGTTTACGGGATGCTAAGATACAGCAATGTAAGAAAAGTCCATGAAGGAAGGTTCGCCTTGTTCCTCAAAGAGGATATCATAAAAACGATCCATGAGCGACAATTCACATAAGATTTCCAATTATTCAGACTTATTCAGCCCTTATCATGAATTATAGAGGAATGAAAGCTATCAGTATCAAATAAGTAATGACATTTGCAACCAAATTAAATTATAAAGACTATGCAGTATTGTAAGACAGTAACACTTAGGACACGCCACATTAAAAATGGGATGCTGTCATTCTATCTGGATTACTATCCAGGCTATCGGGACATCGTTACGATGAAAACCACTCGACACGAATCGTTAGGAATCTACATCTATGCAGACCCTCAGAACAAACGAGAAAAGGAGTTCAACGAGATCATGACTGAAAAGGCTGAAGCCATTCGATGCCGTAGGTTTGAGAGCGTTGTCAACGAAAGGTACGACTTCTTTGACAAATCTAAGATGCATGGTGATTTCCTTGATTATTTCAACAGAGTACTTCAGGGGAAAGATCCCAAATGGAAGTTTGTTTATGAGCACTTCAAATTCTTTGTCGGTGGCAAATGTCGATGCGAAGAGGTGGACATCGACCTTTGCAACAACTTCCGTAAATACCTTCTAACCGCCAAGAATCTAAGAAACGGAAAACCTATGTTCATTAACTCTGTTGCTGGATATTGGTCAACCTTCAGAGGATTTATCAATATTGCATACAGGGACAAAATGATTCGTACCAATCCGAACGACTTCCTCGAAAAAATTCCAACAGTCCCTGTTAATAAGGAAAGTCTGACACTGGCCGAGCTTCAAAAGCTCTACAAAACTCCATGCGAAATAGATGTCCTTAAAAGAGCCTCTATTTTTGCTTGTCTAACAGGAATGCGTCGAAGTGATATTATAAACCTAACCTGGGGGAATATCAAATCTTATTCAGATGGTGGTAAATATGTGGAATTTTACGCTCAAAAGACAAAGGCGCGAAATATCATCCCTATCAGCGAGGAAGCATACAAGCTGATTTCTCAGAACAGAAAAAGTATCAACGGCAAGGTATTTGAGGGGTTCGAGATTATCATGGCACAAAAGCCCTTAAAAGCCTGGCTAAAAAAAGCGGGTATCAAGAAACGCATCACATTCCACTCTTTCCGGCACACATTCGCCTCATTGCAAGTTGAACTTGGAACAGATCTCTATACTGTCATGCAGCTGTTGGCTCATAAGAGTGTGACAACGACACAAATATATGCTTGTCATGCCGACCCGAAAAGGAGAGAAACGGCAACAAGAATCTCATCTAAGGTACTTGGCAAAGAGAAGAAAGCCAAATAATGCTCTATATATTGAGCAAACAAACAATTATTGCAACAAATCCTGCCAGCATGAATGAGCTAAGACAAGAAATACATTAAAAATGCCCAAAATATCGTAGTATAAAGAGATTATCTTTCAGTAATTCAAAAATTCTCCTTAACTTTGCAGTCCGAAAACTCAATTAAATCAGAGTAAGTATGACTAACAAAATTAAGGAGAATATTATAATATTTTGGGGAGGACTGGCAATCTGTCTATATATTGCAAACTCCTTTGAATGGATTGATATAAGCCAGTGGCTCCAACAAGTCATCAATTATGAATGCAACTTAGAGGAGGTCACAAGAAAGTTTATTCCTATATTATTAACCTTTTTAATCCTTATTGGAATCGCTAAAATCATCATTGTTAGCTTTCAGTTGGGACAACTATCCATACCATCAGCACGATACAGCGGAAGGCAGGAGGTAAAACTGCTTCCGTCGTTACCCCTTGATGAGCAGCCTTGCTCAGAGGCACACAAAGATAATTTTACCTCTTTGAGAATACCAACGACCAATGAAAGGATGCAGCACATACGCGACAGACATCTGCAAGAGCAGATAGCCTTACGTCAACAAATCATGAATAGCATTCACGATTATCTTTACCATATTCTACCACCCTATATGAAGGACGAGGATATTGAAACCCTTTTCCATAACGTGAATCTATGGCAGTATTCCCAAGAGACTCCCCTATCACCAACCCTGACGAACGGAAAACTTTCTACGTTGGACCTGCGGCATCTTGTCTGGAATGTCGGAGAGCGTCTGAAATGGGCAGGTGAAAAACGAGCACTTTTCATCAAGCAGTCTTTCCCAAACGAGTTTAGAGACTCTGACATCTCTTCCATTCGCAGAAACCTCCGACAGCAAGGAGATTGTATCATTAAGATTGATGTTCCAGATAAACACGATTATCAGTTCCACCAATTTGAGGTATAATCTCGCTTATTATGACTTATTCCAAACTTAACTCGGAATGACGAAATACAGCGTTGAATCAGTCTGTTCCTTTGCACTCAAATTACAAATAGTTTGAGATCATGCAAGAAACATTGACATTCAATGACCTCCCAGAGGTCGTTTCCCAGGTTCTTTCCAAAGTGGAGAGACTGGAAAGAGTACTTGACATCATCAAAGATGAAGTGTGCAAGAAGTCTTCACCATCAGCAGAACACACGCCCATGACCATTGACGAGGCATGTGACTTCCTAAAGATGAAGAAATCCACGATGTATTACCATATTGAGCGCGACAACATTCCTGCCACCAAACGAGGAAAGAACTACATTCTTTTCAAAGACGAGCTTGTTGGCTGGCTGGAGTCTGGTCGTAAATCTCCCGTCGCATTATCGCCGGAAGAAATGAACGCTCAAAAGCTGTCATCCATCAAACGCAAACCGCGTAGGTTCGGAAATTGATGAACCAATGGTATTATCACGTTCCTCATTCTCATGACTGACCAATGCCATATGACAGTCATCGGGAGGCTCTGTGATGTATGTACGGGAGAAGGCAAGTCTATTCAGACACACCTTCTCCTTTTCCGTACATATACCACGGAGCCTCTAATCCAATGACATTCAAATGTCAACACAACAAATGTTGCTTTGTCAGTCAGGATGCGTCACGGCAGTACCAATGACAACATCATTTCCTACCCAATCATAAAACAAAAATAATCTTTAGTATAAGAATGCCATTTTTTCTTGTAGCGATGTAGCGAAGCAGTTGAAAACAGCAAATTTACATTGAGCATCAACACTTTATATTTCGCTACAGCTCGTGTATCTCGCTATTTTTCGCTACAAGGTTGACAACTAAAAACAGGAATCGCTACCAAGCGACCCCTGCTCCTGTTTAACTTAAATTGTAGTCGTATGAAAAATGAAAAAATCAGTTTGTATTCCTTGTATTACTCATGTTACTGGCATTACTGATATTGCTCCATTCAAAGCATCTTCTTGAATTCGTTGCATTTTGGACACACCCAATACTGCTGCTTCGTCTTCTTGCTATAGACCTGGCACAATGGCACACCACATTGAGGACAAAGCTTTACCACTGGCTTCTTTCTGCTATCAGCATAAAAGACAGTCTTTCCAGTTGTCGGATGCACGCAAGACTTCTCCTCACAGACCCAGAAATGCTTTTTAGTCTTGGGAGAATACTTCCGTGCCAACGTCTTACGACGGCAAACAGGACATTCCTCATGAGGAACTTCCTGATCATCCTTACCAACAACGGCTGCTGAAGCCACATAATGATACGAGCCTTCAGCAAAAGCGATATTCTCCAGAACCATCTTCTGGGTTTCTTCAAGAAAAACGCCCAACCCCATCTTTCCCTCCGCAATAGCAGATAGATTATATTCCATAACAGCAGTCAAGTCGGGCTTGGTCAACGACTCATGAATGCCATCTATCATGGCTGTGCCAAACGCAGTTGGAACAAGTTCCTTACCCTTTTTCTGAATGCAGGGAAGAATATCAGACTTACCAGACTTTGTGGCGAGCAAATCTGCAATGATACTGTCGCGAGTGGCAGGGGTACCAATACCCTTACATTCCTTCAGTTTCTCCTTGTTTGGATTATCTGGACTGACGAAACGCCAGATGTTGGTCATGGCTGCCAGCAACGAACCTTCCGTGAAACGCTTTGGCGGGGTTGTCTTCTTTGTGTCCATAATATATATAGGTATAGGGATTATATCACCTGTAGCCAACGTTGGCACTTCCTTTACCTCATCGTCTTTGTCATCTGACATGGATATGCCTCTCCATCCTGGAGAAACAATCGTCTTTCCGCTGCCGGCAAAGACATATCCTTTGGCTGTCAGTTCATATTTCACTACGTCATACCTGCATGGTGGATAGAACTGAATCAAGTATCTCACGGCTATCATGTCATAGACTTTTCGCTCTCGTTCATCAAGCCCCTTCGGGATAACGCCTGTCGGAATGATGGCATGGTGTGCGCTCACCTTACCATCATTAAAACAGCGGCTCTGAATACTTGCGTCTGCATTTGATGCAGCTTCAAGACCATATTCAGCAAGGGCTTTCAGTATGCGCCCAGCGTCGCCATGCTGACTGGTAGGGATATAGTTGCAGTCGGAACGAGGATAGCTCACGAATTTCTTCTCATACAAAGACTGCACCTTGGCAAGCACATCCGATGGTGACATGCCATAGCGTTTATTGGCTTCCACCTGAAGCGTGTCAAGCGAATAAGGCAATGGAGCACTCTCTGTCTGGCTCTTCCGTTCACTGGAAGTGACACGAGCCGGTTGGTTCTTGACTTCATTCTGAATCTTATCTACATAGTTACGTTGGATAATGCGCCCCTCGCTATCGAGAGGTGCTTCATCCGAAGGTTTCAAGATTGCCGAGAATGGGATGCCGTTCTTTGAATACTTTCCCGTCAGTTCATAGTACTCCACAGAATGGAAATTTTGAATTTCCTTTTCTCTTTCGACAACAAGGGCAAGTGTCGGTATCTTGACCCTGCCTACTCGCCACACTCCTGCAGCTCCATGTTTCCTGGCACTAACGGTATAAGCCCTCGACAAGTTGATACCAACCAGCCAGTCGGCACGTTCCCTTGCCTGTCCTGCATGATAGAGCGGCCTGTATTTCTCATTAGGTTCTATATGGTCGAATGCCCGCTTCAAGCTGTCGGTGTCCTTTGCATTGATAAGAATACGACGCACCTCTCCCTTATATCCGACATACTCCAAAATCTCGTCAATAAGAAGCTGGCCTTCCCTGTCCGGGTCACCGCCATTGACCACAACATCCGCTTTACCTAAAACACTGCGAATATATTCAAACTGCTCTTTGGTAGATGGTGAAGGACGTTTCTTCCATGTAGATGGGATGACGGGATATGTACTAAAATCAGCATATTCCTTACCATATGCTTCAGGCATGGCTGTCATCATGATATGCCCGTAGGCCCACGTCACAATAACATCCCCCTTCTGGTAACAGTGTTTATGCTTGTACGAGCTGTAATCACTCCATAAATAAGCGGCCATCGCCGTGGCAATGTCTGGCTTTTCTGCTATATAAACAATCATGACTTCTTGCTTTTATAGTGATTGACAATAAATGAAATCATATCAAGTAGCAGCCAGATTAAAGCAAGGATGGCTACAAAGAAAAAAGTGATTATGACCACCCATAGCTTGAACATGGCATGTGGTGAAAGCACTTGCCCTGACAGGAGATTGGCAGCCCCAACTCCTGTAATGATTAACCCTACTATCAAGAGTGAAATGTTGAAGAGATAAAAACCCTTCTTACTGAGACGCAACTTTGTCATATAATAAACGATTAAAGATTTCGCATAATAACACCTACGCCTGGCTGCTTAGAACGTACCATCGTTGGGTACTCTAGCTCCACGTTGAACATGTGAAGAATCCTGTAGATATTACTTTTCCCATGATACCCCGTGCGAGACATGATTTCCTTTATACTATAACCGGCATTATACATATTGATGACCATCCTGTACTTTTTCAGTTTCTTCTCATGAAACTTATCAGACAACAGTTCGGCCTGGAAATCATCAAAAGCAGCCTGCCCTTTTGTAACTGTCATGCTCGCAATGACATTAAGCGTGTTCTGGGTACTCACTTTCGGGAAAAATACATCAGAGGTGTCTAATGAATCTTTCAGGGATATTATTCTGATATTCTTACTGGCGCACAGCTTCAGGAAGAACATCATTTCGTTGAAATTGCAGAAAGCATTATCAAACGAAACCAGAACAGCCGTGTCATTGCTATTCAAACTGCTAATGAACAATTTCCAATTCTGACGTTGCCCATTGCCTTTCTCGTCATAGTAAATGAAAGAGCAAGGCATTTGTTTCATAGATAAAACAAATGCTTCTAATTGCTCAATATAATAAGCGGTATTTACATAGCCTATATACTCCATATTACTCCGATATTCATTAAATGAACGCCGCAAAGGTAATATAATTATTTTTATTAAATCCTTTATTTAGTGAATTTAACGCACTTTTGACTAAATTGAGATGCAATTTGGTTCTATTTGGTTCTACTTCTCAGAAAAATGATACCAACAATTAAAATAATGAGCATACAAAACAAGATTTTGAGGAAGATGTTGTAATTTTGCACCCCAAAAGAAATAAAGAGATTTTATGAAGAAAAGAATACAAACATTGAAGTTGCAAATAACACATTGCATCTTGTCACATGAAATTGAGGCAAAGAGCATGCTTCATCACACTCTTCTGCCACTATTTATCGTGTGGATTGTTTTGCCAACATGTATGTCATGTTCAGATGATGACACCCTTGACTTTCAGTCTTCTGAGGATGCATTAAAGGTCTATCAGACTTATTTAGGTAGTTTGAAGGACATGAAGACATCCAACACGGCTATTTTCTGCAAAGAAGCTAACAAGTGGAGGACAACCTCCGATACTGTCTTTCATTATCTTATGCGGGATTCTCTCTTTCTGAAAGATAATAACTGTGCAGAAAGATTCACGGCAATCCATGACTCTATACGATTTGAGTTTCTACGCCTTACAGAAACATGGCGTTATTCCTATGAGGATGTGCTGAAAATTAAAGAACAGACATCAGTGTTCCATGATGACAAGGAACTTCAAGGAGCCGTCAACGAGGCACAACCCTTTTTCTTGAAACTGGATAGTATTCCGCTGTTAGAGAGTGACAAGGCGAGCATTCTTCGCAATTACAGAAAACTGCTTAAAGACACAAAGCTGAAAGGAATCAACACAAAAAGTGATATGCTTGACTTTATCGGCAAAGAGGACATTATGTTTCGATCATTCCTGGCCCATCTATACGATATGGACAAGGAACCTCTGGCCGATATTACACAGGAAACGGAAAGCATTTGCCGGAATATATTCATTGCCGCAAAAGAAGGTAAGATTAAAGCCCGTGATGCTATGGTATATATGTCGATGAGGACAGTACGAAGATTGCTACAGAACTCTACGGCTTGCATCTCGGACATTAACCACCAACAGATGAAAAGTAAGGCGCAAGGGAACGCCTATCTATGGATGATCATTCAGCCTTTCATTAGCATTGACCAGTTTTCAATCGCTACACTTACCCCACAAGAACGCAGCCAGTTCAACTACGTCATATCACAACTGCCAAAGTCAACAAAATTTGCAAAGACATTTGACATTGACCAACGAGCATTGAACTACTTGCTTCCTCAGCAATTACTGAAAATGTATGTACTCACTTTATAATTTATACTACTATGATTAAAGAAGAAATATCCAAGTTCATGGCATTGGTACCGCTAATGCTTCCCAAATTGATTAGGAGTAATGGCCCAGACGAAACGGACATCACAGATGATTCCGGCATTCTGTTCTTCTCGCTGGAAGAACGACTACCTATCAGCATTGTAATGGATGAAATAGACGATGGGATGGAACTGAAGCTGTTGTACCACGGCACAAGCAAGGATAATCCAAGGATCCATCACTGTTGTTTCTTTGCCAGTTCCAAAGCATCAAACTCCATGTTCAAATTCAACATAGTATCAGATGAGCGTGAATTTGTAGATGGCTTGAACGTGACATTGTACGATTCGCTTGATACGATGGAAAGCGAACTCGAATCCGACCTGAAATCCCATGCCGTAAGTTTCGACTTTATCCAGGCAATGGAGGTTTCTGAATTACTGGCTTTGTTTTGCACCCTGTAATGAGAGCCGAACTGTTATATAAGATAGCCGACATCATCAACACCAACAGCACGAAATACCGTGCCGTTATACCACGAGTGAGGAGGCAGTATATGACTCAGCAAGGTGACAAACTTGTAAAGTCAACCTGCCTCGTTCTCAATATCATGGTGACAAACCGACCAAAGAACCACATCAATCGCAGTATATGGAATATCTATGAAAATGACATCGACAGGATTATCAAAAAGATTGCCCGAAGAGACATGGATTTTGCACAGCGGATTGACAAGTGTGAGCCGACACTGTTTGACATTGAAGTTATAGTACGCAGGGCATCTTTTCAAGCCCTGAAACTGAAACTTGTCAAAACAGCCTACGACATCTATCTGGAAAACGGTTAGGTGATATTATCCATATTACTCATATTATCATTATACAATGACAGCAAAAGTAGTATTCTTCATATTTCCCGTATTACTGGTATTACTTCCCGTTCTTATCTATAACAGGTACAGTCCTCTCGTGGTCAGAATCTGTCTGCATATGATAACCGATCCGGAATCAAAGAGAGTACCGGCAAACATTCTTGTCGTACTCCTCGTCTTTTATATTACAATACACTTTGCCGTATATCCAAAAGATTGGGGAATAATTCCGCCAATCGCCATTATCATATTCCTGTCGTTCACCAAGAACTGCATAAAGACACTTTTGACAATACGTAGAAAGCACTATCTACGGTGGTGCATAACGTTGGTTTGTCTTATCATTCCCTTTATTCCCCATCTATTATCTTTGGCCATAACGCTGGCTTTCATTCTTGAATTCTCATACTTCTATCCTTCTGATGGTATGGAGAAGTTTTATGACGATCATGCCAATGAAGCGGATGTAGATAAGAAATTCATTGATGCTTATTTCAAATAAAGTTTGTAATGACATTCATGTGTAAAACTCAAATACGATTCATCCAATGAAAGAGAATACAAATAGAACCAACCTGTCCTTGAAACTTGACTGCGGACTGGTTTCTTTCCTGAAGACTCAGGAGAATCATAAGTTATCACGTTATGATGCCTTTGTCTGGTTAGTGGAACACATCCTGGATTCGGATGTGGAAGATTGCGGCAAACCTTCTTCGGCATATCAAGATTATTTAGTCAGATATACCGAACTGGCCAAGACATGGCACTGGAGCAGACCGACAGTTCAGAAATTTATTGAAGGGCTTGAAGCCATGTCTGTCATCATCAAGAAAAAACATGTCAATGCTTTTGCGCTGTCTCTTACAGACGAAAGCACGATAGCTGGCAGCCATACGGATTTTACCACCACCCACCCCACTACAGAACCGATGCTTGCATCGCAACATTCGCAGCCCTCTTCGATGAGCTTGCTCAAACCGACAAGAGGGAAGCGAAAATCGAATAGAGGGAAGGAATGAGTTAAAACTCTAAGCCTAATTAGAGTTAACTTCCGTTAACACATTAGGCTGCCTCTCCAAAGGAGTTCCTACGGGGAGCAAGCTCAGGCAGATTATTATAAAAACATCAGTCATATGGGAGAAAGAAAGCAGGTGATGGACATGCGCTCGAATACAGACGGCATCAGCAATGCTGAGAGCAACGAACAGCAGCGTAAATGGACGAATAATCTTTGGGACAAGAAAGCCAAGGACAGCTTGGCAAACTATGACCCTTCAAGGGCTCACTTGAACTTTGAAGTGACAAAAGGCGGCAAGGTGCAGCCTATTGACACTTCAAAATCCATCCAACAAAAGATGAATGAAAACTTGTCGGCTCGTGGTATCAAAAATCCAAACGCCAGAAAGGATGTAAGGAGGAAACAACGTATTCTTGCTCAGATGATTTTCGGAGGAAGCCGAGACCGCATGTTGGAGATAGCCTTCGGAAACCAGGAGGTTGATTTCACAAAAGGAGCAGACAACTCGCACCTGACAAGAAGTAATGACATTGAAAAATGGGCTGTTGAGGTATATAACTTTGTCGCAAAGCGTTTTGGTGAAGATAACATAGTCAGCTTCTATGTACATCTGGACGAAACTAACCCACATTGTCATTGTACAGTCATCCCTGTAGATGAAGAGAAAAATAAAATCTCCTGGACTAGCGTATTTGGCAAGAACCCTGCAGAGGAAAGCGCATCACTAAGAGAACGGCACGATGCCCTATATGAAGAAGTGAACAAGCATTGGGGCTTGGAACGTGGCAGCAATATGGCTGAAACTGGTGCAAAACATCGTTCAACAGAGGAATACAAACGTGATCTGGTCAGGGAGGTTCAGTCACTGGAGTATACGAAAGAAGGACTTGAAAGACAAATACACCGCATGGAAATCAAGGTGAAAAGTCTCTCAACAATGATTGCAAACTTACAGGCTCGAAAAGAAAAAGTCAATGAGGAGATAGAACTAATCGCACGTCAATTCGGGCAGGAAGGACAAGACAACGAACAACTCGCCAAGAAGATGCAAGAGCTGAGAAAGGAACTGATGGACATCAACCAGAAAATCGCAGAAAGACAACGCACTGTTGACGAGACAAACAACGAGATTGCCTTGACTAAGCAGCGACTGACGGCCTTACAGTCAGAACATCGACGCGCTGAAGAGAGCTGGGGCGACGACATAGATAAGGAGGCTGCATACCTTAAAGCAAATATGAACATCACCTACCAAAAGATGCTGATGGAAACAATAGAGCCTCTGAAGCCTACACTCAGTGAAAAGCAAAAGGAAATCCTTCAGGAGTCCGGTTTCGTTGAGTTGACAGAAAACTCGAAGGATGTCATCAACTGTGCCCTGCTACTTGCCTTGCGATATGTCAAAGCCGCTACGGATTATGCCGTGTCTCATGGTGGCGGAGGTGGTGGAAATCTGACTGGCTGGGGACGCGACAAGGACGATGATGACGAAAGATGGTGGATGAAATGTATTGCTCAGTCGGCAGCCATGATGAAACCATCGGGAAGAAAAATCAAACGAGGGCGATAATATCGGTAATACAAGTAATATGAATAATATCAGTAACATTAGTAATAACAAAACAAGTAAACAATGAAAAAAGTAATGATGATCTCAATGCTTGCGCTCTCAATGACTGCAAGCGCAAAAGGATGGCCTGTTGACACACTTCACCAGGCTTCAGTTGACAACCCGTTTTTACAACGTCTGGCACCGACGCTGACAACCGACTATGTCCAAGTTGGCAAGATTAGCCAGCACTGGTTCTTCGGAATCCAAGGTGGCGCATCTGCATTCATCGGCAAACCACTGGGATGTGGTGACTTCTTCGACAGGACTACACCTTCATTCAATGCCTACCTTGGCAAGTGGTTCACACCAAATGTTGGGGCAAGGGTGGCCTTTCAGGGATTGAAGTACAAGAACAGCGACTTGGCAAAAATGAGTTATCAGCTGGCACATGCGGATCTTATGTATAATATCGCCAACCTGTTCCGTCGTCCCTCAGAGAATATGCCAAAATGGGATTTTGCCCCATACATCGGAGCTGGCCTGGCTCACGGTTCTAACGTGATGTCACCAGATGGCAGTAAGCTGCGAAACTTGCAGTTTGCGCTAACCTATGGCATCCATTCACGTTACCATGTCAGCCAAAGGTTCTTCCTATCTGGAGAACTTGGAGGATTTTCCACGTTCCGTGATTTCGATGGGAACGGTGACCGGGGCAAGTTGGGAGACAACATGCTCTCCCTTTCGTTTGGTATCGGTGTAAACTTAGGAAAACCAAGATGGAAACATGCCATCGACGCTGTGCCATACATTAATCAGAATGACTATCTTATTGCATACAGCAGACAACTGGAACAAGACAATCAGATGCTCCGCAATCAACATAACATCGACCAAAAGACGCTTGATGAACTGAGGAAGATACTGGAAATAGAGGGGCTTTTGGATAAATATGGGTACTTGTTTGATGACCATGGCAATGGGAAAAACAACTACAGAGGATTGCTATCACTTCGTTCACGCTTGAAAAGCATGAACTCCTTTTCCATACCCCAGGCTTTGGAAACACAGCCTAATATTCTGAACATCCCTATCTACTTCTTCTTCCAATTAGGCAAAGCGGAATTAACGGATGAATCCCAGCTTATCAATCTCGATGAACTTGCAAAAGTTGCTATTGAGCATAACCTGAAGGTACACATCGCCGGAGCTGCTGACAGTGCAACTGGCTCAGAAAACGGCAACTCTTCACTAAGCAAGGAACGAACAAGGTTCATCGCCAAAGAACTGAAGAAACGAGGCGTACCGACAGACAGAATGAAAGGCATTTCTCTTGGCGGTATAAGCGACTTCACAAATCCCAAAGATAACAGATACAGTAAGGTTTCACTCTACCTGGAGATTGATGAGGAAAAATTAAATGACTGACGATAATTCTATGACGGACTATAGGGTAATCATAGCTGGCAGCCGCTCCTTCAATGACTATGCGCTGTTGAGGGAGCACTGCCTTTCCATCTTACAGGAAAAGATGAAGACACACAGGGTCATCATCGTTTCCGGCCATGCCCGTGGCGCAGATTCTCTTGGGGAAAGATTTGCGAATGAGTTCAGGCTTCCCTTTGAACTGCATCCCGCCAAATGGCGGTTACTTGGCAAGGCTGCAGGTATGGTAAGGAATGCAGAGATGGCAAAGTGTTCCGACGCGCTAATTGCATTTTGGGACGGAAAGAGCCGTGGCACGGGGCATATGATAAAATTTGCCAGACGCAATGGGCTGGATATATCCATCCTTGATTATACACGAATCAAGGCAGGCAATATAACCATAGCATCCCCCTTACCATCGAAGCCTGTCGTACAGTCGTTGGATGACATAAAGCAGAAGATGAGCAATACATCATTCAAACGATAACAATATATTTACGAGTAATATGGATAATATGAGTAACATCAAGAATACAACTGATCTTTTTCTACGGAAGATACAAACAGTTTCCATCGATGGCCGTGGTATAACAGGTCTGTCGTCAGGCATTGAAGAGCTGGACAAAATAACGCATGGCTTTCAAGAGGGGGACTTGATTATCGTTGCCGGACGACCGGCAATAGGAAAATCCTCACTTGCACTGTCTATGGTAAAAAGAATAGCCATCGACCACCGAATGCCTGTCATATACATATCACCCAGCATGACTGGAGAAAAGATTGTCCAGCTCCTTCTCTCGATTGTTTGTAAGATTCCACTTGAACACATCGTCAGCGGAATGCTTTCGGTGGAAGAATGGGAAAACCTTGAACGAGGCTCAGCAGCACTTCGGGACTCTCCTATATATATCTTTGACACACCAGGCATCAGCATAGACAAGCTGGAAGAACAAGTACACATGTTCTGCAAGCAAAATAAGGCGAAAGCCGTTTTTATTGATTACCTGCAACTCATCCAATCAAAGGGTAATCCAAACTGTACCAGGAACGATGAAGTCACGGATGTTGTCTGCCGTCTTAAATCTCTGGCCATGACACTGAATGTGCCTTTCATCATTCTCTCTCAGACAAACAGACCCGAACACAAAGAGGCTACTGATTTCATCTACACTCCCAAGCTCTCAGACCTGCGCGATTCTGGAACAATAGAAGATGTGTCGGATATGGTCATGTTTATACATCGTCCCGAATATTATCAAGTCTATCAGGATGAATATGGAAACGACCTGCGTGGTATAACAGAACTCTACATTGTAAAAAATCTCAATGGACATCGGCATAGAATAAGACTGAAAAGCAATTATGATATCGCCTCTTTTGAGTCTGTCCAAACCCAACACCTTTCTTTCGATTCTGGTCAAGCATCGCCGTTCGGCATATTCTGATAGTAGCTTTATTGCAGAGTATAGCCGTCGTTAAGATGACTGGGCTTTCGACACAATTATTACAAAAGCATGACCATTAGAGGCCATGCTTTTTGTCATCTATGCACATAAGAGCGTGATATAGAGCTGTCCTGTACGTGGTTTGTCATTTTCTCTTCAGTTCCAGAAAAGTCCTTTGCCATCGCTGATACTGCGGACTGCTCCTGACGTGCGCCTGAAAATCTTTCGACGACTTGCGGAGTTCGTTTCTTTGCGCTGGCGTTAACCACTCTGCTGAGCTTGGCTGCTTCGCTGATGGTGAGACAGCCGATTTCTGATGCGATTCCATATTTTCTTAAATCTTGATCTGTGATACCTGCTTCTTTCAGTTTGTTCTTGTAGTTGTTATCAATCCTGATGTCTGTCAACTTACCAAAACTTCCGTGTCCGAAAGTCGTTATCATCACCACATTACCACCTTTACTGGAAATGTAGTCTCGCATATCCCTGAGTTCTGCACCAGAGGTAATGAAATCATCCAGGATGATGTAACTGGCACCCTTTGTGACATTCCCTTCAAATCGCATCCTACGGCTAAGACGTGCAACGTCTGAAGCATCTGTATGAGAGACATTAGTTATTGCAATAATGTCATCCTCTACCGTCATACCAGCAGCTGAGAATTTTGCTGCAAATGCAGCTGGTATCATATTGATGCCAGTCCCATTTTGACGATGGATATATGCGACGTGGGCTTCAGGGAAACGTGTGGCGACATCAATCACTTTTTCGTCCTTTACGAGATCATCAACGAGCCTGATGGCAGCATCGAAATCACCTTGCTTGGCTGCAAGGAAGTCCGGGTGATGCCTTGCCACACTGGAAGATGTATGGTTAACGACAGCAGGAAAGCTATCCCCCCATGCCTTTCCATGTGGCATGGAGTCCTTTTGCTGAAGCATGTAAAGGGCTGTTCCCATATCCACACTGACAGGTGTCTTTCCGAGATACATCTCTGCAACATCGGCATGGAACGTGAACAGCACCTCCATATGATTATCCTTGACCGTGATACCGTCAACGGTGAAATCGAGGCGGGTCAACCCCGCGTGCTGCCAGCTGTTCCTGCTGCTCTGACTTCACATCTTCTTGTTTAGGCTTTTCCGCTTCCGTAGTAGCCTGTCCGCTTGGCTTAGATGCCTGATGAGTCGGAGCATAGGTTTTGTTCTGTTCACGGATGTCGGAAAAGTCGGCATTAACGCCATCACGCTCAATCCGCATATTAACCGCATCGACACGCTGGCCTATGAATGATGCAGAACGCTTTACATCCAAAAGAGTTGTCTTTATATACGAGGGGTCTTCTTTTAGATTCGAGAGCCATCCCTTCAGATAGGCCGCACTGTCTGACTTTACATGCTTCGTCATCCCGTACTGCGATGACACCAAGGCAGCTGTAAGTTCAGCCACAAGTTCCTCACGGGCATATTCTGCACTGCCGAAACTTTGTCCTGGCTTCAGACGGTTGAGACGGCTCTCCGAACCTGTACTGTGACTCATCTCATGCAAAAGATTGGAATAAAACGATTCTCCATCTATGAACTGTTGCTTCTCAGGAACAACAATCATGTCTTTGCTGATGCTGTAATAGGCATTGTCACCATGAGTCGGCTTGATAGGACAAACCCACAGGTCTTTCTCTATCATTGCATCAATAGCCGGAAAACTCTCCATCTCCTTATCGGATGTTTCCCGTTCACCTTTTGACTCATTGAGGAACTTTTCGTACATTTCGGGACGCGCCTCCCTCATGTTCGTCTGGTCAAGGTTGAAGACATTGTAAACCTGAAGCTTTGGATAAACATTGTATTTCGCACGTTCCTCCTCACTCATCTGCTTATAATCCTCGTACTTGATGCGCTCTTTAGTCTCTGCATTGACCACGGTAAAGGTCGTCAACATGACAGGCGTACTCTTCTCGCCTTTGTTGACCGATACCATCGGAAGCTTTTCACCTTTCTCGTCAAGTGCTGGTGTCCGTCCACCTTCCTTGTCCTTGACATAGTTCAGTCCCATGATACGGTCAAAGGTAGCATAACGGGATGTCTGCCACCCATTCTTTTCCTGCATGAGCATCAAAATGATGCTGTTCATGCCATTATACTGACGGCCACTGAGGTTGCGAGGCAATTGGGCTGCCTGAGGGGAGAACCAGGGCTTTTTCCAGTCACCTTGCAGATTGGTAATCTTCTCAATCATCAGCTCGGCGAACTTGTCCATTGCCTTGTCCTCAGCACTTCTCCCATCAGCATTTGTGGTATAGTTCTTCTTAGCCATAGTTTCAATATTATTTGTTCTGGTATTCTTCTTTGATGAATTCCTTCATGTCACTAACACGGCAGGACAGCCGCACTTGTTTGTCATACGAAGCTAGTTGCAGTTCACCGTCAATGCTCACCCTGCACCTGGGCTGCATCCATTCCGGCTTGACGGTATCAATACCAGCACCCTTTTCAGGAAAACGAAGGAAGCGAACCCACGTGCTGACAAAATTATCACCTACCTTTTCGGATGAGTATGCCGAAAACAAAAGATACGGGTTGCCATTGCGGTCATTCTTTTCCTCATAGATGTTATCGTTCTTCAGGCGACCTCTGAAATGAAGTTCACCTGTGATGCCATCCTCGTCTGGCACATTTTTGACAGAAACCTTGCTTGCCGTAAGATAGAAGGCCAGGTCTTCCCCTTTCTTCCTAATGTCGAGTGTACCCTGCACTGTGACCCTCTGCTTCTCAGTGAAAAGGGAAAGGTCACTTTTCTTTCCTCCCTGGAAAGTTACGAGAACATCCAGATCTCTTCCTTTGCCTTTGGCATCCGGGAGTTTTACGTTCACTACAAAAGACAAATAAGGCTTTTCGTTCTTGTCTGTACGTGTGGTGGCACTTCTCTTGATAGTGCCAGTCATGTTAACATCTGCTCTAATCATTGTACTAATGCTTTTAATGAATAATTATTTTCTTTGTAAATTCTGTTCCTGGGACTGTTGCTGTGTAACGATCTGCTCGTAGTTCTGCGACGCTTGTTGGGAGAAAGTAATGGCACTGACCATAGCTCCGATGCGTTGACGTTTTGTGGCATCATCCACGTCACTTCCAAGCACCTGTGACAAACGTGACTGTTCTGCGGAAGTCAGTTCATGGACATACTGTTTCTGGCCGTCATCAGTAGTGAGGACGGCAGTACCGCTGTCCTTAATGGTCAACATAGCGGATTTCAGATTAGGCGTAAATCCGCTGATATCGATCCTCCGGTTGACCAAGGCATCCGTTACAGTTTCCATTTTCTCTTCTTTGCTTTTGTTCTCCATCTGCATACTGAGAAGAAGCATCGTCATGAACATTTTCATAATGGAATCCAAAAGGCCACCGCCCTCACCTTGTCCACTAAGAGCCAAGGCTGAATCATCAGAAGACATCAGCATGGTCAGCCAGTCATTGGGAGTGACCTGCTGCTGTTGCGTAGCAGTTGGCGGAGTCAGTGTTCCACCTGCCTGGTATTGTGCCAACAGATCTTTGCCATTATACTGAGCCTGTTTCTGAAGATTCCCTTTCTGATTGATTTCTGCAAGGTAGGCAGCAGGATTGACCCATTGTTGCTTTCCTTCAGAGGAGATATTGATGACACCAAAATGCAGATGTTCACCTGTCGTGCGAGTGCCTGTGTTTCCTGACACACCCAGTTTCTGCCCGGCCTGTACGGTATCGCCTTTCTTGACATCAATTTGAGAAAGGTGCATATACTGTACTTGTGTCTTACTGCCATCAGGGCGAGCATATTCCACAGTTACCGTCTTGCCACCACCTGTATTGGTGTTATGATTGACGGCCACTACTGTTCCGTTGTTCTCCGTCGCAAGGACTGCATCACCATTGGTTTTGATATCGATTCCATGATGAACTTGTGTCCTGCTTCGATCCATCGGGTCTTTTCGTGGCCCATAAGGAGAAGTTATGAGCATAAAGGAGTCTCGCTTAACTGGCATGCTATATTCACCTTGCGGCAAATCCATTCCTGTTGACTTCAGCTCACTATTACTGGATGGACTGGTAGATGCACCTGCCTTCAATGGATTGGAGGCAGTGCCGAATTGCCGTCCTTCCCTTTTCATCTGCTCCATAACCATCTGGTCATACTTCTGGAGGTTGCTGCCCTCGATAACACCAACGATGGTCGAGACATAATTGGAGGCAGTGGCATAGCCTCCCTTTTTAATGCCAGCAGCCCATCCCCTGTAATCATCAGGAGATAGGTTCCCGACATATTTTTGATAACGTGAAGCCATGAGGACTTTGGAATGGTCCTCATAGCTTTGTCCCACATTGTCATACTTCTTGAACTTCTCGTTTGGCTTATCATCATTTGCAAGGACGTATGCACCGTTGAACTCGCCCTTCACGCCAAAATGATTATTGGCTGTCCGGGCAAGGGTGCTCTTGCCGTTAGCAGACTCAATGATGCCTTGCGCAAGGGTCACAGAAGCAGGTATGCCGTACCTGCGCATTTGTTCCATGGCGTACTCCGCATACTGGTCTATGTATTGCTGTCTTGAATTGTTTGCCATAATGTTTCATTATCTGTGAACACCTCGATGCTGTTCCTCCTCCTGTTTTTTAGCAGGAGCAACAACTTCTTTCACTTCTTGCTTGTTTTCCTGAGAAGATTCTTCAGAGTTTCTTTTTGCCGTGGCACGGGGATTCTCCAACTGGTCACAGATGGCCACTCGTTCACCGGCACGGATAAGCTTTGGCAAATAGGTATCAAGAGCATGATAAGGGAATCCTGCCATCTCCACAGGTTTGCCATCCGGCCCTTTTGTCTTGCTGCTTTTAGTAAGGGTAATGCCAAGAACCTGAGATGCTTTTCTTGCATCCTGCTGATAGGTCTCATAGAAATCACCGACACGGAACAGCAAAAGAGCATCTGGATGTTTGCCCTTCAGATCCAGGAACTGTTTCATCATGGGCGAAAGGACAACAGCAGCTACAGCCTTGGTTTCTGCTTTGGTAGCTTCCTCCTTTACTTTCTCTTCCTGTCGTTCTTTCTCTTTCTGCTCAGGCGAATTACGGCGTTTCTCTTCTTGCTGATTGTTCCTACGTTCCTGCTCCTCATGAAGTTTTGTGCCATCAACTTCTGGAGCAACCCTTTCTTTCGTTTCTTCGAGCTTTCTGGCAAGGACATCAGAATAAAGGGCTGCTGCCAAATGCTTTTTGTAGTCCTGTTTGTCATCTGCTAGCCACAAGCGTTGCCACTGTTCCTGATTGACATATCGAGGTTTCTGCTTCTCATCGCCGATTGTGGCGACAAGGAGAATCTTTGAATCTTTTGTCTTGAAAGCATTGACCTTGGAGATAAGGTCTAACGCCTCCTGACTGGCATCACTCTTGAAGATGTTGACTGGAGGAACCTGGTTCTTACTGAACAAGGAATAGTATTTCTGAGCCATCTGTGTACGGAACTCCTGCACATGGGCATCGTCATGGTCGTTCTTGATGACATCGAAATAAAGGCTGACATCTTCCTTAGATGGATGAACAGAAAGAACGGGCATGTTTTCAGCCTTCATGGCCAGCGTCCACTTGCCTTCGTCGTCTTTGAGCATGGTGACAGCAGAGAATTGTTCCGGCACATGCGCAATCGGGAACTGTGCTGCCCACTGCTGCTGACGTTCATTGGAAGGCTTCTCAATGAACTGTATCTTCTCGCCATTCTCCGCTTTCTTCATCATGCCGACGGTACGGTTAACTTCATGGAGGACATCCTCGGCAAGCTGAGGATCTGCCTTCATCTGCTCAATGATAGCAGGAAGTGACTTCATGGTTTCAGGACGCAACTTAGCAGGCATACCAAAATCCAACATCTTGACAGCAGATGCAAGTTCTTCAACAAGGGTTTCTTTTTGACTTGCACCGCTGTCACGGTTGAGCCGTCCGCTGACTCCAGTAGCATGGGCAACCTGACGCGCCACCTCCTGCACATAGTCAGCGTATGAAGGGAAGCCTTTCTGGGCAGGGATATATACGGTATCACGCTGACCATCATAATGGGCTATGCCTGTAGCATCCTTACGGATGGGCACAAGGTTGTCGCGCATGTTCAGGATGAACTGGTTTACGCTGATACGCTTGGCCTTATCATCCTTGTCCATATAAGAGGCATCCTGGGCTTCAGCAGTTCCTCCATATAGTTGAACCTGCTTTTCATAGTCCTCCTTATGGACGTTGGGCATCGTCGTCTGGTCTATGTTAAACAAGACATAGACATCCTCCCTCGGATTCGGCTTGTAACGAGCTTGGTCAGACTCTGGGAGTGCCTTGAAAGCCTCACGGGTGATTTTGTCTTCAGGATTATCCTTGTTGACATATTCACTGTTGTTTGTCCATAAGAACGGAACTCCCTTTTCGCCCTTTCGGACGGCTTCACCACGGTTCTTCGTGTCATTGAACAGCACATAGCTGTTCGTCTTAAAACCGCCCATATCGCTGTGAATAGCCATAATGAGCGCATTTACAGGATTAACACGAAGTCCTTTGTCAAAGAACCGTGGAGTTTGCTTCTTGGTGCCATTCAAAAGGACACCATTTTGCTGGCTGGCACGTTCGAGTGCCGTTACTAAAAACGCCGCTTGGCGTTCTGCGCCAGTCTTTTTCTGAATTGTTTCTTCTGCCATAATAATCGTATCATTTAATGGTTAGAAATTAATTATATACTTGTCTCTATCGAATTCCCTTGACTTGTTCACGCTCCTGGTTCTGCTCATAATGCCTTGCCACTTCCTGCGATGGCTGTTCAGTAATCTGTATTCGTTGCATCTGATCAGTCTTGGCAAGGATGTGATTCGCAAGGGTGTTCAACGGAATGGCTCCAGACTGATAGGCATCTGCCAATGTCGGAGGCATAGTGACTATACGGGGAACATGGTCTATATCGACAATGAGCACATTGCCCTCGACATGGGGATTGCTGATTCTTGGATTCAGTTCCTCATTTGGATATTGCTTATATCGCACAGGCTGAGTGAGTCCATTTTCCTGCCTGTATTCGGCCAAAGACTCCTGACCGACCTTATTAATGAGGTTGGCACCACCATATAGCATCATAGGGATCTTCAGCAATGGGTTCTTGATAAATGAACCGCCAATCAAAGCCGCCAACGGCATCATCGTACTTTTGTTCAGGCCGATGGATTTGGTACGTCCCGTAAAGACACCCAACAACATATCCGGCAGATTGGCAAGGGTGACTCCAAGATATCTGAACGTATCACCTGCCCCAGAAAGACCAAAGGCATCCAGAAGGTTGTTCCACCCTCCGAATTTGCCCAGCATATTTTCATTGGGGGCAGAGCTTGTATCAGCTGTATTACTTTGAACGGCCTCTGTGTTATGGGAAGACTGCTCTTCCGGAACGCTCTGAGTCACCTTTGGTGATGCTATACTCGGCTCTTCGGCTTCTGTTATAACTGAAGCTTTAGATTGTTCTTCCTTGCGGGCTTCTTTTCGAGAGACCTGTTCCTTTTTCAGTGCCTTTACATAGGCTTCATATTGCATGGCACGTAAAGTTGCGTCAGTAACAGACATGTCATTTCCATCACCATGGGACTTAACAGTTCTGGAACCATTGTTGACAGCTGTATTGACTTTCTTACGATAGATATCCGCATTGGATTGTGCCCATTGTACTGCAACGCCCAGTTGCTTGTCGGTAGCGTCAGCTATGCGTTCAAATCCCATCTGGGTGAGCATCCATCGTGGAATTGTGACCTTCTTCTTATTTGCTGCTGCCACCTCTTTTCTGGCAATATCTTTTTGCTTTTCAAGATATTTTGATTCTTGCCCTGGGGCAAGACGTGAACCTCCCTCCACACCGAGATCTAATATGGCCTGTCCTATGAAACCACCAAAACCGCCTGTACTTGCTGCATTGGCAGCCCAAGAAAGGATATTACCTGTAATCTCTGAAGCCAAGGATGGATTGTATTGCCGTTCTGCTTCTTTATTGATGTGGTCTTGTAAAGAAGATGTCCTGGCACGTTGGGGAAGATAGAAGATGGTGCCTTCTGCTGCCTTGCGAAGAATATATTCAACTGTAGATTTGGGCATCTGCTGATGGATAAGATGGTCTATCATCTTTTTCTCCAGTACAGCATCAACAGCTATGCCTTTTTTCTTCAGTTCAGCCTTTACCATGTCAATATAGTCTTCCACCGTTTTGGTGTTCCATTCTCCGGTGTAAAGGATGGTACTGTTATAGGCATCCATCGAAGCCATGCCGCCATCAGGACCTGCAGCACCAGCCATCATAGCCCCCCATGACCTGCTGTGACGTTCATACTCGTCAGCCTGTTTGCGCTGAAGGTCATCACGGACTTTGTCCATGATGGGAACGACTGTGGAAGTAAATATGTCTTTATTATCTGCCATAATAGCTATACTACTGTCTGTTGATATTGGTTAATGACTTGCTCCCTGGTCTGTGCGAGTGCCGCATGAAGAACTTCCATCTGCTTGGGAAAGAACTCTTCCAGCCACTCATCCTTTTGGATGTCATCGTGGATGAATTTGATGGCCAGTGCCCTACTTATCTCTATGGCTCGTTCTCCTTTCTTACGTCCGTTGAACCAGGCTTTCGTCCACCATACGATGCCGTCCCTGTCGGGATAGACACTGACCGTCCTTTGAATATCGAAACTCTGGATGTCAATCTCAAAGTCGGCCAACGGGTCTAAGACTCCCTGACTTTCTACAGCCCTGTCAGCAGCTTTTTTTTTTCGATTTCACTCATGGAAGACAGGAACACGCTGTGCATCAAGGCAAGGTAATTCAGGAAGTCCGTAATCAGAATGGTCTGCACTCTCTCGATGATAGAGAAACTGCGATGACCAAGGCCAAGGGGATTGAGCATGGAAGGAGTATGCTCATAGTATGCTCCGTTCCTTGCACCCTCTGCAATGACATTACGCAAGCCCTGCTCCGTCTGGGTTGGAACATGATAGTTTCCGCTAAGTAAGTCGGTCATATAACTGCCGAAGTAACGCATCATCAGCTGGTCTATCTCTGTCTGTTGAGCGTCATAAGGAGTATGAACATCAAAATCCAAGGTGGCAATCTCAGGATTAGTCCCGGACATATCCTTCTGGCTATTCACAATAAGATTGTCCCTAATCATGGTCAGGAACTCCAGTGGGTCTGTCTCTTCACCGTTAAAATGCACCTCTACATGCAGGAGCCCGTCACATCGAGCCACGTTGTCACCAGCCTTGACATTCTTACCGAAATTGCAGACTGCTTCGCTGATATGACTGTAGATAACATCATAGCAGCTTCGCTTACCATCCGCATAGTTGGGATAATTGACCGTCAGGCTAAACCCATTCTGAGTATCACTGGATATGCCAGATACGACACCCGTAGCCAAGGCTTTCAGCCAAGTACCACGACGTACCCTGAAATCCATACCATGAGAGAAACTTTCTTCTCCAGTCTTCTCATTAACATGTTTGCCATAGTTTCTGGCCACTTCAATGGGTGTATTCTCGTCTGCCTCAAAAGGCATGGCATAGCCACTTGGAGAATAGAGATTCATTGTATGCTGTATATTCATAATGTTGAAAATGAACTTTTAGTCGGTAACAATCAGGACTGGTCTTCTTGGGGGAAGAATACGACGGTCATAAATGGGGTCAGGCCGCCAACGAGGATCACTCAGGTCTGGGATGTCGATGATAAGACGACCATAGTCATCACCTCCGACAAAGCGATGGAAACCGCCAGAACCACTTCCTCCGTCTGCCAATGTACTACCAGAAAGTCCTTCCTGATAATCGAAGAACTTGGGCAATGCGATAGTCATACAAAGCATGGTGACACAACCACCACCCCACATCAGAAGACGCTTTCGGATGTTCTGTCCGTTGTTGGCAATGGCATAGTAGATGACAAACGCGCCTACAATGCCGATGATACAGGACAGGACATAGCCGAATGCCTGAACATAAGATGTATAACTGAAAACGGCATCCCCAGCCGTTGAGATTCCATCTGTGATGGCATCCGCATAGATAGGACTTGCCAGGAACACAGATGACATGAGCATGAATATCTTTTTCATAATGCAATGTATTTATGTTATTACTGATATTATTCGTATTACCTGCGCATTCCGTGCTGTTGCTCCTGGGACTGCTGCTGAGTATTCTCTTGGGCTACAGCCGGAGCCTGTTGACGGGAATTGCCACTAATCATCATCATGGCGAGCAAAGCACCGCCTATCTTCCCAAGCAATCCTGACCGACCAAACATCAGGTAGCCGGCAGCTATGAGACCACCGATGCCAAGTCCTGATATTTTTCCGTTAGTGAGGTTGCTGAAGAAATTGGAAAACATATTCAAGCCACCTCCTAAGAGATTGCCTAATGATGACCCAATCACTTGTAGCGTGTTTCCCAAAGAACCGAGGACGCTTTTTGTTTCCGAGACCGTTTCCTGCAAGCCATCAACGACATTGCAGGCAGTGTCCTTGACCTGTTCGACAGTGTTCTCTCCCGTAAAGCCATTGACGGCATCATGGGCGAAGTCACCACTTTGGTCAACAGCGCCTCTAACCGTTTTGCCGACAGCGGTTCCAAGGCTTTCCTCTGGATGATCCAACATCCGCCATCCGGCAAAGGTTGCAACACCTGTTGCAGCAGTTGCCTTCGGGTTCTTTGCGGCAACAGTCAGAGCCTTGCCGCCAGCACCAAGCACGGTACTTCCACCATGCCATAATGTCGATGTGGCCTTACTACCTGCCCGCCACACCTTGGGCAGTATTCTTGTTGCTAATGATAACCATCCCATAGTCGTATTTTTATCTTCTTGGTTTAACACTTCTTCCATTGACTCGCCACATACCCAGGCATTCTTCAACAATGCCAGCCTTGCCTTCCCTATGAGGCAAAGACCTTTGCTCGATGCCATACCATACCTGGGCCATCGTGGTACATCTTACCAGCTTCGTAAGCATGGCAAGCTTTCTGTTCATCTGCTGCAATTGTGGACGGATGGAGAAAACCAGCTCTATTCGCTGTTTCTCTGTCATCTTCGTATCAATGCACACCTGTCTTATGGTGTTCACGATACCAATGCTTTGGTTGATGATATCCACGTAGATGTCATTCCTATGATTATGGAGGGCTACAGCAATGGCATTGACAGGTGTATCACCAATCTGGTGGGACAATCGCCCCATGTTCTCTGTCAGGTGGTTGATCTCATAGTAGAAGCCATAGACTTGTGCAGCGTATGAGATAATACCTCTGAAAGTGCTTATATATCGGTCGAACTGCTCCTGATAATTTTTTGTCGCCTCGACCTCCTGTTTGAGCCACACATGACCTTCCGTTTCCACGGCCATCACTTCCAGTTGAGAGTTGTACTGGGACTTGGCTTTATGGGTGTACTCCAGGATCATGGCTGTCAGCGTCGGGTCTATCTGTGCATGAGACAGACTCGGCATCATCCATAGAAAGGACAGAACCAGTATAATATGTTTTATCTTTCCATTCATCTTAATGTCCATATTGTGCCACCTCACGGGCATAACGCCGCCAGTGGGACAGGGATTGCCGGGCAATGCCGCCCTTATCACGGTCTATCATTCCTGCCGTTACACGATTCCAGACATCTGCCATCCTGTAATGACGGATGCTGATGTAGAGCAATTGAAGCTTATGGGAAAATGACGAGAGCTTATCCTCCAGTTCCCAAAGTGTCTTGGAGCGCTCAGAGCCGGTAAGCATATTCTGCTCACCACCCTTGGCAACCGCATTCTTCAGCAGTGTGAAGACGCTGACCATTTCCGTGACTGTTTCCATATACAGGTTATTCATATCAAGCGTAGCCACTATACCTTGGGGATTGTTCGTTGCCGCCTGACGTAGCTTGTTCAACGTAAGCAGGATGCGAACACCATCATCATAGATATGGGTGGCTGCCTTGATGGCAGAGGCATATCCATTGGCCATCTTCAGATAGGAATTGTATTGACGTTCCCATTCGGCCATCTTCGTGAACTCTCCAGCCATCGCATTCTGCATGACAGCCGTCTCTCGTTCTGCCTTGGTTTCTGACTTCACGGTATTGTTGATGAGTGCATTGCCTGTAGCCAATATGGTATATTCCCCAGGATTAGCGGTTACTATCTGGCTATAGCCACGGGGACAGCTTACTACCCAAAGGATGAGTGCCATCAATGAGACAACCATCCACTGCTTGACAGAGGCGTTATTCCACGACGGTATCATGTTGGGCTTGTCGCTCTTCTTGAAGAGCCTATCGTATATTCGTAAACTCATGGATGTTGTGTTTTTTCTTGTTATACTCTACTCGTTCACGTATCATTGTTATCAAGTCGCTGTCACCTTGAACACCGATAATGTCCAGACGTGGACAGGTCTTGTCACCACTGTAGATGCTGACAGTCTTCAGGCCGAAAATCATCTGTAGGAAACTGCGCTGCTCACTATAGTCCACAACACGGTAAAGTTCAATGAAATCACGTTGTAATGACAGGATGCCATATTCATATTGAAGCTGTTCCTCAGTGATGATATAGGATATGCGCAACAGATAGACACATTTACACAAGAGGTTGATGAACAATAAGCCGAATGCTGCCATCATAAACGGGAAGATACTTTTCGGCAACAAACCGTCATAGCCAGCCAGCAAAAGAATCAGCACCGCACAGACGATGCCGCCGATGTTTCCTGCCACAAACTGTAACCCGTGTGGACGTATCTTTATGTTTCGATATGTCTGGCTCATACTACCTCTTGAAAAAATGAACACGTTTCTTTTCCTCACTCTCATTGACCTCAATCTCACCATCGGCATCAAGGTCAATTCCAGAAGCGACACTGCGAGTCTCTTCTTCTTCAGTTGCTTTCAGACTATCTTCCCTCTCCAAGAGGACTTGATCATTCCAATCCTTTCCCCGCTCTGGAACCTCACGGACAAATGGGATTACCTTCCGTGAGTCTATACCAAGGAAATCCCTGACGGAATCTTTGTATTCCTTATAGAGTTTTCTTGTCAAATCCTCCTGTTCTCTGATGTCACCCTCATAGCACAGATGACTCTGACGCATGGACATGGACTCTTCCCATGCAGACTCGTATTTGGCATACTTGTCCTGCAAAGGCTTCGGCAATGTATCAATATCGCCTTTGGCAAATTCCTGAGATAAGGGAATAGAATCGAGATATGGCTTGCGCTCTGGCGTTACGACAACGGAAGAGAGGGCTATGCGATGTATCTCACCCTTTAGGTTTTCCGTGAACTGACGACCTGCGAGGTCATTGTCAAAACAGATATGGTGTCTGGCTGACGGTGTGACTGCCAGCATACGCTGCATCTGTCCGACGGTGGGATTGCCACCAGTAGAGACAAACACGACCTTTTCCAACGAGGGATTGTCTTTCACATGAAGCTGATAGTATGACATGGCATCATAACCGGATTCAAACCAATATACATCAGTAGCGTCCGACAAGTCCTGCTTGCCAAGAGCTGCTATCCACAACCCTTCGGAGCTGTTACTTCCCAATGCCTTGCCCTTGTAGCCGGAACTGCCGTCAAGATGGGGATAGCCTCGTTCTTCCAGACCGACGACATTTGTGTTGCCTGGCACATACAATGGAAAGGAAAGGTTGGTATGACTCTTACCTCCATCCAACGACTCTTTTGTAGTAAGAATGAAATGGGCACCAAAGGCTTTCTGTGTGTCAAGGCTAATGCCTCTGGTAACGAAGAACGGATAGAACTTTTTGATACCCTCGAAGTCGTACTTACGGAAGGTATGGATAGTATAGTTGTTGAGGTCAAAAGGTTTTTGTTCCTTACGCGGCTCAATAATCCTGCCTTGCCTTTCTTCGCTTGGAATGTTAAGGATATTACGGCACACCTCGTTAACCAGATGGTCTGGATTGGAAGAGCCGACATGTTCCTTGAACATTCCGGGGAAGCTCTTGATAAGGCTGATGACATTGTAGGACTTCTGTTCAGGTGGACGGAAACAAGTATTGCCGTTCTGGGTGACAATGAACTTGTCGCCGTGAATACGGCATCCATCACTGCCAATACGGACAAAAGAAGGATAACGCATTCCGTCACGTCGGTTCAAGGTGTAACCGGCGTGAAGAAGGACTTCCTGAATGTTGATGCGGTCAAGATAGTCCTGATAGGAAAGGTCATTAACACTCATGATATTCTATTGCTTGCAGTAATTCTTTCTTCCGAAATCAGCGGGAATCTCGCCCCATTCACGGGTATGCCAAGTCTCTACCCTATTAGGATAGGAGTTGGACTGCAACCACTTCTCTGCTCTTTGGACAATCTGATGAAGCTTTGCTGTTTGCTCATTACGCTCCAGCGTCGTGCCACATCGTTTGGCTCTGACCCATGCTCGTGCAGTATAGCTGTCAGAATAGACAGGAAGATTCACTCCCTTCTTCTTCAGCAATGCCAGACCATGAACAATAGCAAGGAACTCGCCGATATTATTGGTGCCATAGACTGGACCGAAACGGAAAATCTCCTTTCCCGAAGGAATATGCACCCCTCGGTATTCCATCCAGCCAGGATTGCCGCTACAAGCAGCATCCACACAGAGGGCTTCTACAGTTCTTCCGTCAACCATTCCCAACAACTTACTTTAATATTATCTGCCAATGCCATGCCCGTAGATGCCTTGGTTAAGACCTGCTTCAAATGCTCTTGAAGCGATGTCTTGCGGAGAGTCCACGCCAGGCTTGGCATAGATGCGGCCAGTACCATGAACCTCATGATATACATCTGGGGCATAATGCGGATGACGGATATGCTCTACGTTATGGGCGATGTCGGCACCAAGATAGGTGGCCTCCCCTGCGGCAGCGAGGAAAGCACCGAGATTAAAGCCCTGTCGTAATTCTGGACGGGTCTTCAAATCAACCTCATTGAACACCTTGGATAACATGCGCTGACGCTGGTAGTCATCGACGGCAAGAAATTTGTCATACTGCTTCTTGCTGATCTCATGGGAAACGACCTGACCATTGATGACAGCACTCATGCGATAAGTGACTTGCTCGTTGTTCTTCTCATCTTTCTTCGGTTGTGCCGCTTGCTGCTGTGGCCGTTCCTGCTGTACCTTCTCCACCCAGATGTCACCGACCTCTACCTCGCGTCCATGATTGCCCTCACGATACCATCCCTTACGCTCATTGCCTTCTGCAAGTTCAGCACCGTTGACATAGCCTTCCTCTGGATTAAGAGTCAGCGCAAGGTGCTGTTGCTCCTGCAACGGGTCGGGAATGACATCAACCGTCTGAAGACCGCGCTGTTGCGCCTGAACATTAAGTTCCTGCTCCACTTCCGGCTTCAATGTGATGCTGATACGCTCTTTGCTGTTGAGCATGTCTTTGGTGATAGAGTCCTTGAAATCCCCGCTGATAACATGGTTGAGAATGTCCAGACGTTCCTGTAATGGAACATTCTTCAATGAATTTTCCGTGAGTTTCTTGACCTCTTCCTCTGTCAGGTCATACACGAAATCCTGCTGAGTTCCTGAAGACTGGATTGTAAGCAGCTTCTTGTCGGCATCAATGATGATACCGTGTGAAGCCAATACCTCCTGCCATTTCTCATTGGTGAAATACACATCTGACGTAATCAGCTCCTTATACGGCTTGGCTGGTTCTGAAGGGCGTGGACGTGTCTGAACAGGTGGGAAATATGTCTGCAAATCCCTCAATGGATCTGCCACTTCCTGCGCCTGAGTCGCACCACCTTTATAATAGTAACCGTAGCCACCGCTTTTCAGCTCTCCTGGGCGTATGCGTCCGTCAGGATGCTCCACGACCATAGGCACATCGCCGACACGACGAAGATGGAAGCCGGGCTGTTGTCTCGGCATCCATCCAAGGAATCCAGGACCAAAGGCATGGGGACGGAAAGGCATAGGCCGCCCATACTCTCCCACACCGACCCTGTAACCATGAAGTCCCATGGCAACACGGCCATTGACATTACGGGCTGCAACGAAGGATGAAGGGAGGTCGAAGTCCTTGCCGACAATGCCATTGAAGACATTATAGGCTTTCTTGTTGGCATAGTTGGTGCCACCATCACCGAGAGCACGGAACTGCTGCTCACTGATGTTATATTGCAGCAACGGGGAGTCATGCCCCTGAACAAGGAGCTTATACCTGCCGTCCTCGACGGCAAGCTGGGCACTCATGCCGTTCCTGCGAAGGAGGTCTTCCAACTGATAGGAAAGCCGTCCTCTCATGGGTAGTGATTCTGAACGTATGCTCATAATTCGCTCCTTTCTCTAATGGTTAGTTTGACAGACTTTCCTCGAACAGCTCGTCACGATAGTCCATGAATGCCAAGGCTGATTGGTCACTGCCCGTATCTATGGACTTGTCCTTGCAGAACTGCTCATATTCTTCTGTTAACTCATCTGACTGCTGTGTAACGAAATCCACGGCAGAAATGTTTCCGGCCTCGTACTGTTCACGAAGGTCATCATAATCAGGATAATTCTTTGCCATAATAATGTTGTTAAATGGTTATACTGTATTACTCGTATTTCTGATATTATCGCACAAGCTGATGTTGCTCTTCTTCTGTGTTGTCTGCGTGAACGTGAGGTTCCTGAATAGCATGACGTAGCTCATGTGCCTCGCTGACCATTCCATGCAGTTTGGCAATACGCTCCAGCTCATCAAGGATGTCTTTGGTGAACTCCTCTTCATGAACATAGGTAAGTCGCCCGTCTTTATTGAGCCAACATCCATCATTGCCGAATGAATACCTTGGCATGACACGACGCACCGTGTTCTCCCATTTGGCAGCAGTGCCTGGAACGACGATGACTCCCGTATCAGTAAAGAGGTCAACACCGATAGTGACAGGTTCTTTTTGCCCCAGGCGGTTTTCCTCATAGAGTGTTACAAGACCGCCCTTCCAGAAGCTATTGAGGTCATCGCCACTCAACTCATATTCAGTGGCAACAGCATTGAGGTTACGACCGATTACTTGTGTAGGCGCATAGATCACGCCATTGGTGTCTCGGTCAAGCTGCACGAAGGCTTGGATGCGCTGCATCTCCTCTACCCCTTCATCAGTAACAGCCTTATCGTCCACCTCGGCAACAATGACCTTACCACTAAGAAGGGATTGGCGCTCCTCTTCACTGAAAGCATCGAGGTTGATGCTCTTCAGCTTCGGAGAGAACATGACATCAAGGCCCTCTTCTGTCTCGATAAGGCAGAACTTGGCATAGGCATGGGTTACTCCAAAGGGCTGTTCAACGCATATAGGCAGCAAGGGTGACTTACCACCACGTTCAAGGGTCTCATGCACAAATTCGGGGAGGTCATATATCATTTCCTCTGTAAGCCCGAACTCAGCAAGAATGTCAAGGGGATAATCCTCTCTGTGAAATCTTTTTTCTTCCATGTTCTTATGCATTTTGAAAATTTGCTGACGCAAAATTACTGGATAAGAAAGGATGTATGCTCTCTAATGTGCTCAAAATAGTGATATTTGGCACCCCTTTTTATTATTGGTTCTAACAAGGTGGTTAATTAGTACCAATAATTGAAAATTCGCTCAATATATTAAGTTTCTTTCTTTGTTCTTAATCTAATGATATAAGGAGGCTCTAACTTTGCACCATGGAAACTAAGAAATCGATTATATCAGTAATGACCTTGCTTTGTTCGACGTTATTGTACGGGCAAAGTGACACAGGGTCATTTCACACCATTGGTGAGCATAACCACACATTTGTGAATAATGCAGAAGATAAGACGCGAGAAGATGTGTCTGATAGTATCTGCTCTACTGATTCCAATATGATAGATTCAGTTCAGTTATCAACTACAGCCTATTCCGGATTGTCTATAGAACAGTTGGAGAAGTTAATTAAACTCTATGAGTGTTACAAACAAAACAAGAGAGAAAGAAGCACTTTAATAGAACATAATAACCAGCAGGTTCTCAGCTACTATACTGGAGAAAGTAGAGAATTGACTTTAGCCAATTTGATTGATGTCATCGAGGAGGTCGGATTGAGCAACCAACTTTTTGTATTGGCTCAGGCTGTCCTGGAAACTGGGCACTTCACCAGCCCCGTATGCAAGAACTATCACAATCTGTTTGGATTATACGATAGCAAGCACAAGGACTACTATCGCTTTGCCAGATGGGAGGACAGTGTGGTTGGCTATCAGAAATTCATTCAATACCGCTATAAAGGAGGAAACTACCTACAATTCCTAAAACGCATTGGGTACGCTGAAGACCCAAGATATACATCCACTGTGGCAAAGATAGCCACCCAGCTTTACAAGAGATTATTCACCCAATAGTATTATCAAGATATTGAGCAACGCAAATCATATCTTGAATGACAAAAAACACGGTTCATTACACAAGTTTAACGCTCAATATTTTGATATGTCACCAAAAATTAGTAACTTTACATGCTAAAAGAGACAATTATCCTAATTGGACTGTGCTGCCTCTCATCGACGGCAAGAATACATGCACAGCAAGAGGCATCTCCATTCCATACAGTTGGAGAAACACAAAAGAAAAAAGTCAGAACGATGGTGGAAGTTCTAACTGACACTACCGTTCAGGACTCGTTAAAAGAAGACATGGGCATGCAAGCAGACAGCTCTACTTTAGAAGTGTCCCTGATGGTTGCATTGCCCCTGAAGGACATACATATAAACTCGCCTTTTGGTATGAGGCGTGATCCGATGAACCGCAGAAAAGGCAGGATGCACTACGGGCTGGATTTAAAGGCAAAATATGAAGATGTCTATTCAATGCTGCCTGGCACAGTGACAGCAGCTGGCACATCAACGGCTGGAGGAAACTACATCACTATCGACTATGGCATCTGCACATGCTCATTCCTCCATCTGTCGAAAATCAACGTGGTGAACGGTCAACATGTGAGTGCCGGGCAAAAAATAGCAATTAGTGGGAACACAGGCAAGCGTACTACAGGCCCACATCTACATTTATCATGTAAGTGGAGCGATACGGGGAAATACTTTGACCCGCGTATATTGCTGAAGTTAATCACGGAGCAGTTAATGAAACTGAAAATACAATAAACAAGTAAACGCAATAATATGGGAGTAATAATCATTATATTGGGCATCATGCTTATCATCGCCCACAAAAACAAGGGGAAGAAAAAGAAAAATCGGACAACCTGGAAAGGGAAGTCCGATTGGGAACGTGAGTGTGATGAAGGTGGTAAGTTCTTTGGATGGTAGCCTATTCACAATCATTGTCGGAATCATCATTTGCTTCATCATCTTCTTCCGGTGGCGAAGGCATTATATCACCTTCAAGAGGCGCTGGGATTCCCATGAGAATTTCGTGTTCTTCCTCATCGTCTGTCGGTTCTTTCGACAGTAATTCAAACACAAACAGACTTTCAGAATCTATATTGATGGGAGAACCCGCAGCTTCTTTTTTGCGAAGTTCATCCATAAGCCAAAATACTTCCTCCTCACACAAGGGACATGTTCCAATAGTGCATTCGTCATGATCACATTCTTTTGGAGAATACTGAATGCCATTCAATTCTGCAATACTCTGTCTTATGGAACGTAGTAGCTCACATTTGTCTTTACCTTTCATAATAATTACTTTTTTATGTTAGTCCTGTAAGTGAACATATCAAATTTAGTTATGCCCATAGATTCCAGTTCTCGCTTACTTTTTTGTCTGTCTTCTTCTGTGTTGAAATTTGGAATCAACGGCAGCCGAACCGTGATGTGTTCAGCTTTCCCATTTTCGATAAGCCATCTAAGGTTTGATTTAACGACTGCATTGTCTTTTCCTGTATATAGCTTGTAAATATCCGGATTCATGTCCTTGATGTCAACAATATATTCATCAATATAAGGTGCCATGTCAAATAACATCCATGGGATAACATGAAGTGAGGTTTCAACAGTCACATGCCATTGTTTCCCATAAACCGTGAAAATATCATCTATCAGGAACTGACAATGAAGCAAAGGCTCACCTCCTCCTAGTGTAATACCACCATTTGTTGCAATATAATAAAGCTCATCCTTTTTAATAGTTTTGATGATGTCTTTTGCGGACATATACTTAACATTCCTCCCTGAGCAGAGTGATTTGCACTGAGGGTTTAGGCAATACTTGCAATCTAGCTCGCAGTCATGGAATGCAATGAGTGTCCTAATACCTTTTCCATCAGTACCAAGACGTAATCGGCTGAGTCCAATTAATGGAGCATAAGAGGTGTATCTGGTTTTTTCTGCATCTACAACATATAGTAATAAATCGGACTTTCCTGTGTTCGTTATTTTATACCATGTAGTTTGGGGAGCATTTGTCTCCTCTCGCGAATCGTTACATTCCGCAAAACCAATCTTGTTTATAGATACTTGCTCTTTTTCATTGAATTCTTTCCATGTAGCCACATCATTGTCTTCATTATCATCATCAATAAATACCGCATATTCCCAATGTGAGTGTTCAAAGGTACATTTACCATTTAAGACGTAGCATGTCACCCGACCTCTCTCATTGGGAATCATCCCTGTAGTGTGGCCTGCTGGAATTCTCCACAACTGTAATTCTCTCTTCAAGTCATAATCAGAAATTCTCGGATAATAGTCATGCTCATAATGACGATGGACGGTCTCATACTGCTTTCGGACATAATATCTTACATCATCTCCATTACTTACTTCTTTTTCCGTTTTACCATCGAAGGAAGAAATAAGGTCGGATTTAATTCTGTAGATATTTGTAAGTCCGTATGGGGGGCCTAGGCACAAACCGTGATTCCATGAGCCATCAACGACGTATCCTGCTTTAGTAGCTTTCTTGTCAATAAGCCTGTCCAATTCCATTCCTTGTTTATAATTAGGATTCCAAATGGCATTTTTGAAATCCCATTTTATCAACTGATGGAGAAATTTGCCAATCTTTAGCTTGAAATCCAAAATACGTATGCCATGAACAGGATATCCATCTTTGTCCTCCCCTTCCACTTCCTCGCTCCTGATTGCTTCGCCAAACAAATTCATAGCCGATAATTCAGACTTATCGGGCTTCGTCAATAACACTTGAAGCATGAGGTCTGCTATCAGGTCTAGTTCCTTCTTTGAAAAATGCCAGTACTCCATCGATTACACTTACTTATTTACTTTTGCTCGGTTCATCACAATAGTTTCTTCAACAGGTGCTCCCATCGTCCAATACTTATAGCCATCGATGTAGAGGTATGGATGGTAGTACTTTCCCCAGTGTTCGTAAACGCCAAAATGTCGTTGCATATCTATGAAATAAAGAAATTCATCCTCGCTCAAAGGACATTTGCCACGAACAATGTATTCGTGTGGAGCCCAAGGCATTGTCTTTGCAAATGTCCACTGACAACGGGCTATAAATTCTCTAATCTTATCAATATCTGTCTGATCCATACTCCCAGCTTGCACGGTTATGCCTCCTAGTCCTATCATACTACTTGTTATTCCTGACAATTCGAATGGTCAGACGAATCTGGTTCTCATAGTGGGCATCTGAATTGATTTTGCTGATTCGACACTCAAAGATATTCTTCCATCCCATTTCAAGAAGTTGGGCGATAGTCTCATTCTCATGACTAGGGATGTAGCCAAGAAGGTATTCCTCTGACTGGCCAGTGTCTTTGTCAATCGTGTTGTAAACTACCGCAACGGCATTCTTGTCATATCGGTTGTCCAAGTCACGCTGAAGCTCTAGGCATGTTCCAACATGCAACTCTTCCCAAACCTCATCGACATCGTGATACTGGCGACCTGCCAAATGACACTCTTTGAAAAATAACTTCTTTGCCTTCATAACTAATCCATTTTGAGGGTTTAAATTTGATTTCTATGGCAAAATTACACTCATGTTGTTTCAAATTATGGGACAACCTCTAGAATATTTTATTTTTTGAAGAAAATCTTCAATCATCTGCAATGCTTTCTCATGCTTTTCTACCAAATCGGTGTAACCAAACGCTTTACCACGAGCTATGTTGTGACGGAGGTCGTTCTGCTTCACATGGATGGCCGTCATATTACCAGAGTCAATTATCTGCTGTACATACTCAAAGTAGTCTTTACTCACATCGTGCGTACATAATTGTAATGCTTCTATGATTTCTTCTGGTATCTTCTCGTTCCTGAGGTCATCAAAAGTCCAATCCGTATCTTCAACCACATCATGGAGAAAGCCGACACACTTTTCTGCATCAGTTACTCCCATGGAGCCTACTAGCAATGGATGAAGAATGACGGCATTCCCATCTCTATCCCTTTGTCCTTCGTGGGCTTCCATCGCAATCTTGATGCATTTCTCAATGGTGTCCTGTGTAATTGGGTCAACATTAGTTGACCGCTTACAGGTAATCTCCAAAGAGATAAATTGATTTCCTATTTTCATATTTCTTTTAATTTATCTTGTCCTTCCAAAGGAATCCAAACGACTTCCTTCACATAACTCATAAGCCACTCTTTGTCCAATAGTTTCAGGGCTATCTCTTTTCTTTTATTTCCACCAGTATGCAGAAATTCTTTCCAAGTGGCATCATCCATGTCAACAATGTCACACGAAGGCGTTACGGCCTTATAATATATACATCTTAAAGCTATTCTCATAATCAATCAGATATTTGTCCTTGCATCCATAGATACCCACGTACAGGCATTCCTTTTTCCACTTTGTTCAACATTTCTTTCTTGAAATATAAGGGTACATACATTTCATCCGGTTCATGGCTTATAGAAATAGTCGCCTTTACAAACGTTTTCCCCATGAAGACAAAATCTTCACATTCTTTGATGGGAGAAATAAACTCAGCATCGTCAGGACATGATTCATCATGGTCGAGATATGCTACAAGATTATCGCAGACAAATGTGACAGGTAGAAGATTGCCATCTTCATCATATTCCCTATCAATATTCATAGCTTCTCTATACATTATAGCAGCGTCACCATCTACCGATATTTCCCTTTCACTCTCCTCTATATTATATGCTGAAGCTGCAAGTTCTATATTCAATGTCGCACCAATAGCGTATTTTTCCTTATTCAAATAATAATCTGTGGCAAAAAATGCCAATGACAGATTTTCTGTCTCAGCCCATACAATGGCTTCTACCTGATTATCCCATTCGAATACCTTGTTGATAGTCATCATATGTCTTGTTCCTTTATGGCAGAGATATAACGTCAGGAAATCAAATCTCTGATTCTTTTCATTATTCAACAACAATGACATCAGTCCCATATCTTCTCCTGTCCTGACAGCAATAACATCACCTTCTTCATTTTTGTAGTCATCGTTTGATACTATAGTATGTGAGCTACCGCATAGAGGCCATTTGCCAATCTGCTGGAAAATGGCAGGGAGATTGTCCAAATCTATCAATGTTTCAAGATGGTCTCCCTGGGATTGATAAATCTCTGTTGCTTTCCAACCTTTCTCTTTATAGACAGAATTGAGATCTTTACCATCGATTTTTTCATCAATGGCAGTCTGATGAACATGTTCAACATAGTTATGCCAAACTTCTTCAAGTTGAAAGGCCAGCTCATCATTCAGCATCTCACCAGAATGACCATTGTTCCAGTTGAATCCAGGAACACCTTTATTCAAATCTTCGACTGTAAGCAACAGCGGCGTTTTTTCAGGATGTACCATGTGGCTTAAGCTCATTCGGATGTAATATACCTTACGTCCTCTCCCACTCCAATCTTCATCAGGATATGGAGTTCCGATAATGGTACCTCGCATAACCACTCCTTCTTTCCCTTCGCCAGTACGAATCATATAGAATCTATCCCCGACATGAGCTTTCTGATAATCCCAGATGCTCCAGTCATAGTAAAAGCCCTCGTCGAAGAAGTCCCCCATCGCATCCTCAAATTCGGAAAGCTTGTAGTTGCTGATGTCAGAATTCCAACGCATGATAAAAGTCTTACGGAAATTATCGCGGAGAATTCCCTGAGCTTCATCAAAGAGGTTGTTCCAGACATCTTCTTCCATCTTGCCAAGAAGAATTTGGGCTGCATCCACCCGTTGGAATCCTTCCTGACCTTTCATTAACTCACAGAAGTCTTCAAATACTATCATCCTGCAGGTGTTCCCTCTCATCATGCCCACATACCGACAGGCTCCAATAAATACATCCTCCGCATTGTCAACCACACGGATGGAGCTCAGTTCCTCATCGTCAGTGATATGACGCTTTTCTTCCCTGACATTTACTGCATTCAGATTTGTCCACTGTAATGTTGCAAAATCATTGAATACATCTGTCACACCCTTACCATCATATTTTGAGGGATCTAAATGGAAGTCTCTAGTTACGCCTGTAATAACGACGATCTCACCCCTACGAAGTAATTCTTCCATATTATGTGAACGTTGACACCATGCTTCCTGAGCATCAATGTCACTAAACTTTGCATCTTTTTCGTCCTCTTCAGTAATTCTGGAAGCGCGATGAGTTTTCTTGATGGCATTCAAACAGGCATAACATAACCTGACATCTGCTTCGGAAGCAAGCCAAGGCAGTTCAACAATAACACAACCACCTATCATCTGCTTTATTGTAATGCCCTGAGTCGAGAGCCCTTCAATCATTAACGTATAGGATTCCACCTCACCGCATGTCGGTTCATTATACCGCCGTTTAACTTCATTATCATCCCCTTTGTTGATGAGCATTAAGGTGTTTTCAATGACCTTCTGTTCATTGAACTTACGGATTCCTTTTATAATAAATTTGTTTGCCATACTATTCTTCCCTTATTAATTAGTTTTGATTGGAATAAACCTTACTGTACTATTATTATCTGACAAGAACTTCTCTACTCGTTCTGATGTAACCTTGCGAATAAACAGGTTCTTTATATCTGGATCATTTTCTTTCCACATCTTGGCACATTCTTCATTATATGCTTGCCAGCACCAGTCGTCAATGAAGTCGTCGTTCATACTGGCTGTCTGAGCATACTCTATAATCTTCTTATACAGATTGCCCACAAATGCTTTCGTCTCACAGACTGCATCTACCATAATCTTTCCTTCGCAACCATCATAGATATAGAATAAGCCACACAGTTCTGGTGGTGTCGGAGTCAATAGTTCATCCGTTTGAAAAAGAATTGGCTCATAATATAGGATGTAATTATAGCTCTCATCATAGATATTCACACCGAATGGCGTGAAATCAAAAACATGTGACACTATGTTCTCCAACCACTCTTTGATGTCTTCGAATGGTTCATAAACATCAGATAAGTTTATAAGCTCTTTCTCCTCACCATTGACAAGTATGTGCATGTCTATCCATCCCGCGTCTGGGTAATCCAGTCTTATCTCAACATTATCGATAGTGAGAGACATCTTGGCAGCATACTTTTCAAAAAGCCTGCTACGCTCATGCAGCCAATGGTTTTTTACGACCAATCCTACGTCTTTAGCACTCATAATCTGGGTATGTTTATTGATTACAGTGCAAAATTAAAATGAGGTTATCCCAATTCGTGGGACAACCTCATAATAATATTGAAAAATGGTGTTTTATTGGCAACTTTTCCATTTCACCTGTTCCAATGCCTCAATCAACCCTTTGTAATCAAGCGATTTCAATTTTTCTTTGTTAGGAGCAAAGCTACATGAGTTCACTTTCTTGTCCCAGGAAACAGAACAGAAGTTCTTCGGACGTTGACATTTTAGCAGACATGATGGACTTTGGAATGGTTTTCCACCAGATACTGAAGCTAATTGTTTGGAAGTAGGTGTATTGGTGTAACGCTGAGGAACTAGAATGATTTGTTCGCTATTCAGCACTTTACTCATCCGTTCATAGACATTTTTCGCCTGAGCAACCTTATCTGCTCCAACCAATAAGTTCAGTCCTGGTTTGATTCCTATTGACGCTATCCGCTGAACTTGGCGTTCCACCCTGTTCACTTCTGTTTCATTGTCAGGTTTGTGGATGGTTAATTGAATCTTGTCTGGCTTATGATCTGTCAACATTTCCCATATCTTTTTGTTCTCCAAATGCAAACCATTTGAGGTAACCGACAAATAACACTTCGGATAAAGAGCATCTATCACATCAAAAACACCTTCATACTCAAACGGCTCACCGCCACCCAATGATACTGCCTTCACGCCATGAACGATACAGTCCGACGCAAAATCTATCACTTCCTGCGGCTTCCAAAGTGTATTGCCCTCGCGCGTGCTATGGTTATAGCAGAACGTACATTGCTTAGAGCAATAGTTGGACAGGTCTATGGAGAGTAATTCAATCATATTCTATCTTTTGATTTCCTTATGCTTATCATAATCCCATTCTTCTGCCAGTCCTTCATCAATATATCTATCCATCACCTGCTTTTGTATGATAGCATTAGTTGACTCATTATAATAGATAGTTCCGCCATCCGACGAAGCCAATTCCCACCATATTTTATTGTCATAAACATACCTAATGCTCCAGATGCTATCTACAGGCAGTAATTCGGCCAATTGTATTTTCTCCTTTTTACTAAACCTCACAGGTAATGTTTTGACTTGTCTCTTTATGATATTTGGTAATTGGTCTATTTTTAATGGATTCTTGGGGCAGGTTACCCTTATAGCCGGATCATGAAAAGGCCAGTAATTTTGCCTATATATATAAACAGGGAACTTCTTATTTTCTTTTTCAATCTTTTCTTGCTCTTCTTTGTCATCTTCATCCGTATATTCAAAATGTGGGGCTTTGAATTTTGCTTTGACGACATCGTTCTGTTCAAGCAGATCGACTCCTGCTTTGTTATCAAAGAAATCAGCATAGAACAAACCAAGTTCTTCTGACAGACAGACAAGAGGATGGTAGGGGCTTTCATCCAATTCGTGCGCTTTTTTGAAAATGTCGAACTTGTCCATGTCTATCTGAACAATGACCTCCATCCATGAAACGTTTATTTGCCTGTTGTCAATGTCACTTTCCTCCCAGACATCTTCCATATCCATAGGTTCCAGCATCTGGGTTATCTGATCGGGGCTCAATTGTAATCTCTTGAACTGAGCTTCTTCAAAAGTAAAATCTTCGTAGAAAACCTCGTCCACGCAATTCTGTCTATATTCTCCAACAGGTACAGGACCATTGTCATCAATGTCGAAAATGCCTACATTGCCATCTTCATCTACACAATACCATGAAGTAGCCATGGAATGAGTTGCCGGGTATTCTTTATCTGTTATCATATTATTAATCTTAAATCTTCGACACATGCTATTTTTTAAATTTGGAGTCTTCAGGAATTATTATGGTCATAGCCTGGTGTTTGTCTGAATAGAGTTGTTGTGCCCAATATTTACGCCTGGCCTCTCTTTCTTTCGAGGCTTTCCTTTCTTCTTCCTCCTTTTTCTTTTTCTCAAACTCCACTCTTTTCATATCATCCAAAAATCTTTTGCAGCCTTGAATCAACTCGTCATCGAGCTTACTCATTGAATTCTCAATATCGCTGAAGTCATCATAGATAACTTCTACGAAATCTTCGTTTGACAAGTCAAGTTGATTATGAAAATAGGAGGAGAATGTAATATGTTTTGCATTCTTTTTCCATTCTTCTTTTTTATACTCTTCGACCCAACATGAATCTTTAAGATACTGAAAAGAACGGGCATACTCTTTCAGGTTATCTGCCGAATAATCCATATTGTCATATATCAATTCGGTCGGGCCTTGGTCTGCACAGATAATTACCTCATTGCAACCAAACATCTTTGCTTGATGATAAATCTTCATCCGATAATTGTGTAACCATTCCTTTTTCTCTTGTCTTGATGAGTGGAATGCGTCTTCCCACCAATGCCATCTTCCACTTATACATACATCAAGATTTACATTCTCTTTGAAAATCCTGATATCAAGAGTTTCATCATTGTCTTCTATTTCGTATAATTCGAATGGATCACCTTCAATGACGCTAAGAATTGAATCTGCCCATTCACCTACAAAGGTTGCTTGACGCAGTTTATCTATACCTGCTATTTCTTGAATTTGATGTGCTTGATAATCAGAAACTGTCATTTTTAGGTAGTCATTGGAATTATTTACTTCAAACTTCCCAAGTTCGATTAATTCACAACCATTGACTTCACGTACGACATTATTTTCCTTATCATACTCGTATTCATTTCTATATACGAGTCTGACATTCCGATTCATTCTTTTGGCAACTTCTTTTGCCGTTGCAAAAGGATCGTTGACTGGCAAGTTATGCCTTAATCCTATTTGTACTACATCCCATCCCATAACTTTACTATTTATACCAAATTATGATTCGATGGCAAAGTTAAAACGAGGTTGCCTCAAAGCATGGGACAACCTCTAACTTTTTTAATTCTTACGTAGTGATGTCAATTTTTGCCCTTTATAAGTCCAGTACTCGTTGCCATTAACAGTAATGAGGTTTTTGCCACCATATAGATTTAAATATTTTTTTGCTAATCCTGACGTACGCCCTGTTTCACCACGACATTCAAACTTATTTCCCCCAATATAGGTAGCAGATATTGATTCATCATTTTCATCATGAATCTCTTGCCCTGCGCCATTGGTTAGGACTATTATTTCTCCTGATTCAAGAATTAAATCTAAATCAAGGGTGGGTTTTCTCTTAACCAATGCTACATCTTCTGTCTCATCTGCATTATTATCTATATCAATGTCATTACAACGACAAATCTGGGCCATAACTTTAATTTGTTCATCATTTTCAGCCTTGGCAATTAAATCATGATCGAATGACTGTACAGCAAACTTTATATTACTTCGACAAACGCCATAGACAAACTCTTCTCCTGCACGAATGACGTATTTGTCATCCTTTAATTGTTTGTTAATTTGCTTGCTATTGTCCAAATTATAAAGTTCCGCACAAAGGCGTTTTCTAATCAAGTCGTCCGTCTTAGGCTGATATGGGAATATAAATACATCATATATTTTGGAAGTGACAGGAATCCCGGTCCTGCTCTCATTATTAATACGTTTTATAGATTGATCCTTCATCAGTTCTGTAGTCACATTTTCAATGCTTCCACGAAAACCTGTTTCACCAATCTTGACCCATTCGCCAGCCTCACGGGATAAGACTTCATCATTGAAGTATTTCTCCTCACTTTGTTCTGGGCCAAATACATACACGATAGTGTAATCAAAATTTTTACTCATAGTTGCGATGATTTGGTTATTCTGATTTCATTAACTTATTCCACAATTTGTCTAACTTATCTGCATCTTCTTCAGAAAGCAATTGACCAGAGTGGCCGCGTCGCCAATCAATGCTCGGTATTGATTTTTCAAGAGTCTCTATAGTGATGGCAGATTGCTCATCTGCAGGCAAGCAGTCATAGCAGTCCATGTCCATGTAATACCTTTGTTTCCCATTCCCAGCCCAGTCTTCGCCTGGATATGGGTCACTGGTGAATACGCCACGGAATACAATGCCAGCCTTATCATCACCTGTCCTGAGCATATAATAGTGGTCGCCCTTATGGGCTTTCTCCCACTCATAGACGCTCCAGTTCATGCCACTGAATCCGCCAGGGTATTTTGACAGGACATCACGGTAGTCATCCAGCTTGAAGCTACTGATGGTGGGATTCCAACGTAAAAGATACGTTTTGGGTGAGCGTATAGGCTCTACATCAAATGAATCATAGAAATTTTGCCACACCTTATCCGGCATCTTGTCGATAACGAACTGGGCATAGTCCAGACGTTTGATGAACTTATTGTCCTTTGTGGCGCCAAAGAAATCATCTATCGGGACTATCTTTGTTTCTTTCTCATTATAGAGAATAACTTTCTGGCATACACACGCAAAGCCCTTGTTGTTTCCCAATATGCGGGCAACGAATTCTTCCCCATCCGGGCTACCTACTGTCGCTCGACTGAAGTTCTCATAGTCACCGTAATTCCACTGAATGTCGATGAAGTCTTCAAATGCCTTGTATGTCCATTCTTGTGGACTTGCATTTGGCATTTGTGCCTTGATGTATTCTGGGAAGATATGGAACTCATGTACAAGGCCATTTACTCCGATATGGGCATCTTGCTTCTCAATGATATTGGCCATATTATCAAGACGATAATAATAAGTGTCCAATTCGTTTTCTTCTGAAAGGTCTGCAAAAGTCTTATCATCGCCGTCGTAGATAACCAGTTCAGGCCGCAGCTTCCGGGCTTCTCGCATCAAGGTGAAAGCCAGTGCAACATCTGTTCTGGAGGCAAGGTATGGAAGGTTGATTGTAAACAACCCCGTCTTCAAGAGAATAGTTTCTATACCCTGTGTAGAACCGCCTTTGATATACATAGTCGTTCGCTGTATTTCTTCATCATCGGGATCTATCTCAGCACACATGATAGCCGCACCAAGCACTTTGGCGGCATTCTCTATCATATTGTTGATGTCGAAGCTGTCACTGGCATCAAAGCAATAAACATTGGCATACATCGTCATCTCTGGCGCTTTCAAAGCCCTGCCTATCTCGCACATCATACCGCTGACGGGATAATAGATGAAGCGTTTAAGCACTTTCTCCCCAGCTTCCTCCAATGCGTCGGTATATGCGTCAAGTTGTCCAGCATACCAACCGGCATAATGGTCTGAGTCACTATCAAGGATATACTTCTGCCCCAACGGACAAGTCTTGAAATCGATCAGGATGTCACCGTCTGAAGTCTGCCAAACAAGGTCGATGCTGCCAGAATAGACGTTGCCATCCTTTAACAGTGTGAACGGACGTTCATGATAGATATTAATGGCAGCACCAAATTGCTCCGTCAGCCAATTGACAAGCATTTCCCATGCTTTTCGAATAGCAGCATAGTCAGTCAAATAGGTCTTCAGACCATAGCTCTCGATAAGATTGGTATAATAGCTCTCACTGTCTATATGCTGTTCAATGCCGCAGAAAATCTGGTGGATGCAGTTACCCACATCGGCCATTGTCTTTCCGACAAGCGTTCCCTGGTGCATATGCTCACATATCTGATAGGACGCATCTACCATACCTTTCACATGCAACTTACTTGGTGAGAGATATTTTACACCTTCATCGCATGGTTCTTGATGATATGGAATACGTCTTGTCTTCATATTCTCATTTTCTGCCAGATAGCGATAGCCCGACAGACTATCAAACTGATCTTGTGTCATGGTGTCATCTTCGAAACGGCAACCCACACCAAAGATATCATGCTGCGCATCAGGCCGGACACAATCCAAACCGACATCTTCCAGCCATTGCAGAGTATGAACATCCTTTTTATGAGGTTCCAAAGCAACTATCAGCACATCTCGTGGGCGGGTCATACCAACATACAGCAGGCGGTTGGCTTCAGCCAATGAATCCTTGATGACCTCCTTATACAGGGAACTTTCTTCTATCTGTTGCTGGATGTCTGCAGGTACATTGGTATTTCCTGCTCCATATATGAACGGAATGACACGTATGAAGACTACTGGGTATGGTGTCGATGCAGAAGGCTGTTCCGAATAACTGAAATGGATGCCGTAGATGTCCTGCTTGACACATTTCTTCGGGTCATTCTTCTTCTCATAGAGCTGAGTGAGGATGACATATTTCCATTCCAGACCTTTGCTGGAATGATAAGTATGCAGTTGTATGCCATTTGCATTACCTTTGCCGACAGGATCCATCACCGCAAGGTAGTCCACAAATCCCTTCACAGTGGCTGGGAGGCTCATTTGCAAGCAATGCTGCTCATAAGCATATCCAGACTGAACGATGGTGTCGAGGCAGGAAACGGACTCATCGACCTGACCTATTTTCTTTATCTCGTTATACAAGTCAAGTTCAATAACCATCGTCTCGATGAGAGCGCCCACTGACTGCTGTTTTAACATCGGTCGGAGTTCCAATAGCCTCCTAACCAAAGGAACATCATTCAAATAAGACGACTCCTTGATTTCTTCATTAGCATCAACGAGTAGTTTCTCCTCAATGATTTTGTTGGTGCCATAACCTTCCTCAGTCAACACGGCTATTTGGGCCTTAGCCAAAGAATCTTTCTCACTTTCTACAAGAGCAAGTAAGGCTAACACCAATGGTGTACATTTTATTTCAGACACTCTGACTTCTTGCCTGTTAGCGGGTATTCCGTATGTTCCCGTTAAAATACCAGCCAAAGCATCTAACGGAGCATTTGTCCTCCCCAAGACTGCGATATCCGACGGCTTCACTCCTTGCTTCAGCAGATAAGCGATGTGATCGGCAATTCCGACACTCTCTGGGTCTTCCATATCCCAAAGTCGTACAGATCGTATCTTTTCGTCGTTGGTGCGATGCGTCTTCAATACAATGGATCCTTCATCCAACACACCCTTAAAGGTACGTTTAAAGGTCTCATTGCAGACCTCTACTATACCTGGGAGCGAACGGTAAGATGTATCAAGAGTCTCAGTATCACAGCCATTCTCCCCCGTCGCAATCCTGTCAACCACCGCCTTTGTCAAGGTAATGTCACTGCCACGGAATCCATAGATGGCCTGCTTATAGTCTCCTACCCAATAACTGTGCTCCATCAATTCTGAAAGTCGGTCGAATATCTTCACTTGTATGGGCGAGCAGTCCTGGTATTCATCAACGAAAAGATAACGATAGCCCATCCGTATCTCTTCTGCCAGTTCCTTATTGGCCAAAAGGTCACGGAGATACTTCTCCATGTCGTTATAGTCAAGGAGATTCCTCTCTTTCTTGAAGGTGCGGAAGCGTTCTTTCCAACGTTCTGCAAGCTGGAACAACAATAGAATGTATCGTTCCTGCTCTTTATACACCAATTCAGAATGCCACAACTCAGCAAGTTCTTCGCGCATCTGGGTACCCCGTGCGCCACATTTCGTCCATGAGTTAAGCACGGATGACAAGCGCTTGTACCATGAGATAGTTGGTGCATTGACACCACGCTTTAGTCTGCGGACTTCAGTTAAAACATCTTGTTTCTTCTTGCTCTCACGTTGGGTTCCAGCAAACGACACATGCTCATCGAGTATGGCCAAAAGGGTTTCCGGAGAATAGTCAAGCTTAATGGAAGGATGCACAAAACCGTGGACAAAATCCAAAGATTCCCTCACGCTCTTATCATAACTCTCTATTTCATAGTTGGTGGTAAGTGCGATGACCTTTTCTATGTCACTTTTCCAGAAATCATAGTTTAGCCCATTCTTCCCAGAGAAATATCCATATTGGATTCCAACACTTTCACAGAATGCATGAAGCTGGTTCAGTTCCTCATGTGTAGGAAGTTCTGACAATGACTGTGAAATATAGAACTGCGTATCTTCCTCTGCCATAACACCCATATCTGGCGAAAGTCCGAGAAAAAACCAGTATTTCTTGATGAGCGAGTTCGCAACGCTATGGATAGTGCCAATCATTGCCTGATCAAGCTGAGTGGCAGCCTCGAAGAGTCCGTTCTCATAAAGGACCTTCTTGGCTTCCTCCTTCATTTCGTTGGCAGCCTTCACGGTGAACGTGGTCATAATCACCTGTTCTGGTCTGACAAGACCTGACTTGATGAGTTCTGCCAGTTTATGGGTAAGTGTATAGGTCTTGCCACTACCGGCACTGGCGTTGATATATGTTACATTCTTCATCTTATGGCCTCCTTACTGTTTGAAAAGTTTGTAGTTGCTGAAGATATTCTCTTTTTCGGCTCCCGTATCATCCGTGCTCAACGGGAAAAGGTTTTTATCAGCCGTGTCATTGAAATAATCGAGCATCGACACGGGGAAGGCTTCGCCTACCTCCACTCTGCCCTCATCCAGCTGTTTTTTCCGATAGAAGAATGATTGTCTGAGCTGTTCAACTATATTGGCATTGTTCTCTGCCTGAAGTTGTGTGCAATGGATTCCATCAAAATGTTCCTTGCTATAAAGATGACCCTCCGGCATCAGGAAATACGCTGTACGTTCTACACTATCCCGTTTCTCTGCACTGAGCATGGTGCGGTATAGCTCTAGCTGAATCGAACGATTGGCAGTCAACAAGTCACGGTAATAGGACTTTGAGGATGTCCACTTGAAGTCAAAGACTACAGGATGATGATTTGCATCTTCAAGTGTCATATCAATATATCCCACCATATCCCAGTCCTTGTCATTCTTCAACAGTCCCATATCTTTCTTGACCATTTGTTCACAACCGGTAACGGTAAGACGGTTGTCACGTATTATTTCCAGGAGTATGCCAAGGCATCTGCGTAACTGCTCTTTCAACAGTTCTGCATCTAAACGGTTCTCTGGCAGATACAGTATCGCGCCGCAGGATTCTATCTGCTTACGAACCTGCTCTTCAAACTCGTTATTAATACGCTGTTCTATCTCATCTACCCTGCTACATGATTTGCCATCACGAGGTGCGAAAAGACTTTCAATCACGGCATGTGCAACAGTACCCATCGTAGTCTTGACATCTTTGATGCTACTGGGACCAGTACTGACGATGTTGAGCATACGCTCCATCAGGTAATCAAATGGATATTCCACAAGCGTACTGATAGTAGTAGGACTAAGATGCTGTGGCCATTTGAGCAAGTCGGCATGGTCAAATGGGATCAGCGACTGGATATTATTGTTTCTTACGAGCTTTACCTTTTCAGTGTCTTCATGATACAGGTTTGGTTCTGTAATAAAGTCGTGCAGGTTTTCAACCTGGCTCTCCAGTCTTACCATGATGGGATGCTTGGGAGCAGGTTCACCTCCCACATAATCAGTCACAACTAATATCAGCTGTTCTTCCGTCATAAAGAATGGCAAAAGTTGCATCTGATGATGATAGTCCAATTCCTTTCGTTCGTCCCAAAGCATAAGGGAGTCCTTGACCTTGGCTCTCTCTGTAGGATAGAGGAAGGCACAATCGAGTGTTGGCACGTCACCGCCTACAAAATTCATCCAAACTGTTCGTCCGCTGTCCGCAGCCATTTTAGAAGGGCTGTCGATGAGTTCCCTGCAACCTCTCTGTGCAGCATATTGCATGAATGACTCTCCTTTATACAACGTGCTGATCCATGATTCCACCTGTTTAAAATCAACACATTCGCCCATGTCTGATGATTCAAGCAGGAGGACAAAGGTATCGCACATTTGCGCCAGGCTTTCCAGCTGGCTGCACCAACCTTCGTTCCCTGGCTTCTCACTAAGGAAGTGTGACCGACTCCTTGACCAACCAGAAATACTATTTAGGTAAGTCATCAGTCTTGTACAGTCAATCTTGTTGTCTGAAGGAACATCGAATGAAGGGAGATAAGTATTTACTAAGAGTTGGCGTTTTTTCTTCTCATTCTCATCCCGTTTGGCTTTCGCTTCTTCTGAGAGTTTCTCCTCCTCTTCCTTATCATGATAGGTGAATTTACCCGAGATATAGTCTTCAACAACTTTGCGACACTTGTCATTCCTGTAGCCGCCTTCGCCTATAACAGTTTCGGCAAGTATGCCTCCAAAGAATGTACCAAAGGGCTGCATGGGTGAATAGAGCCAGCTGATTAAGCTTTGGATATTCAGTGGTTCTTTCAACATGTCAATACCGAGGACAAAGAGCTGTATCAACTGTGGGGCAGCTTCGGCCATACTGCTCCCCATCGTAGGCTTACCCATCATGCGGAGCCAGTTGTCCATGGTCTTGTTGGCATTGTTAATCCATACATCGGCTTGTAACTCATCACCTTTCAAGGCAAGGTATTCATTGGCAGTCTTTTCATCTACAAACTTGTATATCTGGAATGAACGGTCATCCTTATTCAAGGTCAGCTTGACATCAGAAGAAGAGTTAAGCATGTGCGCGATATGGGAAAGATTATTTCCACGGAAGCCTTGGAAATCTTTGGATGAAATCCTTGCTCCGTGGCTTTGCAAGGCTGTCAGCAATTCCTGAATAACCGGATGGAGCATGGCTAATTCACAAGGCAGTTCAACATCAAAATCCTTGAAGAAACCGTCCTCTACCCTATTTATATATAATAGGACATCCTTCAATCTGTCAGACATCCCTGGAGAGTTGAAAAAATCTTCCGTACCAGCAAGGACATTAAGACGACCACTGGCATTGTCATCCTTATTGGCCTGCCACTTGTCAAGCACAAGGTTATCACGCCATCTAAGTGCTTGCTCAGCTGTACCCAGAGAGGACAACCTGAAGGATGCTGCCAAAGCATTGTCTGGATTCCGTTTCATGTATTCCGACATTGCCTTGTAATAAAGTACTGTGCGGTTGTTACCAGATATGTCATCCACATGGATTCCAAGTCTTAGTTCCAACATGGCAACCAGTCCCATGGTGTCACAAACCATTGTGTCCATCAGCTCTGGATGCTGCTCGTTCAGACCGATAAAAACATGCCCGCTATACTCAGGCGAAAACAGTATCTCCATATCGCTATAATTACAAATTTGGATGCAAAGCTAACTTGATGTTGTCTCAATTCGTGGGACAGACTCGAAAAAAGTTCTTATTGAGGACTATTTTCCTCCTCCGGTTCATACATAAGCGCAGCCTCCAAGTGCATGTCATGGAGTTCATCAGCCAGCCATTGGGGTGACAAGACTTTGACCTGATTACCACGGCTTAGAAGATGGCCACTCAAATCAACAGTCGGGCGCATGAATAGTTCAAAATCGGCGAAGTTCTCACCTTGGCCAATTTCCCGTTGGGATTTGTGGATAGGCAAATCCCTGATATAATATCTCTCGTAACCGTAGGCTCTGATAACGATTCTTTCCGGCTTCGTGCCGTCGCCAACAAGAACGCCATAGCACTCATCAAAGTAGGTCTGAGCATCAAAGTCTGGGTCTATCTGGAACTTAATATCCGTCATAGACATTTTCAGAATCCTGTCGAAAGAAAAGACCCCAAAGTAATCGGACCCCGGCTTCTCATCGGTAGCATCGCGGTGGAAATGCCCCAGGATATACCAACGCTGCTTGAACATCTTGATACAATAAGGCTCGAAATTCAAATGATTAGGGGTATCTGTTCCATATTTCCTGTAATCCACTTCAATCCTGACACCCTTTTTCATGGCTTCGATGGCCATCTTCAGATAATTACCCTCGGAAGGTACGGGTTGAAGCAGAATCCTGTCTTGTAGAGACAGACTTTCGCTAATGATGTTATTGACGGAGAGCGTGGAGAGCATCCAGTTCTGAACACTGTCTTCCCTGAGTACATAGTCGTTGCCAATGTAATACTGGTAACCATTTTGGCGGTCGCAGTCAATATAGATGCCAAAAATGTCTTCAATGGCATCTTTATGGCGATTGAATGTAGAACGAGCAAGTTCCACACCTCCGCTCATATCCGTTTCAACCCAGCGTTCGTTGATTTCGGCGAACGTAATCCTTCTTGCTCTGCGAATGGTGTTAACGAGCCAGATATACTCTTTGAATTTTGCCGGTATAGTCATACTAATCCTGTTTTATCAATTCACATTTCTCTCCAAAGCCAGTAATAAAAACGAGCTGACGGGCACGTGTAATAGCAACATAGAGCAACGAGCGTTTGGCTGATAAGAATTCTTTTTGTGCCACCTTATCCATGCCTGAGAAAGGATAGCCCTCTCTAACTTTTGAAGGAATATTTCGCTCATTCACGTCTATCAAAATAATCACACGGTATTCCAATCCCTTTAAGGAATGGAATGTGCACAGATCGATTCCGTCTGTACTACCTTGCTTCTGTGCTCCTTTAAGCACACGATACTCTTTGCCATCACGGTGAAGACGGCTTTGGATATTCTTTAGGAGTTGCATGCTTGGAGCTGCGATGCAAATCTCCGATAGCTTAATGTCATTAGCCTGACATTCTTCCAACCATTCCATGACCTGATCCACCTCAGCGTTGGCATCACTAACCATCTTGTATTGTGGAGCGACACCATCGTGAATGAGAGAGACATATCCATTTGTGGATTCCTTGCCACCGTCCATATCGTCATAATCAACACCCTTAATTACCCCAACAGCCATCCTTCTAATAGGCTCAGTAGTACGATAATTGATTTTGAGTTTGCGACTTCTCACACCTCTAACATTGATACCCGCAGCACCGAAATTCATCTTCCGTCCTGAATAAATACGCTGTATAGGGTCTCCAACAAGGAACAGGTCATTCTTACCCTCAGCAACTAATGCACGAAGGAATTTAAGTTCAGGATTTGAGAAGTCCTGGAATTCGTCCGCAATGACGTTTGTATATGGATGAATACCATTATCATTGAGATAGTTGGTCGCTTCATTGAAAAGTTCAAGCCTGTCAACAACCCTACGTTCCTGTTTAAGAGCCACATATTTCTCTACAAGTTTCCAAATATCAACCCGTTGCTTACGGCTTAACGCCCTTGTACGGCCAACACGCGGCTGCATCATATATTGCTTCACATCCTTGTTGCCATAATATACAATAACATCGATGTACTCATCATAGAGGAACTGTTCGTCAAACTCTGTCACTTCGGTTTCAAGAACTTCACGCCATAATTTCAGAGATTCTTCATCACCACTATAGTCCAGAACTTTATAACCATCCTTTATCTTATATGCCTTAACAACATCAAGCAACACGCTGTCGATATTGTTCAGCTTATACTTTTGTACTGGCACATCCAATTTTGCTATAGAATCGGCAAGATTGACGCTTAACGTTCTCGTGTATGTCGTAAAGAGAACGTGAGCATCAGGATTTTGGCAGAGATGTTTCAAACGATGAATGGCGGCAATGGTCTTACCAGTACCGGCACCACCACTAACCTTCATCGTCCCCTTATATTCAGCATCGACAAGCTTCCTTTGAGATGGATGCAGGAATATCTGCCATTTATCCATTCCTTGCTCGATGATACGCTGAAGTGCATCATCATCAGTAATTTCAACGAACCTCCGTTTGTTATTGTCACTGAGAAGCTTATCTTCATTATCATGAGCTTGTCCTTCCTCTATAGTACTGATGACGGCATCTATATTCTCTCCGTCCATGATATTGAAGATATTTTCATATGCATCCAAGGGCAATATAGGCTCCAAGGCATCAAGGTCATTTAGATTTTTAATGCTCATCACTCGACCTATCGCCTCTTGTGGAACACCTATCTTCAGCAGTTTCTCTTCTGGAACGCCAGTAAAGAAAGTCGAAGTTTCAACTACGGGAGCTGTAGGAGATTTGGTTTCCTCCTTCTCTTCCACATTCACCAACTGGCAAGCCTGTGTATGTTCATTCCAAACAAACTTTTTGCTCATGCCCCATCTGTATGCTTCTTCATGGTCTGCAACATACAGTAGAGAATACGTGTTGCTATCGAGCATACCAATAACAACCCGATAGTTGTCATCCACGCGAGCAGTACGCATGGTAGAGTTTTTGAATTGTGCAATCGGTTCCAGATGTATTCCTGGAGATGCTGGGTTCTCGCGGAATTTCTTTTGGAAAGCAACCACTTTGTCTTGTGTCTTCTTCGGAAGTTTGAAAACTGCATCGAAGAATGTTTCTGATAAGAACAGTCTCATAGTTATATTGTTATTTTATTAATTCTTCATTAAAGTCTTCCTGGGCAATCACCATATAGCCATTCTGTTCAAAAACAGATGAATCATTGGTATCAAATGGATCAATGGCTATCTTTGGATTATCAATGATCATTGCAGCACTTGCAATTACCTCATTATCAGCATTAGTGAGCTCAAAGATACCTTCATGGCTGAAAGGCACATTGTTGTCAAGTAAAATATCAACGATATCTTCCATTCCAGGATAGAGTTCTTTGATTTCTTCTCGGTTAACAACTGCTTCAGTTACTACTCCATCTGCTTCCCCTTTGGAACCGGCTGACCAGAATTGGATAAGGTTGTACCTCCGCCAGAACGAAACCCATTCGTCCTTGTCGAGTTCCCTTAATCCCTTATGTAGATGTATCTCATATTTAACCGCGTTGCTGAAAGCCTGATCCACTTCATCATCTGAAGATGTGTCAGTCAAGTTCTCGTCACAGTTATTATCCAGCTGAATAGAGCCATCATAAAAAGCAGCTCTATTCGGGAAGAAGTTCGGAACATCATTGATGCACCAAAAACAATCTTCTTTGATTGTCCCCAACTGTGCTTTCTCCAACAGCTGTCCCAATCTGGAAACAGAATTGAGGCCAAGTTCATCCTCCTTTTCTGACTCAAAGAGCTGGATATCCTCCCATGTGATTGTCCATGAAAACATACGCTGGGGTTTGGCTTGCTTGATTCCCTCACGCTTCTCTAAATCACTATAGAACCTCATATTCGGGTCACAAGCATGGTACTTATAACCATCCAAGTACACAGACCACCAAGGAATCTTCATAAAGTCCTCTATCTCTATGCCTCCTATCTTGGCATACGTGCACATAATCTGGAAATCAGGAATAGTTATATGTCTTACCCCATACGCCATCGTTAATTCAAATTGTGGTCTGATGCTATAGCGTAATTCTGTATTATCTCTATCGTCAATTATATGAAGTTCATAATGATAGGAATCATCATCAGGAACTTTCTCGAATTCCCAATTGTTATTCTTTGCCATTGTCTGCATGGCACGGATAAATTTCAGTTCCAGTTCACTGTCTTCAGCTGCTCCTGCTTGTGCGATAGAACCAACCGAGCCGTCAATCCTTTCCCATGTATTCGCTCCATTGACAAGTTTGCCGAACATGGCCTCTGCTTGCTCCCTGCTGAAAGCATCACGGCTATATTGGTTGCCGTATGTCAATATACAGTGGTAGCATCCATCCTTACCTTCCAATTGACATTTGCATTCTTTGATATTATCATAAGCGTCCTGAAGCAATTTGGAAAATTCTTGGGTGTTGTACAGTTTTGCCAGATAACCTGTGCCGCCAGGTATGGTATCATACATTACGAGATAATAATCTTTCTGCCCTGTCGCCTGATTCACTTCTGTATAGGAATCAATACGGATATGCTCAGGCGAGGAATGATAATACTCTTTCATACCTAGTTCTATGCCAGACTTAAACATCTCTACTGAAGCTTTTGCGTCCATAATCTGGATAGGCAGCAAAATCTTGATGGCTTCTGTCTGCATGTGGCGATACAGATAAAGTTGCTCAAAAACTTCTCCATTTCTGTCATTCGCAAAAGTAACGTCCTTGTGATTACAGAACCTATAGTGCTGTTCAACAGGTTGGTGATCTTTGTTCATCTTCGAGAGTAATGGAGTGGACTTTCCGCAATAACGGCATGTAACGAATCCATTCTCAGGAATGACACCCTCATTATTGACCTCCACTTTTGTTCCCGACTGCATCTGCATTCCATAGTTGGCTTCATAGAGATCCATATTATTGCAGAACTCTATACCGAAACCTATATTCTTCATGGCAAAAGAAGAAACGATTCCTTTGTGATGGAACATAAAATGCTTTTTAACGATAAACTGCTCTTTTGTCCTTTCCTCATTGGAATCATCGAGAACAGCATCCACCTTGAACATAGCACTTCTCGCATTGGTAAACCTGAGATAGTGATGCTGATTGACTCCCCAAGAAGGATCTCCACACTTAGGACAAGCTGCCTCAGAATACTCTTGTGTTCCTTTTTCCGCCAGGCAATCACATTTTGAACAATATCTCATTGTCACGAGGTTGTCCTTCCAGTCGAATGTCGGTATGCCACTGACTTCCAACTGGAACTTCTGGGTACAGAACTTATTACCAGGAGCCAACTCCTTGATTCCCTGAGAGGCAGAACGTGTCAGTTCTATTACCTTCGGCTCTGCTACATTGTTCTTCTTATCCTCCTTCTCTTGTGAAGAATAGACGCTGGCCTGAAGTTTCACACCTGTTTCAGGGAATGCATAGTTAGGCAACAATCCGCAGTTTGTCATAAACTCTATAAGGCTCTCACCTTGGATATTTGCGTATTGCTTCTTACAAGCCTTTATCAAGTCTCTGATGGCTTCCTTTGCAGGGTCATTAGATTGCAACCTTTCTTCTTGCTGCTTGTAATCGTTCAACTCTTCTCCAAGTCCATACAGCCTGTCTGTCAACGAGCGGAACTCTTTGATAATATTCTGATAGAAAGACTCATCATCAAGCGAGTCTGCCAATCTATCCAATGTAGGGAGAGTCTTTTCGTCATACTGCTCTGTAAACCGTGATTTCAACGTGTTCTTATTTGCCTTGATAAAAGCAATGATACGATTAACCACAAAACCTTCTGACGACATACCACCTTCCGTTAGTTTCAAGTCTCTGATACTTGACGGAAGCGTGTTTTCCGAACTACTGCTAATCCATGTGTCAATGCAATAAGCAAAAAAGTGGCGACGCAAAATATCCTTTGCTTCAAGGAAACAGCCAGGAGTATTCACCTCTCCCTCCATCATCTCATCTGGATAGTTGAAATAGTACATGTCGTGCGGTTCTCCCGAATGAGCATAGTTCAGGACTAGCGCGGAACCCTCCTTACGGCCAGCACGCCCCACACGTTGCAGGAAGTTGCTGGGCTTAGGTGGTACATTGGCATTACCCATCACGTTCAGGTCACCAATATCAATACCCATTTCAAGTGTTGACGTGGCGGTCAACACATTGACAGAATTAGAATGTGGGTGTTCCTTGAAATCCTTTTCAAGTTTCTCCCTTTCGCCTCGTTCCAAAAGTCCTGTATGTTCACGGGCATATACACGGGGGGACAAATGACGGTTGTATACTTGCTGATAGTAATTCAGTTCCGGATTGATTTCCTCTGAATAGGTACCAGCACACTTGTAATCCAGACAAAGTGTATCTTCTGCAAGTCCATCACTCTTGGCTACATATAATGTCGACTGACAGTTACTACACTTGATATGCTTTACATGCTTGCTTACCCAAATGTGGTCTGGATTAATGACATAGTTACCACCACCTTCAGGCGCTTTGTTAACCAATCCGACTTCTTCAAGTGTTTCAAACAGCTTTCGGATGAAGTCATTGAACAAAGTCGTGTTCTTTTCTATGGGCCAGTTGAAATATCGCCAGAAATAGTTCGTAAACCAATTCGGTTTTTCACGTCTCAGGACGGCTATATCAAGCATGTCATCATTCGTAGCCTGAAAATTGATACCTATCAGTTTTGGGAAACGTACACTTCCACCAAACTTCCTGTTCAGGAAATGGCGAGAATCATACTGCCAGTTAAGGGCATATGATGTAAGTTTCTCTTTCCTGTACTTATCCAGATAGGGATGATCAACAGCACCGTGTCGTCTCATGCGCTGCAAAATTCCATACACATAATGCCGGAAAGCTCTCTCATCCTCCGCTACATAAGCAAGATTATTCCCTATTAGATAATCCTTCATGAGATCATAGACTTTCCCTATATCCTCGCTTTTGAAGAATGTAGCGGAAGAGCCAGTCTTTTCAAGTGTACGACCCAGTTGTGATGTCAGGCCAAGTTCACTGACAATCTCCCAGTCTACCCTCAGGTCAAACTCATCCTTGAACGTCTGCATGAAGCCACTTCCTTCACGGTAGTTATGACGCAAATCAATATGAGATGCCAAATCAGCAGGAAGGAAACGATAGTAATAGTCTTCTTCAGAAAGCTTGGCTTTCCAATATTCTTTGAAGCCCCGTTGTAGTTCCTCAATGTTGACAGGTTGCTCCAGCGTATTGATATATTGCTGCATTGACTGACGGAACAAGAAACGGAACGTCCGCGCCTCATAGAAGCCAGCCTGATGAGCAGCATCCTGCACGCTGTTGTTGAACACCAGGATTTTTCTCTCCTTCTCATCAGCATGGTCAAAGTCGCTCGACAGTACCTGACTGATGGCCACACTCGACAAAGTGGATGTTCGTCCACCTATCTGGCAGATTGAATCACTATTACATTCAGGACAGTATGAAGCAAATCGTTGGTTGCCACCTCTCGTCGAGGTTGTCCTACTGCACACACGCACACGAAGCGTATCACTATCACTGACACTTGCTTCGCGCAAGTCCTTCATACACACATGATGGGTGACGTTAATGGCATTCTCATTGACATATTCATCGATAGCCTCATGTTTCTTAGACTCAATATTCAACAACCTCACCTCTTTCTCCCTATCCATGAAGGCCTTGTTAATTGTCGTAATGTCAGAACAATAGCAATCGTCAGTAGCCAATCGGCGGGTTATCCAACCACTCGCACCACATTCACGGCAGAAATACATGGGAAGTGCCACTCGGTCTTCATCTTTATTCAAACTATGTCGCCACGTGAATTCCGGCTCCTTCTGGAAATAGCGCAAAATACCACTCAATTCGCGTTGCCATAACTGCACTTGCAGATAGAGCATGGGGATAAGCTTATTGGTATCATTAAGGGGACGCTTGGCGTATGCGATAAGTGCCAGCAAATTTTCCAGCACTATCATACATGTTTTCTCTCCATCTTGAAGATACAATTTGCGGAAACTCACATCTTGGTCGATAAGTTTCTTCTGTATCTCATCAAGTGAGAGAATACCCTTATTCAGAATATCCAATAACGATTTTACGATGCCCATACTGCGCAGCTCACTGCCAGCTTCTATTGGAGAAATAGAAGTGTTCTTCAACCAGACCTTGCACAGACGTTTGATGTAACTGTCAACACTATCATTAGAACCAAACTCGCAACTTTTGATCAGTTTTGAATCAGGCAGGTTTGTATTTGTTACATGAACGTACTCATCCACGGGTATGCGATGTTCTTCTATCACATCTTCTTCCTTGAATGTCTCACCGAACACGTCAGAAGCATATTCACACAAACGTTTTTTGCTGTCAGGGCCATTACCGATTGTTGCAGATGTGCCAATCGGGCAAAGCATACCTTTCGACATATTCAACTTCAGCTTCAAACGACGAATCAGATTAGCAACATCAGTACCTTGTGCACCATCGTATGTATGCAATTCATCCAGAACGATGAATTTAAGATTCTTATTCTCGGAATCAATATTTCCTCTCCAGAGATTGCTGAATCGCTGGCGCATCAATCCGTAGTCAAGCATCTTAAAGTTAGTCAGAAGGATATCTGGAACCGTATCAAGAATGGCATCACGATTCTCTATGATATGGTCTTCACCCATGTCACGAGGATAATCCTTGGGATCTGTACCCTCTCCGACAAACAGTCCGGCTGTCACCTTGCCTTTCAGACGCTCGTCTTTCCAAATGGTTTCGGCAAGACGTTTTGCCTGGTCACTGGCAAGGGCATTCATCGGATACATGATGATAACTTTCACGCCAACCTGTCTCTCATACTTGTTGCAGTTATAGCAATAGTCGAGTATAGGATAAAGGAAACACTCAGTCTTACCCGAACCTGTTCCCGTAGTGAGCAACGTTGGCTCTGGTTGGTGCCCATTCTTCATAGTCAGTTGGCTGAACGCTTGCAGCTGATGCTTATATGGAGGAAAGCTTGGTGCTATATCCAGAGGTATATTCTTGCTTTCTTCTTCCGTTGCTGACACAAAGGGCGTTTTTAGTGAAATATAAGGCCCTTTGAACAATCCATCATCTTTATCCTCGATAAAGCGATAGAAAGCATCGCTGACATCCTTCTCCTTGAACTTGAAGGTTGCCTTGATATACTCAATGATAGAATCACGTACCTCACGTGCTTGTTGGAGTGGTAACATATTTTATCTTTTTACAAGTTCAACACTAAATTCATCTGAAGAAATCACATTGTATCCTGCCCTTTCAAAGATTTTCTTAGAGTCTTCATCAACAGGATCAATGGCTATTTTGTATTCTTCCAATAGCATCCCTGCTGAAGCAATTACAACACCGTCCTTATCCATGAGGTCAACATTCCCTTCATGGCTGAATGGAATATTATTGTCTAATAACTGCTCAACTATTGACTCCATGCCTGGATAAAGGGCTTTTATGTCATTTTTACTTAAGATTTCTTCCATAAATGACATATCCGTCTGTGACATTCCTGAAGGACTCTCACCTATATGACTACTATTATTAAGAAATGCCAAAACATGCGGTGACACGACAGGGAGGTTTGTTAATGGAACGTCCGTAATGATGAGAGTAGTACTTCTCGAACGACTAGTGGCCACGTTAAATCTTCGTTCTTCCAATGCAAAACCTATGTGTCGCCCAGGAAGATACAGGATGGCATAATCTACCGTCATACCTTGAATTCTGTCAATCGTTTCAACTGTTAAGTCTTCAATTGCTGTATCTGTCAAAAATCTCTTTTGTAATTGGCGAACAGATTCCTTAAAAGGAGATATTATCGCCAAAGAGCGTTCTGGATAATAACGCTCTATTTGGCCAATGATATTGCTAATAACATCAATGCAAGTATTGGAAACGACTCCATTAGTGTAATCCTTCGTGTAGTAATAAAGAATGCCACCATCTTTAGGAAAATAGGTACTTGAACATTCACTGAAATCAACTTTATCCTTTTGTACAGACCAGAACCGATTCCCATAGAAAAATGCGGTAAGGTTTGCAGTGGCAGCTGGCAGACGGAAGGTAGTTACTATTCTATATGCTTTTACATCCGTTCCAAGGGCGAATGTCTGTAACCCTTCCACTTGAGTATTAGCATTCCAAGTTTTATAGATGTTCTTTTGTGGACTTGCAATAATAGGAGGTAGCTGCATAGGATCACCAACAATCAGACAATCTTTAGCCAATGACTTAAATGCTATTATTGCAGTAAGAAATGCCTGTGATGCTTCTTCTATGACAACAAGATCGTATGTTGGCGTTCCATTATCTGCAATTCGTTTCTTGTCGAATGCATAAGATAAAACATAATTGGTTGAACAAAGTAGTTCACCGGCAGGTGCTGCTAATGTACTTGTCGCTGGCTTAAGTCCTGGTACTGCATTTCTCTCATCAGCAGACAAGTTTGTTTTTGATACACGGTTCTGCTTAACGTACGCTTCCAGTGGTTCTTGTTTGACCAGCTCTATAAGACCTTTGTTTGCCATCGTCGTAGCACAAACAGTTTTACCAGCATCCAAGTATTTTGCTATTATGGTTGCAATAGTGTAACTTTTACCTACTCCTGGAGGGCCTTGCACAACACAACAATGCTCGTTATGTAATGACTCAGCAATAGTTTCAGCAATAGCATTCGGATGGTTTTCATCGAATGAAAGCTCCTGTGGATGCCAATCTTTATATTCTATTTTGGGCTCAATAAGCAACTCTGGAGAAGGAAACATCTCCATATAGTTACTTAGGTTATTCAGGTAATTAACTGGCGGGAAAGGCATAAAGAACAGTACTGTTAGTGATTTCCCTTCCTCACATTTCCTTTTAAACAGGTCAAACAACGTAAGACTGATAGACGAGCATCCAACATAGTCATAATCTGAATTCCCTCTTTTGGTGTAATACAAGGGTAACACATCCGAATTTGGAGAATGATATTGGGTATTCTTCATGAAATCAAGAAAAGGAATATGCCATGAAGAAGTCGGTCGCCCAAGTTCAGCCCAAGCATTTTTAGAAATGATAGTCAGAGAGCGCAAAACCTTTAGACGTGGTGCTCTATTTTTGGGAAATTTGAACACCACATGTCCTCTTGTCACATCTACATGGTCAACATAACCAAAAGTCAACTCTTCCTTTTTAACGAGCTGATTTATTGGTGACTTAACCAAAGTCCTTTGCTCCAGTTCGATTTCTCTTACTTGGTCGCCAAAGAAATACTGATAGTTTTGTATCTTATTAGTCTCCATAATCGTCATCATTAAAGTTCGTTTGGTTAAAATCATTACTCTCCATGTCTGAGAATAGTGAATTGTATGATTCGTTATATGCTACGCGAATCAAAGTGTAAGCAGTACCTTTATCCATTAAGATTTCTGAATACAACTTGTTTACTGCTTCTACCTTTTCTGAACCCGTAAGTTTTATCACAATAGCATCTTCAGCTATCCAATCAAGAAGTTCTTTCTTGTTGTGAATATAGAAGAACTCATTGACCTTAGCACCAACAAATACACAAATGATGCATCTGTCATCAGTAACCATATTCCAAATGGAAGGTGATATGTGTAATATACCGCCTCTAGCGCTACATCTATGAACGTATTTTCCATTTGTTAATTCATAGTCGCCGTCCTTATTGTCACGCACAAAGTCCTCCAATGTAACATCTGCAGGAGCCATGTCGTTTTCCTTCAGACTATTCCAGAATCTTAATTGTGCGAGATAGTTCTCCGTTACAATTTCTTCTGGAGATAGACCTTCTCCCAAGATCTTATTCAGAGCTTCATATTCATTGTCCTGCATGTCTTCAGTTGTGAAGGTCTTAGTCGATGACTGATACTTAAACCTTCTAATCTCTTCTTCTGTAGGTGTTTTCGGCTCATATTTTGATGTCCTCTGCCGTTGCGAAGAAGAACTGCTCTGACGAGAAGAATTTGAACCAGAATTCTTGCTCTCACTTTTCTTGCTCTCTGATTGTTTATTATCAGTTGATTCTTTTCTCTCTATAGCTTTATTGTCTGTGGCTGTTTTCTGTTCTTCAGCTGTCTTTTGTGACTCTTCGTTTTCTGAAGTCGATTCAGTTGTCTGTTCAGAATGAGAGGTACTGCTTGCACCATGAGAAGATGATGTATTTGAAGAATCTGCTGATTGACTGTTCTTTTGAGATGAATCTGTTTGAGTATCTTCTGAACTTTGCTCTTCTTGTTGTTCAGAGACCTCTTCTTGTTCTTCCTGCCGATCTACGTTCAATTCTTCCTCGTAATACTTCTCTTGCTTAATCTCTTCAACAACTTCATCGTCATCTATTTCTGGCTCTTCCACTACCTTAATGTCAAGGAGAGGAACAATGTCATTCCAATATTGCTTAATTACAGAAATGAATTCTTCATCATTATACAGATCTCTACAATTCTGGTTTAGATAATTCGCGACTTTCTTTCCATTGAAGTTTTCATCCAATTTCCCTTTGCACTCACGATAATCCAAATCCATAGCCAAATAATCACAGAGTTTGCCTATGAAAGACTCATAAACTTTTTTATCTTGCCAACTATCTACATAATAGAATATTTTATTATTTGGGTCAAAATAAAAATCTTCATTGTCTATGGACAAATCATTGTAACCATAGCTGATTGATTCACAGAGCATAAATTTAACATCTTGCATCTTTTGCTTCATCTGGTTGAACATATCAGACCAGTCAAATCTATATCTGTATGCAATTACGAGCAGCAAGCGCCTAATAATCTCTCTTGAAACTGTTAAGGTTTGACCACTATCTGGAGTAGTCACTGGTTTTGGCACCAAATCGTCATCTGAGAATACTGGTATTTTAAACATCTTACATACATCAAGTTCTTTGCCTTGTGGGAAATAGGAAATATCAATTACCCTTGGGGAAGATTTGAATACGTATGCCTGATTACACTTGTTTGGATCGATAGCCAATAATGATGATACATGAGAAGGTTCTCCTTGACCATTAAGCCAAAGTGCATTATCATGTTTGATATAGGTTGTCAACCATGTTTCCTTTTCTTCAGAGTTGTCATCAAGAAGCCATTGTAATGCAGAAATTCTATTTACATTTTTGGGCTTGGAATTAATAAGGAAATTTATAATATCACTTATAGATAACCGATCCAAGCACTGCTTACACAATTCGATTAACGGATCAGTAAATTGCATCTTCTGGTCAATTATCTTTTCTTTGAAATTGGGAATGTACTTCATGTAATCCGCCAAGGACGAAGAGTACAATTCACATGCTTTTTTCATCTCACCATTTTCCGGAGGAATACATGCAATATCATTAAATTTTCCTTCTTTTACCCAAGAATTTACAGACCCAATGATAGTTATATCTTTAGATCCAACATATTTACACCAGAAGTAAATTGAGAAATTCTTGTCCGTTAAGTATCCTATATCATTCTCTTTAAATCTATCTTGGCAACCAATTGACCGCAATACTCTGGAGCATTCATTGACCTTCCCCAACTTCAAATATTCGTCATTGACAAATGTCTTAGATATTCCGAATCTTTCAAAATCACATTTACATTCGTATTTGGATCCCAAATACAATTCTTCTGATTTAATTAATTTCCACTCTCGATCATATAACTTTATCTTATTCCTTTCGAGATTCTCTGTATGCCCAAATAATTCCTTTATGAAAGAGAAATGCATATCTTTGAACTCATCATAGGATAAAGAATCCTGCATGACAAGGAATTGGCCCACCTTAGCAGTCTGCCATTGTTGTAATTCTGCTATTTTATGAGTTTTTGCTTCCTCTGCTATCTTATTGATGAGATTCTTAACATTCTCTACTTGATAATAGTCTCGTGATATTTCGCCGGTTAGTTTAACCATTTTAAATGGTTCTTTTTGAGAGTAATTATCTACTGTTATCCTTAAAGCGTTGGCGATTGGAACAAAAACTCCTTCGGTGGTTGTTTCAACTTGCAGTTCTTTAAGTTTTGGAGCCAATTCAGCCCATTTTACTTGGTCTGCCAGCTCGGTACTATATTGATCGACCAAAACCCACGGAAAATTCTTGTCTTTCAAGGTAGGTAAGTCATTCATTATAATACTATAAATAACATCTTTAACGTTATCCTTTACGCCAAGATTCCTAAAGAATCGCCTCCATTCATCTATATCGTCAGCCTCTCTGACGTATAACGAACTTATGAAGTTGGACTTCCCATGTTTTCTAGCAAAATCCTCTATCTGTGCTTGTCCCATATAGGAGTTTGACATATATATTTCTATAGTACTCAAAGAGGCTATCTTTTGATTATCCTCCTTATTATCAGCATCCCTTGCTGTAAAAATAATCAAAGGCAAGCTCTTCAATCTACCTATCTTAGCCTGCGAGCTTATGCCTGAATCAAACAGCCATTTCCAGAAGACAATATTTTGGCTTTCATTCTGGAGTGTTTGACTGATAGTAGCACTATTATGCTCTATCCAGAGGCATAATATTTCATCATCTACTTCAATGCATCCAATGACATTTTTCCAATATGAAAGATTTGCCTCCGTCACAAATGAAGAATCAAGCGCATTTATTTCAGGTAATAAACCAGCAGTACATTTTTCTAATATACCATACTTATCCTCACCTAGAATAAGAGCACAATAACCAAAGCCGAATCTTCTTAATCCCTCCTTGCCATAGACATAAACAGGGGTGCCCTTTAATAAAGACTTCTCGAAATTGTTTAAGAGATTATACTTCTTACTCATGAAGTTGTGGAAATCAACACACTTCTCTTTTGTATCCAGTGATACAGAGTATACAGTCTGAGTAATCTTTTCTGGGATACTTGTTGGAACTTCTTGATTTAGAATAACGCCATCAAAGAATGGACTAAATTGCTGAACGTCATAAGCCTTAAATCCTATAATGTTAAGCAAGTCTTTGATTCCAGGTATATCGTCATACTTCTTTGAGAGTATGGTAATTAGATCCGCAGGCATCCATGAGCTCTTAGCTATATCATGCAGTTCTTCATGATAATAATAGAGATTCTTCTTTCCTGTGATTTCTGTAGGCAACTCTTCTTCATCAAGCAACAAAGGTGTTGTCCTAAACACATTAAGATCTTTACTATTCTCGTTCCATTGGTATTTGCCGAGGAATGTCCAAAAAGATTGATTCAACTCGCAATCCGCAGTAATTTTCGGTTTAATTTCCTCAAAATGATCTTTAATTATCCCTTTAAATTTTGAATCATTCAAATCAACAAGTCCAAAATATTTTTTAAAGAAGGCTGATATGCTTTTCTTTTCATTATCGTCTTTACCATCGTAGTAGGATAATGCCACTTGATAAACCCAAGAATTATCAAACCATCCATAATGCAGATAAGTATCTGTTATTTCGTTAAATACATTGTCTTTCGATACTGGCAGAAACTCCTCTTCTCCTTTCCCATTTACAAAGAAGATACTGTAACCAGTGAATCGATCATACTTTGTGGCCTTTTCCGTTTCACTAGTTTTGACCTCAATGCCATCTATCGAGTCCTGATGTGTAAACAAGTATTCAACAAACTTCTTACTAATATCATTGGAATCACCGATATTAGCAGATACATCCTCGCAGCATTTTCCATCTACAAGTAAGTTGTTGATAACATAATGATCGTCTAATTCAGAGATATTATATCCCTTTAGGTATTCTTTTATGCTCTCATCACTATAATACTCATCATCAAGAACTGTAATCCATTTCTTTGAAAACCATTTTTCATTTCTCATTTTCGTTACGAGCTCAGAGTTGAAAAACAGCTTTCTGAGAATTGCTGAAGTTGATTCTACAGGAATCAATTTACCATCTATATCAGTAAGGGGAATTTTATTAAATAGGTGAGCTGAGGAAACTTTTTTTATAGCTAGGAACTTGATGAAATTGACAGAGTTGATTTTAGTTTCTAGACTCTTTTGAGTATTGACAATGTTGTCTTTATTAAAAAGAATTCCGTCAACAAGACCACTTATCTCCCTCTTTTTGAACTTACACAGATTCTTCTCGTTCCCTAACGCTTTACATTTTTCTCTTATCTCAACGGAAAGTCTAGGCAAAAGATTAGCAAAAGCCGACAAATATGGTAAAACATCGTCAATGTTATAGTACAAATCTGCAGCCAAATACAATTTTGTGGTATCGTGTTCGGATATAAACATTGGCAAGCTACCATAGTCTTCGGGATATTTGTCAACAACAAAGTTTGTCCATCGGACATTATTCTCTTTGTTTTTAAGCCATGTAACGAAATCGTTGTTCTTAAATAGAGTCCACAAAGAATTTTTGTCAAACCGAAGAGTCTTTTCTCCATACAGGCTTAATGCTCTTTTAAAATTTGGACCAAATCTCAGTGAGGGGTGAGCAAGTTTTCCGTTCAATTCGCTGAAGGCAAGGAATTTTTCATCTTCAAAAACGTCCTTTCCTGTGATGCTAGTCAAATCATTTATAATGTTTTTGATACACAGATACTCAATTGATGAATCCGATCCAAGCACAGGAACTAAGCCATGTGTATTGATACAATTTTCGAATCCTCTTTGGAATCTACGAATACAGTCCTGTATATATGCCTTACGTCCTTTAATACACTCCTCAAAATCAGGAATCAATGCAAATATAGACTCATAATCATATTTCCCTGATTGTATCAATGATTGTATCCATTCAAAAAATTTAGCTCCCGCTATTTCTGCAAAATTTTTGTTGAAATCCACACCTTCTTCTATGTCATCACGTGCCCCAGAAGGTATCATGTCGGTATTCATTAAGAACGAGAAACCAAAAGATATCTGCGTCGGAAGATAGCAATAGACTCTTGCTTCTTTAATACCTTCCAATTTATTCCCGTTTAGCCTACAAGCGAATGAAACATTGGTATCAGTAAACTCTTTGTATTTTTCAGGGATTCGTTTGTTGTTATTTGCTTCGTTAATAAGAGCGTCTATTTCGTTTTGTTTGAAAACATAATTTAGAGGAGTCTTAGTAACGACCCACTCTCCGTTCTCCTTTCTTTTATCACAGTCTACTTCAAGTTTTCCATCTATATAGACCCTTACTGCTTCCACGTTTGGAATAAATATTATATCTCGGACATCCTTAAATATGTCTTTGAGCAGGTATTCGTAGTTTTTCTTGGGACTAAAACGTAGAAGCGAAGGATCTATCGGCCGCATAGCCATTTGTACTCTGTAAACATCACTATCTTTTTCGAATATTTGTGATATCTCAGGCGTTACATAATTGTCATTAGTCCAGATAGGCATGATTTGCCAGGGATTAAACCTTGATTTCCGTTGACTCAAATCATATCTAAACGAATACGGACCTGTTTTAATATAAACATAATCGTGATCATTAAAAACAGTTTTAAATCCTATGCCCTTATAACCAATAGCATTCTTCTTCTTTGTTTTTTCTCCTGCAGCCACCTTGCAAATGGCAGCAACATTGCGAGGAGAAAAGTATTCTCCAGAATGGCGATATATTAAATAATTATTTGTGAGGTGGAACTCAACTTCTACAGGTAAATCTGTACCCTCTTTTTGTTGTGGATAATCATTGGCATTTTGAAGGAGTTCGTATAAAAAAGTACCATCACTACTAGAAGTTAACTGTGTGCTAATCATTCGCATTGTAGACTTCATCTGGTCTGCAATAGATTCATCACTTTTATCCCAAGAATCATATAACTTCTTAATCAGTCCATATGGATTGATTGATTTAAACTTCTGTCGTGGATCTACAACAAGGTGATAACCTCTTTCACTATTGTCTAAACTTATTTTCCATCCAAATTCGTAGAATTGGTCGATTTTGATGCCACTTATAGGTTCGTCAAGTTTAATACGAATCTCACCGTTATCCAAATAAGATAAACTAGTAAAAGATTTCGATCTTATATCTTCCAGGTAATAGCATTTGTCTTTTTTATCATATGTATAAACGCCGACAGCTATTTGTTCATCAGTTTTCCAATCCTCTCTTATGCTTCTGTATATTTGGGCAATTTTATCTTGTGTCGCAAAAACAATATGAGACGGCTTTATAGTTTTTGTGATAACATTAAGAAGCATCAGCTGACTGATTTGGTTGCGAAACTCCCGAGGAGCTAATGTGGCTTTAAAGGAATATCGACCCTTTTCAAAATTTGATTTAATCTTGAATACTAGAGGTTTATTTATGATAGGGTAACGCAAAATTGTTTTGGACTTTGGTAGCGTTACGTTTTTCATTAATCCAGAAAACTTGTTATTGGGCGTTGTAGATGGCAAATAATCGCCCTCAAAATAGAGTTCATTTGTTTTCCAGTACTTCTTAAGCATTTCTTCTATTTCAAAGTCGTAAATAGTAGAAAGCTCCTCCATAGTGTATGTATCGATACTTCTCATGCTCATACGTAATTCAATGTTTCTTTAAATTGTTTATTTATCAGCAAAATACTTTTCGAAGTGTGCCCACGCGGTGCGGTAGTCGGCGATGCGGTCGCAGCGGTTATAGGGGGCGATGAAAGTTTGTTGTTGACCTCCGTAGAGTTCACTCTTGCGTGGGTCTATGGTGTGGGTATATTGCGGTTCAGCACCTTCATAGGCAATGACGGTTCCATCGGCATCTGTGATAGGATTGCCTCGCATAGCGTTCCATGCCGGACGGTCAAGACCTACACCTGTGAGGCCCTTGGAACACGTAAAGACAATCTTGCCCTCAGCATCATACCATGTATCGTTCTCATTCTGTTGTAGTACAGGGAACTGGATGGTATAAACCATCTCCAAATCCTGAAGGCTTAATCCGAGAGCCATAGCTGCAATCACATCGATCTCTACCAATGCCTGACGACGTTCAAAGTAATTGCGTAACGGCGTAGCCCATTGCCACTGCTCTGTCAATGAAGCAAAGGATTTGAGACGAGTGTCTTCTATGCTCCAAACTTCTTTTTTATACTCTTCGTTCCACATCTCTTGCCATAATTCAGCATAATGCTTAGTAAGACAATTAAGTAAGAGAGTGCGTACACGCAAAGCAGAATTGTATTTGCTTTCGACACCAAGTGGGAACGACAGCATCCTACTTGGCATCAAATTGTCAGATCCAATTGTCTTCATATAGAAATCCATGACTATTGACGAGCAAAGCGCAGCCATATCCACGGTGTCCGTTCCATTGCGGAACGCGATGGAACGGACACCGTGGATATGTGCTGTTTTGCATGGCAAAACAGCACATATCAACGTGCGCTCACCAGTTTGGCTCATCATATTTCTAAATCCAACTTTATAGTAGTCAATATATTTACCAAATAATTCATTTCCATCGCTATCTTGCCCTAAGGAGAATCCCTTCACGTATGATTTATATTCATCAAGAGGTATCATACGACTATAGTTCGACCTAGAAAAGAAGTCATCAGAGATCTTGTTTAAATCAATTGTGTCGTAATCCCGGTTTGCAACGAGACATTGACAACGAGGAGTCTTACTTAATGGGTTGGCTACATAGATATGTGGACCATTAAATATCATGTCATAGTCATCAATATCAGGTATGTGAGTATCTCGCCTGATTATGCCGGCTTTGGGAGCGCCTGTCTCATCGAAACAAACAGTTATAATATGATTGAAATCTCTTACATGAGAGGGGGAGGATTCTATTTTAGCAATAACATGAAGAATGTCTTGAGAATGAATGCTTACCAACTTGGGAGTATCCTTCGTATTTCCATCCTCAAAAACTTTGGATAATAATTCTAATTTATCCTTATCATAATGGATTATCCGTTTCTTATGTGCTTTTGTATTCCAATCTCCATCTTCTGTTTTAAGTCCTCCACATTGTCCTGTACCATCATGAATGAAACATCCATCAATAGTTTGCGGTAGATACAAATTATTAATACTATAAAAATCAGGACTCTCTTTATAAGAGCCAATGATATTGGTACTATAAGTGACCCAATGCAATATTTCGCTAAACAACTTTTTCGTATTTACATATTGAAAATGATATTTTAGCTTTTTATACAAAACGTTTCTAAAAGGCTGCCCTGACGGATCATCATATATACCATCGGGGCATATAATTCCTGCATAACCATATTTATTATTCATATTCATACAGTTTTCAAGAATGCATTTATAGAGGTTGGTTTGCTGACCAACCAATAAAGGATAGTTCTGATATGCATTCAAGAATACTCCTGAACATGTGTTATCTATTTCTTCAGCACGATACAAATTCTCCAACTGAGGATCTATAGAGAACAATTCATCACGTTTGCGACGAACATCTGGTGCAGAAGTTCTACGAATAGCCACTTCAGGATATTTCTCAGAAATAATTCCTACCTCATCAAACTCCAACTTAATCCATGGCGGATTACCGCATATTATATCGAAACCATCACGGAGCCAGAACACCTCGATAAACTCCAACATCGGGTGGAAGAAACGGTATCTCTTTGCCAGCCGATCTGCTATCTTCAGACGAAGCGGCTCGTCATCGGCAAACAAGTTTAATGATCCATGTGATTCCGTCAGCAGTTCTTCTTGCGTCTTGGTGACAATCTCAGATTCTTCTTCAGTCATACGAGTACCATACTCAGGCATGTCTTCCGCTGCATAGTCAGAGCCAGCTCGCTCCAAAGCCTGACGGGTGCGCCTATCGAGTTTATCATTATCCACATCAAGCAATGCCTCTATATCTGCCCAATACTCTTGACGAGTAGGCAGATCATTGGCATCATCATACTCCCAGAACCACAACGCACACCAATAGTCCATCGCCAGCTTCAACTTGCGATAGGCATTGTCTCGACGATAACGGGTATCAAAGAGTTGTTGCTTCTTGGCATACGATTCTGCCAGTTCTTCTTCTTTGAAAAACGAGCTGGTATCACCATGTTCGATGCCATCCCATACCTCATTGCGGTTGTTGGTATATTTATCAATAGAAAGCTGGTCAGTATAATAGTCCTTCAAGAGAAGGTCAATCTTACTTGACAGTCGCTGAAGGGTTTTGAAATCATAATCAGTGATAGGTGCAGTCCAATCACTGAGAATGGTGGTCATACGACGATATTCATAAGGATGAGCCTGCTTTTGTTCCTTGATACTGCGTACTCCAAGCATATTGGCATCGGGCAGCAGGAAATGATAGACATCATTCACGGAACGATTGACACGGTTTTGGAAGAACTTAACTTTATGCGGAGCCTTTTCCCACCATTTATTCTGTTTTAATGGGCGGCCTTGCCGTTCAACTATTCCCTTTACATCGTCTCTACTATAAACCTTCAGCCAAGCACCGATGACGGCATTACCAACGGCCAAGCGGTTGGCAAAGAAGGGTGTTTCCATGTCCTTGTGAATCACATTCAGCCACAAGGAAAGCTTACCCAACTCAATAGCAGTCGGATTCAAGTCAACGCCATAGACATTGTGTGTCGCAATGAAGGCTTTTACCTTTTGCAGTTCATCACGATACTTGTCTGGCTGTATGCGCCAATTCTTCAATCCGCGTTCACGCTGCTGCTGTTGCTGGTAAGTAAGATAGGCTTCAGCCAGTTGGTTGATGACCTCATTCTGGAAAGCAGCAGCACCCATGGCTGGCTCCAGGATTTTCAGTTCAAGGAGGTCAGTTGCCTTGCGCTTTCCTGCTGCTACATCATCGATGATAGACTTCAACGTGTATTTTACAGTACTGCGCGTAAGTACTTCAGGCGTATAGTAACTGGCTGACTTCTGACGGTCACGACCGTTCAGACGATAGACAAAGGTGCCCTTTGGCAGAATGATGGGTTCGCCAGTTTCCTGGTTGCAAAGTACCTCTGAAATATCGAAATCGCCCATACGACTGTAGGGAACGAGGAATGTTCCGTCAGAAGGGTCATTTGCCTTATGCACCTCGATATAGTCTTCCTCGGCATAGAATCCACGGAATGCTAACAGACTCTCATATACACTACCCAACTGGTTCACGCCTAAGTTGGCATAGCTGATACGACCACAATAGTTTTTCTTCTTGGAGAGAGAAAGAGCCTTGATGATTTCCTGCCACTTGATGTTACGGATGCGAACCTCGCCCAAATGGTGAAGATTCTTATCGTTGAATAGTGGCGAGTCTATGGGACGAACACGGAAGCTCTTGAATAAGCCTGACACGCCAGCGTTATGGCCATCTGACAAAAGGCTGAACAGATGACGGATGCTGTCATCGAAGAAATAACCGTCTCGACTCTCCTGAGAGTTAAGGCGTACCATTTCCAAGTCGCGAAGAGATTCAAGTGAGTAGCCTCGTTTATATACTTCATCACCCACGGGCAGAATTTCCAGTTCCTCACGACTTTCTGCATAGAATAGGAACAACAAACGGTAGATAATGGTCAAGCAGTCATCCTTCACCTCAGCTTCAAAATCATCATTCGTCTCATCATAGGTGTCAGTCTCCTTGTCATATTTACCAAAAGGACGGTGTGCGACCTCCTTCATATAGTAAAGTGCTTCATTAGCCAAAGTCTCGACTGCAAAGATAACTCCTTCCTTCAGATCTTTTGTTACCTCGTAGGCATTCTTGTAGCTCTCCTCGATAATGGTGTCCATCAATACCATCTCACCATCAGCTGCCAATGTCTGCTTGCTGACGAGCATGTGGAACAAGGCATAGTAATTACGGAAGGCAGAAACGCGGGCCTGTGCAAACAGTTCGTCGAGGGAGAACTCCAGATAGCTTCCCCTCGCCCACTTGTCCTTATCAAATAGAAACACCACATTACCGGCCAGCATCAGAATGAAATGTGGACGGCGCTCTTCCGGCAACAGAAAAATCTGCGTTACAGCCTTATTGATAATAGCCGGAGATATTTTATATTTTTCTTTGTCTAGTTCGAAGACAAATCTCCACTGACGAGCTGAATACTTTTGTTGCTTCGTGTTGCGGTCTGGCTCACTTTCATACTGCTGTTCAAACAGCCCTGCAGGTTCTTCGTCACCCGTAGCAATGAGATGCTGCATCTCCATGACAAACATCTTCACCTGCTGCCCCTGACGGAGGATGTGGCGTACCGGAATCATCTCTATGGGTTCAGTATCTTCTCCCGTTACGCAATGCTCTTGGTAGGCATGATCGGTCTCATAGCCCAGAATCTTCAACAGTTGAGTGTTGAAGTCATGCGTCTTCTTGATGGCATCCTCTACTCGTGGATTATGATTGATGATGAAATTCTTGTATTCATCATAGTCATGCTGAAGTCGAACAAAGGGAGAACAAAGATTTTTTATATCCTCATTGGAAAGACCTGCACACTTCTGAACTTTTTCCAAAAAGTCCTCACCAAAGTAGCCCGAAGGGAAATAATCGCCTACGTTCTGGATGAAACGATATTTTATATTGTCAGCCATATTATGCTTGAATTATCAGTTAAAAATTATAGAACACAGCCAGGAGACGCATGTATGCATCAGCATTGTCAAGGGTGAACATGTCTTGATAGAACTGCCCGGACTCGTCTCGGATGGTATGAATCTCCTCTATCTGTTTATCACGGTTCCTACGGGTGATGACAACATCCTCGCCCTCAAACAAAGAGAGCTGATGCTCGGCATCATTCGCCCATTTATCAACCTTTCGCTTGTAATCGTTCAATTGAGTTTCCATCTTCAAGGCTACATCAAACTTTTTTTGCATCATATAGTCCTCGTTTCCATGAGCGATGGCACTGGGCAGGTTTCGTTGCAGTATCTCAACATCCGACTCTTGGACTCCTTGCAGATAACCTTCGGTGATGTGATACTTGTTAAGGAACTCATCAAGCGACACAGGCATTTCTCTTAGTGCACCATCCTGGTCAAGAGGTACAACAAAGAACTTACTCAACAAAGTCTGTCCCAATCCGTTAGCCTGACTACCATAGAAGAGATAATAGCTCATGCCCTTGGGTAACTGCTCACCTTTCACAACAAAAGCCTGATTCTTAGGAACAGAAGCCGTAAACTTGGTCAGCAGGTACTGGATAATAGGATGAAGGTCGTAGAGCGGAAGGAACTTGCTCCAGCCGCCATCTTTGCTCTTTCGGGATGCAGCTATCGACTTATTCAAGGTAGGCTTGTCAGCACACAAACGGAAGATATTGTCAGTGGGAACAGCCTCACGAGGTATGTCGTACAACACGTCTTTCAACTCATCATTGTTCTTGACTTCTACGTAAGGAACATCCCCATCTTGCCAAACCACATCACCACGATGGATGGAGTCGATGGCCTCCAGTTCATTGAAGAGGTCACGATAAAAGGCTTCATCGGACTTATAGAGCGATAGTTTTGGCTCGAATATCTTGTCAGATAAATGCTCTTTGGCCGGCGTCGTTGTCACAACATCCGGGCGACGAAATCCTCCACGATGGCGGCGACGGGTTGGTTCCATATAGCCCTCATCACCTTTCTTTAGGGCTTCTGCAACTTCGTCTTCCTCTTTTTTGCTGCTGTATAGTTCCATCACACTCATGGCATCGCCAAGGGTGTCATGTACCTCTTGCTCTTTGTCACGCAGCTTATCAATGATACGGAAATCAGTGCGGAGGTCTTCGTCTTGTCCCTGAGCTACAAGATAGTAGATAATAGGCGTTTGTTTCTGTCCATAACGGTCTATACGTCCATTACGTTGTTCAAGGGTGATAAGACTCCAAGGAATATCATAGTTGAACATGATATGACAGAAATAATGCAAGTTGACTCCTTGTGAACCTGAATCGCTAGAGATGAAGACGCGAATCTTGCTATCTTCCTTGGCAAAGTCATTCACCATTTCCTCCTGTTCGGTGTCAGTGAGCGAGCCGTCAAAACGCTTCACTTGTTCATCATTAAGACGGAATTCCTTCTTTAATTGCTCTTCAAGGAACTTCATCGTGGCAATGCGTTCCGTGAAAATGACAACACGCTCTTTGGGATTCTTCTTCCAAATCTCTTTCAGCTTCTCTCGGAAAGCAACATAACGTGTATCAATACCCAGATTGATATTGCTGTTTACCAAATCAAGCAACTCCTGCACCTCTATGCTATCATCTTTCTTTAACGCTCCAACAATGAAGCCTGTGCTGCATATGGAGAGGAAAGATAACTTTTAAAAAGAGAAAGTGCGAACAATGGGTCTGTTCCATCTGCATTGCTAACAGAACGGAATTGAGTATGTTGTACTTTAAGGAAACGTTCCTCTTCGGGATGGAGATTGACAGGGATGCTGATTACCTTTCGATCCTGGAACTGTCCACGAATCTGGGCATCCTCAATATCTTTCTTAAATCGACGGACATAATAAGGCTTGACATCCTCTCCTGTGTATTCACCGTTACGGGGTATTGAAATAGGATCAAGCATCCGCATGAGATTGGCAAACGACTCTGCATTGCCATTATGCGGTGTGGCAGAGGTAAGAATCATGGAGTCACATTTCTGTGAAAGGAATTGTGCCAAATCACCACGCAAGCTTTCCTCATTGGCAACTTTATGGCATTCATCTATAACGATAATATCCCAATGGGTCTTTTCGAGCCACGCACGGAAACGTCCGTTGTTCTTCAACGTATCAATGGAAATAATGGTCTTATCGTAATAATCAAACGGATTCTTGTTCATGGGAATCTCACTTTGAATCTTGGCTACTCCGACACTATCCAAACGGACGAGCGGAATGGCAAAGCGGTTCCAGATTTCTTCCTGGAACTGAGCAAGGATGCTCTTCAAAGCACATACAAGAATGCGCTTGCCGCGACCACGACGAATCATCTCACTGAGGAAGATGCCCACCTCGATTGTCTTACCGAGACCTACGCCATCTGCGATAAGCAAACGAGGACGAGGCAGTTCCATTGCTTTCAAGGTGGGCTCCATCTGATATTCAGCGATATCATAGGCTCCTCCCTGAGCAACAGTGATCTTATGAGAGAAAAAGGCGTTACTTCTTATTGCTGTTTCAACAAGAAGTCGTGTCTTACGCCATTTTGGGTCTTTGTCGGCCACCAACAAAGTATTGGCAGGGCTGACAATCTCAATATTTGTATCTATGCTTGTGTCAAAAATGAAATGATGGTTTTTGACCAGCTCACTGATACCCGTGGCGTGTAATAAGTAAACATCATTGATGTCACGTTCAATGTTAGTGATAAGGAAATCCTCACCACGCACAGTAATTCTTTGTCCGGCTGCGTAGTTTGCCATAATCAATAGTTATTAAGGTTTATCGTCCCTGTGAAGACCAGAGAAGGTCTTTCACGTCCACATTCAGACAGCGTGCTATATCAAGCAGTGTCTCTAATCCAGGCTGTGCAGTATTCGTGCACCACTTGCTAACAGTAGCAGGATCTTTACCCAATTGCTCTGCTAACCACTTGTTCGTTCGCTTCTGCTCAGCGAGAACAACTTTCAGTCTGTTGATGTCTTCTTTCATTGCCATAATATTTGCGTATTATGCAAAATTAATGTTTTTTCTTTGATTATCCATGAAAAAACGAAGAAAACTATTAATAATTTATATCTTTTTCGTGGTTTTGGCAGCATTTTGACGGTTTTTTGCTAACTTTGTGCCAAGTTTACTCATAAATAGTAGAAGTTTCTGAGAATTGTTGGGGATGTCCCATGATTTGAGACAAGACGAAGTTAACTTCGCGCCCAAAACAGTATTTGATAAAAGATGGAGATAACATATAAAGAGCAACTAAGTAGGCACGTTGAGAACATCTTCATGGGGTATTCGATGCCTGGCCTTCACATCTGTGATATTGCAACAGGTGGCGGAAAGTCATATACCATCGGGAAGCTGACCTGCGAATACTACTCTGAAAAGTTTGACCGCATTGTTATCCTCTGCGTACAGAACAAGTTGGTGAACGGCATGAACAGGGAAATTGACCGTTTCATCAACACCGAAAGCAGTCTTATATCCCCATCAGACAAGATGGTAATAGAAAACAATCCCGAAGTCATCACCCAGGCCATCAAAAATGGTCATTTCCAGAAGCTTCTGGAAGAAATGTACTACAGGATTGGTGAGCAGAACAAGGCTGATTACAAGGTCAATGAAATACAATACAGCTATAATGCGGTCAAGAAGATATATGAGGGATTGGCTGGGTTAATAAAGACACTTGAAGAAAGTGACAAGAACGACTACATCCTCAGTCAGATTAACGAGGGGGAAGCCAAACTTCGCAGGGCTGTTCGTGGATTTTTCGACACCTATAAACGACACCTCGAAAAAACAAAACAGTTGAAGAAAGTATCTCTTGAAACCATTCTAAGCAGGTTCCAGTCTCTCGTCAAAGTTTATCCACAAGTAGACTACAGGCGAAAAAAGGTACTTCTAATGACCGTTCATAAAGCTATGTATGGGATTGATCCTATCCTTTCAGAGAAAATCTATCTGCAAGATCTTGCGGAAAAGAACAAAAAGACTCTTATTCTCTTTGACGAGTCCGACCAAGCTGCAGTAGCTATGCGCACGGCTATCATTGACCAATCCATTGAAAATGCTGGAGGTAGCAAGAGATTTGCCAAGGGCTACAATGGTTATCTGCAATACAAGGATTTGATTGACAACCCAGAACAAATTGCCAATGAGTATTACGGTGAATTGTTGGAAAAATGCCTTAACAAAGCGAAGGAAATCACAAAGACAAACTGGGAAAAAGCCGTTGGCAACATTCTTCCTTATAAAAATATCTTCTTGGGTAATAATGAAGAACTGGAAACATACAGAAGAGGCGTATTCTTTTCAGGCCCAGCCCTAAAATTAAACATTTCCCAAAAGGGGGACAGTACTCACTCGTATATATGCTATAAGAAAAACAACCGTCACTTCAGCCTCGTTCACGCTAAGGATGACAGTCTGCTGACAAAAGAATATGCCGTGGTGATTCCGTTAGACAGATTCCTCTCTCTCATCATAGGAAATACCACATCTATTAAGGCACAGCTCAGGAAGGTCATCTCTGAATCCCTGAAGCAAAGCAGAGAACAGTTCGAGGCTGAGGAAAAAGAGATTGCAGCAAATGCCGCCACGACAAATCACTATCTTGGATATCCTACATTGGAACGGGAGATACATACCTTATTCTCTCGTTTTGAGACCACTTCGGAATATCAGTTTGAACAGCAGATTAACGAATTCATGACTAATAGAAAGAATCTGTTTGTTACTGATGGCGACAGTAAAATGAAGTTACCTGATTACTCTGTGTATTCCCAAGGAGTACAACTTTATCAAGAAGAAATTGATGAGCGTGACAACCAACACAGGGTCAGGCTGTCATGCCGAGAGATTGCAACGACTCCTGAAAAGATACTGATCGATCTCGTTAACACTGACGGAACTTCCATTGTTCTATGCTCAGCGACTGCTTCGAGTTGGTCTGTGGTAAGTAATTGTGATATTAAGTACTTAAAGCAAACGCTTGGAGAGAAAGTTCATGTGCTTTCCAAAGAAGAACGTGAGACATTTGACAACCTCGTCGATCATACATACCCTTTAGAGCACCAAATAAAAGTTGTTCCTCTGAAGAAACATATATATGAGGACAAGAGAGAGAATGCCATAGTGTTGCCGGATAGATACAGGCAGATGTTCTCTCCTGAAGCATTGAAGGAACGACTGGCAGACAGGTGGTTCAAAATCACATATAGAGGACTGAAAAAGACTACCAAGAACTTTGATGACATGATGTTCCAACTATACAGACTTTTCCAGTTTATAGAAGCATATCATTGGTTCATCACTCACGATGACATTCATAGCATGATATACTTCCAAAACCGTACAGGAGATAAGGATAAGGATCAGATTAACGTCCTTAGCTGTCTGATAGACGGAACATTCAAATACATGGATTGCACTTTGGAAGACGAAATTCCGACAAGTTGGATCAATGAGCATATCTGTATTTCCAAGGACTGGGAAGATGTGGAGTCCAATATCCTATCGAAACTCAGCAAGGATAAAGATGCTAAACTGATGCTGATATCAGCCTATGGCAGTTTCAAGGCTGGTGCCAACATGCAGTATGAGATACCAGAAGGTCTTGATTACATAAGCGGTGACAACTGGATAAGCGAAGGAGAAAAGCTTAAGAAGGACTGGGATGCCATCTATGTACAGTCACCAACGGCATACCTTATGATGAACGAAGACGGCAATGAGGCGACTTATGAAAAAAGCCTTTACAATGCCATGCTTACCCTAATGATGCTTTTCGAACGAGGATGTCTTTCCAGATCTGATGTCGCACAGTGGCTCTTTTATGCATTGTCCGGCAACTTCATGTTTGGTGAGAAGCAGAATCCCGGAATCGTTAAAGACAAAGCAGCATGGGCACAAACGACAGTAGAACAGGCTATTGGCCGATTATGCAGGACAAGGAATAAGCCTCAGACGACATACATCCTTTTTGACGAATCCATGAAACCGTTCTTTGATGCGTCAAATATGGAGAAATCGCTCACGAAGGAATTCCGAGCTTTGGCAGCCTACATCTTATCGCATCATGATAAAAAGGAAGATGACATCGCCCCGGAAGAGGTCATGCGATGCAATGATGCCAACTATGCACAGACACAATTGGACCGTCTGCGCAGAATTGCGCTTCGCTATACCCCTCACCTGCAGGATGAAGAGGACTTTGACGATGACATTGAGGGGGAGAACGAAGTGCCTTACAATGTAAGAATCAGTCAGGTAATGAACCAGAGTTATAAACAGACCATCATCCGAAAGCCTGTAATTACCACTCTGGAGGATTTGGATGAGAATGATAAGCGACTGACTTTTATGCCGAAGTGCTATGGTGACTGGAAGCGCAACACCGCGTGTGAATTGAATTATTACTTTGACGAAAGATTCAGGGCTTGCCCTAAAGGCAAGGGAAAACCGTTCCCCTATCCTATTTCACCATCCTACGTCAGACTTGACGTACTTATGAAGAATCCTGTCATCAAATCCCATTTTGAAAGAAACGGCTTTGCAACAACCTGGGAAAAGGAGGGCATGATACTACATCCACAGATACTTGCCACAGACTATGCAGGGGAAATCGGAGAAGAGGCATTCAAGGCAATCTTGTTGCATTATACAGATTGTACAGAAGAGAATGTGAAGCATCTGGAAGGAAAGGATTACGAACTAGCTGATTTCGTTATCACTAATGAGGACGGAAGTTACAGAATCGCATTTGACGTAAAGAACATGAATCCCAAAGTAGACCATAAAGATAAAGAAGGTGACATGCCCACTGCAAAAAAGCGGGAAATCAAACGCAAAAGGCTGGGATGCGAGCTTATAACGGTCAACATGCTGAACATGAACACAACTGGAATGGATGAATTACGTGAGATTCATGGAGTCATAGATGAGGATGGCACAATCATTCCAAGTGCCATCGAACGTATTCAGAAACTTGTAAATGGAAATAAAGTATGAAGTTAGACGAGGAATATATTAAAAGGCTACCCCTTACAACCAACAAGATCAACGTGACTCTCGACAAGAATGCATTCTTTTCGAGATATTCCATCGTATCATACTATGGCACTGCCAAGGAGCTAAAGAATCTTGCATACGAGCAACTGGCAGACGTACCTTGCCTGTCTGTAACTGGCATAAGGGCAAGGTGGTCAGGGTTACGTTATCCTGCGACCCACTTCTTTATCCTGACAGCCAAAGGTAAAGAAGGTGAAGTCTTGAATAGCCTAAGAGCATATGAGCATATCCGTTCAAAACCTGACACGTTGGAAGAGTATGATGACATTCTTCAAAAAAGGATAGTTGCTTCTCTTGCCATCAACTCGCTCGGTAAGAAGAGAAATGATAAGATGATGTATAATGATGGAGCACTACTCATATGCGACGACAAGAATTTCAATACCCCCAAATCAAGGCAAGAACTTGTTTGTCTGAAAGTAGAGGTCAATGAATTTATGAATCTTACCGCCAAGACCACATCATTCTCCAATCCATCTTCATACAATGAACTAAGGAAACGCAAAAACTGCGTCTTCAAAGTAGGAAAAGACATCGGTGGATGCTTATGGGAAGGGCAATCTGTGAAGCCTGTAGTCATAAAGGACTTCAAGGATGGAGACTTCAACTTGAAGGAGTTGTATGTGCAGAAGAAAAGATTCAGTGACAACAAAAACAATGTTCCCTATTGGCCATATAACAAAGAGAACTATACCCATGGAAGACTGTTTGCCATCTGGCAAGTAGTACAGTCCGTCAATGAAGACTTTGATGGTCTCATTGAAATAGACTTTTGCGATTTTGAGGTATTGCACTATGACGAATGCAAGACCGGGGATGACATGCTCTCATTCATGAAAGAATACCTATCTGGAAAAAGCATTTATGTTGAGGATCCCTTTGGAACTTCTGCATCAAGAGAACTGATAAGTCAATTCAAGAATGAAGCCCTCTCTATAATGGATGACAAGCTCGTCTTTTCACGAAAACCATCTGAAAATGATATGGTGATAAAGCTGTGTGAGCCCAAGGAGGATGGTGCAAGTCATACCCATTATACAAAATCCCTATACAGGATGGCACACTCTGGCAACGCACTTCAACATATCACATTCTACAACAATGAGAAGGAAGACAAGATAAGCAAGGCCAGTGCAAGAAGGATCCTTATTGAGTTGCTTGTAAAAGACTCGTTAATCAACAGAAGAATGCCCAAGGTATTGACAGAACTGATAACCGATTGGAAATTCTTCCGATACAAGATTAATGAAGGGTTCGTGCATGGTGCTTCGTTAGCCGTTAACATCACTGGCACAATGAGTATACAGGAATACGGACTGTCTCAAAACAGCTTAGGAGAAGAGTTCGAGCAGTTCGTCCATGATAATTTAAGATATAACGACTATGACAAGATTCGTGGTGGACGGGATTATATGGCCATGGAGAAAAACGGCAACGTGTATTTGATCATCGATACAGAAGAGATACCTATACTCGATGCCAACTTGATTGATGAAGGATACGGTAAGGTGGTAAATGAAGGAGAAACCATCTCCATGTTCAAACGAAAGAAAGTGGCGCATGAATACCTGCGAGGCTATATCGGCTTCCACTTGTGGAAGTCTGACGGCATTGATGGAGAAGCTAATGGTTCCTATTCGTATATATCAGGCACTAATAGCGAGAACATGCAAATCATGCAGAACACCAAAATGGATAAGATGCCTCGTGCACGAAGGATATTTGTCTTAAACCAAGAGAATCCGGAATCAGTTGAGAATGAGATAATGGAAATAGCTTCTATGCTGAAATTTGGTTTTGGCAGATGGAATGAGTTGATGACATACCCCTTTCCATTCAAGTTCCTTCAGGAATATCTGGATGATGCCTGTGAGACCGTGTTCTCAAAACACTGGAAAGACATTACTTACAAAGGTGAATTGTAAACTATCATGACTAAAGAAATAGATATATTAAAAGACCATGTTCCATCACCCCAGGAGGTTGCTGAATATGAACAGAAATGGAACACGTTAGCCGATTATGTCAATCAGGAGAATGCTCTGGACAAATTGTTCTTCAATCTTTGTCCTGAGAATAAAGACATGTCGGACATACTAATCAAGTGCTCATCACTGAATGATTTCTATAGCACGAACATATTCAAGGTTCATAATGTCGCAAAGCATTTCCTGAATCAGAAAATTGATGAGAGATTAGCAGTTGGCGACTTGAATCTTGTAATGGATTTGGCGAACATAGAGATAAACGGCAAAAGGTTCTTTTTCTATTCTTTTGCGACAAAGTACTGTAGCCACCATCGACCCGATATATATCCTATCTATGACAGTTACGTGAACAAATTGCTGAAGTACTTCCGTAATAGAGATGGCTTCATGGCTTTTAAAGAATCCAACTTGAAAGAATACTGTAGTTATTACAATATTATCCAGTCCTTTAAGTCTTTCTATGGGTTGCAAGAATTCTCTGTCAAACAGATTGACAAGTATTTGTGGCAGCTTGGAAAAGAGGCATTTAACAGATATAAATAGGAATAGCTTATGCAGTTGGGATTTGTGAACTTCAATACTGAAGAGAAAAAACGTATTACCAAGATGATGCAGCTGCTGTCTGAACCGGGAGCAATTGAGGAACTGGGGATAGGAAGAGTGCGTGACCACTTTTCCAACACCTTGTTCCCTGGCACATCAACGCTTCAGCATCATGCCAAGTACTTTGCCGTCTTGCCCTCTTTATACTATCATGCTGCCCACTGCGGCAGGAAATTCAATAGTGTACGCGAAGTGGAGCGATTCATCATAGAGAGAGAGATACAAATAACTCGTCAGTTGGCAGAATACGATGACGAAACATCCAAGTTAGGGATTACCGGAATAGACACTTACAAAGAAGCCCTTTCTGACCACACTAAATATGTGAAATATAACCCGACCTATATTTATGGAAGCGGAATGGCCACATACGGTATGGTTCCAAATACCAGCATCTATCAGCTCATTATGGAAATCAGCAAAATCGATGCGGAGGAACCACATAACAAGCGTCGATTAAAGGGCGAAGACAATACAGAAGATGCCCAAGAAATGACTGGAGAAAAGCAACTGATACTCACTTCTGGCGAACAATATAACTTCATGAACGGGACATCCATGCCACTTTCCCTGACTTTTACTGAAGCAACATTCGTAAAAGACAAGATACTTGAATCTCCATATTCTAAGGACACATTACTTTCATTCCTGTTAGATAAGGACAACCTGATATTAAGTGATGAAGTAAGTTATTACAAGCTTGCAGAACAACTCGACGGACTTGACGAGGACATTAAAGACGTATATGACAAATCGGTATTATTCTCAAAACTGATAAACCTCTTGGACTGGAGCTATAACCATGCCTATTATTGCAGCTTCGATAACGAAGATGATGCGATGGCATGTGAACAGGCGTTCCAGGAACTGTATGAGATTCACAAATTGGCAATAAAAGACCAAGCTGCCTATTTGTCACTATTCGACTATACAAGGGAAAAAGACCCGATGCTGACAGACTTCTGCGAGAACTGCTATAAAGCTCTAATCGAAGAAGGGAATAATGCTCTGAGCCGCCTTGATGCACTTGTTACCAGCAGAGAACGGAGCGTTAAGCGTGAAAGGAGCAAAATAGGAAACAATGCGTATCGCACCGTCAAAAGAAGTAATCCGGGCTATAACGAGTTCAGATGGAATACGGTAAGGACTATGGTTGATGAAATACGTAACCCCCAGTAGATCATGGCACAGAGTATAATGCAAGAACATTTGTACGGTGATTTGTTAGCACCAACGCAGGGCTATCACACCGACTTTGCCATGGGAATGACCTATTCCCTTGGCTTCGATGCGCTACTTACAGCGCACTTGGCTTTCGGAATGCTGGGCGACATGGATGAAAAAGCCATACAAGCTCCACATCTGCTGCTTGAAGCCATCCTAAAGAACAGCGACAAGATGGTGATATTCTGCAATAAGGGAAGTATTGCCGTTCCACCGACCATCAGAAAAGTGTACTCGTTGTTGGAGAAGAACATCTATGAAGTGTTCGACCCCAACAACAAGACTGCCAATTTCCATCCTAAGATGTGGCTTATCAGGGAAGTCAACAATGACAACTACAAAGATGTACTGATGAAACTCATTGTTTCCAGCAGGAACATGGCTTACTCTGACGCTATTGACTGCATCGTGGCACTGACAGGAAAAGTTGGCAGTAACACGACAGAAAATCCAAAGCACAAGAGACTTCGCACGTTCATTGAGAAGGTCGTGTCATATTCCAATATAAGTGAGGACAAGGCCAAACAGGTTAAGGCTCTTGCCAGAGACATTGAGCGTGTCGCAAAATTCGATGTAAGCAGCCCATTTGAGGATTATGATTTCTATCCCTATCTGTTCCAAGAGGATTTTGGTCTTGGTAAAGTAGAGGAATACCTATGCGGAACAGAGAGTATTATCATATCACCATTCATCGACAAGACTCTGATAGGACGCATCAATCCCAACAGAAAAGATCATCGGGCACTTATCACCAGAAAAGAATATGTTACACCTGAAATCTTTAATTCATTTGATTCAAAAGGTGGTGTGTTCATCGCATTAGATGACTTGGCAAGCCGTGGCATGGATCTTCACGCAAAGATGTACCTCGTTTGGATGGGCAGGGACAAGCATTACCTGTATCTCGGCTCGGCCAATGCCACTAACTCGGCATTTGAACGGAACGGAGAATTCTTGTTGCGTCTGAAATTTGAATATGGTAATAGCAAATACTACCAATTCCTGAAGGATTTCTATGAGAAGGATAACAAGGACAGTAAGTTTGTACGTCTGAATGAGCCGACAGAGAAATCATCGACTGTCATCAGATGGGACAAGGCTGAACTGGCCATGAAAGAACTGATGTGCTCAGATGACCTGAAAGCAAAGATTACCAAGCATCGGGATGGCAGTTTCTCAATTTTAGTTACTTCATCGCTGAAGAAGTTGGGAAATACAGTATCTATTGCCCCGTTACAGAAACGCGATATGCTAATGGAATGGAAAGGCAGGGCCGAGTTCAAAGGGCTTGCGGCAGATGAGCTGTCAGAGTTTTACATTATAAGTGCTCTGTCAGAAGACGGAACACTTCATGAGGCTATCATCAGGATTATCACTGAAGGTATGCCGAATGAACGTGATACGGCTATCTACAAAAGCATCATCAAGAACAGACACGACTTCGTCAGGTTCCTTGAACTGATGTTGAGCGATACCCCCGTCCAATATCTGTCAAACAAAATCATCCTGAAAGAGAAAGGTCAGGGCGGTTCAGATAGTGACAGCCATGAGTTTCCACAGGTCTATGAAAAGATGCTCCGGGTAGCAGCCGTAAACCCAGGACAGATATTCCAAATAGAAAAGATACTGAGAAAACTCGATACAGAGACTGTTCCCAAAGAGTTCAGCCAGATATTCAAACAATTTACTAACGCTGTAAAGTAGGCAAACGTATGAAGAATAATCCATTGGACTTTCAAAGGGCAACAGCATGTCATGTGCTAAACGCTTTCCGCAACGGTCAGCGGAGAGTGCTGGTTGCAGACGAGGCAGGACTCGGAAAGACTACTGTGGCATCTGAGGTTGTAAGGCAGGTGAAAGACCTTGATGGTGTATTGGATGATAACATATACTGCATCGTCTATGTATGCTGTAACCTTCAGATAGCTCAACAGAACATTGATACGCTTTCCGACGAGGGAGAAGCTGTTGACCTTGCCCAAAGTCGATTGTCAATGCAACACTACGTTTATTACAGGAAGAAAACAGATCTTCTGAAGGACAATAGAGATACCCTGGTGTTGTCCTTGACTCCGGCCACCTCATTTCAGATGACCTTCGGTACCGGCAGTGCGGATGAACGTGCATTGATATATGCTTGTCTGTCACTTTTAAGTGAGTTCGAAGACGAGAACAGAATGACGGCATTATCTGAAATGCTGAAAAGAGATGCCTACAAGGGATGGAAAGGAGTAAAAGACCGCTATGTCAGTTATATTGAAGAGCCAGACATGGAAGACTACAGAAGAGTGATTAAGGATGCTATGCTCTCACATCTTAAGAGCCCATACAAAAATGGCGTTACCATCAAAGAAGAGCTGATGCGACTGACATCTGGAGAAGAAATTGAGAACCGCAGCAATGCTGGTTATTTTCTTATCATTGCTCTTAGAAAAATGTTCGCCAACATCAGCTTAGAGGTATTGAAGCCTGACCTGGTAATAATGGACGAATTCCAAAAGTTCAGTTCTCTGATTACCACAAGCAAGGACGCTTCTATGGACTCCGAGGAGAACCTGGTGGCAAAGAAGTTCTTTGCAAACAAGGAAACATTCATTTTGTTGCTTTCGGCCACTCCCTATAAGCCTTATACAACTATTGAGGAACTGAACGAGAACAATAACGATGAGCAATACAAAGACTTCCATCGATTATTGAACTTTTTGTACGAAAACTCCGAGACGGCCCCTGACATCAAGATTATCTGGCAAAACTACTCTTCTGCACTACCCCATCTTGGCAATACAGATTTCGGAGAGCTTGTTCAAAAACATCATGCGGCAGAAGACATGCTATATCACGTAATGGGCAGAACAGAAAGGCAGAACACCGGCATCATCAAGGAGGTGATGCCCGACATCAGCCATTGTCTGACAGAAGGTGACATACGCTCCTACATCCAAATGCAGCAGCTGATAGACCATTGCCGTAGCTATGGTCGGAGGGTTTTCACGGCTCCTACGGATTATACAAAATCGGCAGCCTTCCAGCTTTCGTTTATGGACAACTACAAATTAAAAGAGGAAATCCAGAACGGTTGGAAAGCTGGGGCAAAAAGAAAATCGAAAGTGGACTGTCTGTTACTCGACAAGAATACCATTGAGAACTACACCCTGTCTCAATACAATAATGCAAGGCTGAGCTTTGTCATTGAAAACATATTTGGCGATAAGAAACACCCCACTCATGTAGAGCAGCTACTATGGATTCCTACCTCTCATCCCTATTATACGACTGGCGAGAGTATCTTTACAATAAACAAAGACTTCTCAAAATATCTTGTATTCTCCTCCTGGGGAATGGTGCCAAAGATGCTGGCCTCACTCATTTCCTACGAATCAGAACGTCGATTGTATAAAAGAGCTTATCATGGTGCAGTTTATTCCGATGACGTAAAGAGACTACTCCGAGATGACAACAAGACGAAAGGAGAATCTATACTCAATACAGTATCAACGTACTTATCTGGACTCTACGACCCAAAATCCACCTACGGCATGAGCCTTGCTGAAATACGAAAGTCTATCAAGGAGAAAATAGAGATAAGACTCTCAGGCATGGAGGCAGAACGAACAAACAGAATCAGCTCTGTGGACATCATGCTATTAATGCAGGCTCTTGATGATGACACCGACACTGCGGGGAAAATCTATTCTGATGCTGCTGATGTACTGGCAGACATTGCGATAGCATCTCCAGCATCATGCCTATATAGAGCAATGGGGCGAATATCGAAAGAAAGCAACCAATTGGTCAAGGCCCTAGCAGAAGATGCGGCTAAGGAACTTGTGGGTATCTTTAACAATCGCTACGGCATTGCAGCCGTGAAACTGACATGCAAGACGAAAGATGAGTATTTCCTGAAAGTACTAGACTACTGCGCTTTGGGCAACCTCCAAGCAACACTTGACGAGTTTGTCCATATGATTGGTGAGACAAAACCATTGGCACAAGTCAAAGACAGGATTAAGGAATCACTTGTTTCTGCATATCCCCAGCCCGTTGGAACCTTACAAGGCTTCACGGATGATGATAAGATGCGCATGAGAAAACATTTTGCCGTGGATTTTGGCAACACTAAACAGACGGAACAAGCGGTGACACATGCAACAAGCGTCCGTTCCGCATTCAATAGCCCGTTCCGTCCGTTCCTACTCGCTTCAACATCAATCGGTCAAGAGGGTCTGGACTTCCATTGGTACTGTCGGAAAATGATTCACTGGAACCTGCCATCAAACCCTCAGAATCTGGAACAAAGAGAAGGCCGTATCAATAGGTACAAGTGCCTCTCCGTCAGAAGAAATGTTGCAAAGGCATTCGCAGACAAGTATGCATGGAATGACATATTTGATGAAGCCTGCCAGGTACTGAAGCAAGATAACCCTGATATGGTGCCGTTCTGGTTCTTACCTTTGGATAATGAGATTTTCAAAGACAGGAAAGATATTGAGTATATTGAACGTATCATTCCAATATACCCAATGAGCGAGGAGAACGGCAGATACCAGCGTTTGATTGGCATCCTGTCATTATATCGACTGACAATGGGGCAGCCACGACAAGAAGAACTTCTTCAGTTACTTAAAGGAAAGGTAACAGAAGAACAGATGAAAGAACTATTGTTCGATTTAAGTCCATTTAATCGCAATACAAAATAGAATAAGGAATTATGTTAGGTGCAATCATAGGTGATATAGTAGGTAGCCGTTGGGAATTTAGCCCAACAAATGACTACAACTTTGAGCTGTTCTCAGACAAGAATAGTTTTACGGATGACACTATTTGCACTGTAGCAGTGGCAGATGCTTTACTACATGACTCCGACGATTTCGGAGCGTACATTCATAAATGGTGCCGCAAATACCCACACCCTATGGGCGGTTATGGTGGTCGCTTTGCCAAATGGGTAATGAGTGATAATCCTCAGCCCTATGGTAGTTATGGCAATGGTTCCGCCATGCGAGTCAGTCCTATTGGATGGTGGTACGTTAACGACTTGTGGGAAAAAGCAGCAAAGTCAGCAGCTTGCACCCATAACCATGAAGAGGGAATCAGAGGAGCACAGGCGGTTGTCTGGGCTATGGCTGATGCCAAGGAATTGAGGGCTACCTATGGTGACAAGCTAACAGAAGAGATAGTATTGAATAATGGTTTGGATCACGGTGTTGGTATCTATGAGGAATTTCCTCAGAATTTCAATGTTGACCTTAATAAATGCCGGAACAAATTTGATGAGACATGTCAAGGCACAGTGCCTGTGGCTTTGTGGATAGTACTTCACAGCAAGAGTTTCGAGGATGCCATCCGACAAGCCGTCAGCCTTGGAGCTGATGCAGATACTCTTGGTGCCATCGTTGGAAGTATTGCAGAACCACTTTGGGGCATTCCAGAATGGATGAAAGAGAAAGCTCTCTCCTATCTACCAGAGGATATAAAATCAGTTGTGAAGGAGTTTCATAAACGAACAAGCAGACTGCGAAAGCTCTCAAAACAATGCCAATATTACGTCTTTGATGATTTCATCTATGTTAGTGATTATAATAAAGAGGCTTGTGAAATAGAACGCGAATGGGTACATTATTTAGCAAAAAGCTATGCCAACGCTGATTTAATCAAAGCAGAAATGGCAAAGCGTTTTCCTATGGAACAATGGCAGGATGTAGCAGATAACTATGATCTCCCCGTATCTCTTTTAGGTACTATTTCAAATCATATTCTAACGCCTAAGCATAAATCCTTGAAAAATGTCATCACTTTCCTTGAAAAACATTATTCAATGCGAAAGGCTAATGCTGCCTTGAAAAAAGCAGAGAAAGAAAAGAAGCAACATATCATGGCCATCATGCACTGGAAACTTGGGCTTGGGAACTTTAACAAATTATTGTCAGGTGAAAGCCCACTCCCAGATAAGTCAAAGAAGGCAACAAAAAATGATTGGAACATCGAGCCGATGCCTACTACCTCGGATGAGATGACGGAAATGCCTTTTGACTTCAGAATTCCGGCTTCTGTAATGGAAATAATTAAGAATGGGCATATTCCAGAAGTTCAGGAAGACCACTGGTTCATGTACTGTGATGATGAGTATATCCGCTACTATCGTAGTTGGACAGGAATGTGTGCATTCGAAGCGCATTACAACAAAGTCGGTACAGACTATAGAGTCAATCACTTGAAAATGAACCATGCACTTGCAGAGTTTGGTGTCAATGGTGATAGAGCAGGTGCAGCTTTATTCTGCTATCTGCTTATTGCTGAAGCAGGTGGTGATTCTGAAGCCGCATGGCAGAATTATCTCAATGCCTGGGAAGAATTAAACGAGAAGTATTCAAAGAAAGATTAGTATGACCAGACAACACATCGTATTTCTAACAGGTGCTGGTGTCAGCGTGGAAAGCGGACTCAGCACTTTCCGTGGCAAGGACGGCTTGTGGACGAACGAAGAGTGGGCATATCTGGCAAGCACAGATGCCCTTTACAACGACACTCAGAAGTGTCTTGACTTCTACAATTTCAGGAGGAAGAAGCTTGCGGAGGTAGAGCCTAATGAAGCCCACAGGATGATAGCTGAACTGGAGAATGACCACCAGGTGACTGTCATCACGCAGAATGTGGATAATCTCCATGAGCGTGCCGGTTCCTCTCATGTCATTCATTTGCATGGGGAACTTAACAAGGTCTGCTCGATAGAGAATCGAACGACATGCGTGAAGGAATATCCGCTGACAACGCCTATCAAAGTGGGTGATAAGGCAGAGGATGGGTCACAACTGCGACCCTATATCGTGATGTTCGGTGAATATATCGACAGTATGAATGTGGCCATCGATTATGTTAGCAAGGCTGACATCTTTGTGGTAATCGGCACCTCGCTGAAGGTCTATCCGGCAGCGGGATTCATCAACTACGCTCACCACGAGGTTCCTAAGTTCGTGATTGACCCAGGGGAAATGGATCAATGCACACAACTGGGCTTCACTCATTTCAAGACTACAGCCACAGCGGGCATGAAGATGCTTCTGGAGGCGTTCAAGGAATTATAGATATAATAATATTGGCAATATGGATAAGAGTGAAATACTGGCAGCAATTAAAAAGAAGGTATACTATGCAGAACTGCCGTCAAAGATGCACGTGAGCGTCATGGATGACACTCTACATCTCATCATTGATGCAGATGGAGTCCTTCAGAATATGCAGAACGACGCATCGGCTTTCGAGGGATGGGTGTTCTGCATCAAGTCATTCATTCCGACCATAACAGATGTTGTCATTGACTGGGATAATCCCGTTTTTTCTCTGGATGAAAAGGTTCAAGCTAACCAGAGGAAACACTTCAATCGGTTCTTATTGCGTATCGTATGGTTTATAGAGAATTATTCTTGGGCTTCCGTTGTCGAAAGCAAAAAAGAGACCGTTGAGATGTTCGGTCGAAGCATCAACCAGCTCACACTAAATTTCCCGCTTCAAGACAGCAAGGACAAAAACGAGAAAGGTGAGAATGACAGGGCGATGAAGTATGAGGCTATGCTCGAAACGGCGGTCTACCAATACCTCTCCACTTTAGGCAATGCCAATCACCAACTACCAATGGGCTTGTTTGACGGAGCCGTGAGTAAAGTCACCGCCATTACCCCTGGAGGCGCAAGTCAGGCAGACCTCTGGAGGATTGACCATGACACGTTCTATGTATATGAACTTAAAGATTGTATCAATTCGGACAATACTCATGTTGGCATCATCACCGAACTGATGTTCTATGCCAACGTCCTATATCGCTTACTCATCACTCATGCAATTCAGTATCCGCCAGAAGCAGATAAGTTCCGCACAGACAAGAGAGAAAGAGCTTCTAGGGGGCTTGAACATATTCTGGATGCCATCCATACACAGTCCATCACACAAATCAAGGCAGTGCTTCTGACTGACAGACTGCATCCACTCATCGAATATGCAAAAGAACAACTATTGAGTGACATGAACCAAGGAAAGGCTGCCATCGAGTTTGAACATTCAACCGTGTTGCAACTTATGCCAGCAGAATTTATACCTGCACCGACATACAAAGAACTGCAGGGAGCACAACAAATCAAAGTGCTTCAGACATTGCCACAGTTCAAGGGCATAAAAGGTGGTGGGACATGGAAAGCTGGTTTGCAGAACATCCAGTTACCCTACATTATCGAAGATGGTCAAGAGGTGACAAATATCTATCCTTCAATTCGTGAAGCTGCAATAGAGTATTTCCGAAAGAATGGCATTGGATGGTGGAAAAGTCATGATGCAGTCAACGTTCCTACCGGCCACATGCTTTCATCCCAGATAAGCTGTGTAAACCATCTGTTCCCATTTATGAAGGATGAAGAATCATCAGATCTTCTGTTAGTGCTCAATTCTATCCAGCATAAATACCATTTCACGAGGATTATACCCAATCCATTAGACAGAACCGATTGCAACGGTAATGTATGTTTTGAATTTGTGTGGAAAAATCGTTCTTTGCTTGGTGAAAGGACAGAAAAGCGGGGAGCCATGTGTACCTCCATTGATGCCGTCATATATGCTGAAACAGTTGACCGTAAGCGAGTACTCATCCCTATCGAATGGAAATATGTGGAAACTTACGAACATAAACGTGCTCCACAGGTTTCAATCGAACGCTATCCATCACGCATCCACTGCAATTCCAACATCTCAGCTTGGAACGAGACTTATGAGTACGATCCTCTCTATGAACTGGTGCGTCAAACCCTGTTGGTAGAGAATATTATTTGGTGCAATGACACAGCTTTGCCCGCTGACGACTACTTGCACATCAATGTTATTCCCAATGGCAATGAAGAATTACGTAAGGAAATCAGCACCTATGCACAAGGACTGAAAGATGCCAGCAAATTCATTGTCATCGACCCCAAGCAACTGATGTGTCCCATCAAGGACACACATTCAGACTTATACAACTACCTTGATGCACGATATTGGCAATAAAAGAAGAGAGGAAAAGACATGGCATATACATACAAATACCCAAGACCGGCAGTGACGGCTGACTGCGTGGTGATGACGAGAGAAGCAGAGCCGAAGGTGCTGCTTATCCAGAGAGGTGAAGAGCCATTCAAAGGAGCATGGGCATTCCCTGGTGGTTTCATGAATATGGAAGAGACAACAGAGCTGTGCGCCATCCGAGAGCTGGAGGAAGAGACAGGATTACATCTGTCGGATGTCCATCAAATTGGAGCATACTCCAAGGTCGATCGTGACCCAAGAGGGAGAACTATAACTGTTGCTTATCTGGCCATCATCGATGTACCTATTGCCGTCACTGGGCAGGATGATGCTGCCAAAGCAAAATGGTGGCCTGTTGATGCACTTCCCTCCTTGGCTTTCGACCATAACGAAATTATGACAGACGCAATGGAATTATATAATCAAATACGGAAATCTATATGAAATACGATTTACAAAGCTGCATCAGACGGTATAATACAGGAGAAATGCTTGAATACGTATTCTTCTGGGGACATCACTCAAAATCTGGTCAAGTGACCAAGGCATGTTTCAGTCAATGGTATCCATGTGCCTTTGAGGTGGATGGTATCACGTATAACTGTGCGGAACAATACATGATGGCCGAGAAAGCAAGAGTGTTCAATGACGAGGAGGTGTTGTCAAAGATTCTTGTAACATCCAATCCCAAAGACATCAAAGCTCTTGGACGAGAAGTCAAGAACTTCGATGCCATGAAATGGTCATCCGTTTCTAAAGACATCGTTGTGAAGGGAAACTTACACAAGTTTGCTCAAAACATGGACTTATTCCATTTCCTTCATGAAACAGGCAACAAAGTCCTTGTTGAAGCAAGCCCATACGATACTATCTGGGGAATCGGAATGCAAGAGTCGGATGAAGGCATTATCAATCCTCACAACTGGAAAGGTCTCAACCAACTAGGATTCGCCCTCATGGAAGTTCGAGATGATTTGATAATTGAGTAAGCCCAAACTATTTCTTATTGAATTCCTGAATCTCTTTAATCATATCTTTCACATCTTGATTGACTTGCAGAAAATTGGCATACAATATACGTTCACGTACTTCTGGAGAATCAAAATGATAGAACTGAGGGATAGGATAATTAGCATAGTCTTTTTCTTCCTTTGAGATTTCTGCCATATTGAAGTCGGTCTTGCAGAAGAACTTGCTGGTTTGAAACTCTTCTGACTCCTGGATGTCCATACTCCCTCCCCTTCCTGTCTTTGTCTTTACGAAGTCACGAGCTGTCTGACCGCATATCCAGCCTGTAGCCATGTCTGCAATCTTAGAGCCAGGCACAAGGCTGTCCATATTCTCATTGAGGTTAACAGAGGTACGGTCACGGTCGATGGTCACACCTTTCTTTAACTGTACGACCTTACCGAAGATGTCATTGGACAGCCATTCGAGGGTTTCCTTGGCTCTGGCAGAACCACTAACTACGTTACCAACAGTGGTAATAATCTTCTGCATACCAGTCTTACCGTAGTCGGCTTCCAACTGTGGCAGTTCCTGAAAGCCCAAGGCCACGCTCACTTTATTACTTCGTGCAGTACCTATCAAACGGTCTATTTTGTGGAAATACAAGGTTGGCAGCTCATCGACGATGATGCTGACTGGTATATTCTTGCCTTGGCCGGTATTGACACGTGTGACAAGTCGATTCAATATCAAAGCATTCAAAGCACCAATGATACTTTCCATCTCTGGGTCATTGGCTATAAGCAGATAACTCGGATGTTTCGGGTCTGACACCTTTAAGTCGAAGTCATCACCATCCTTATGGAAAATCCAATATGATTCCTTGGTGGCAAGACGTGAAGTGAAGACGCGCAGCGTACCAATCATACCTTCCAACTGCTCCATTGCCTTATTCTCAAATGCAGTCTTGAACGGGCCAAGAAGTGGTGCCACCTCAGTATCGGTCATCAGAACCTCAAATATGGTCTCATAACTCTCATTCAGGAATGACAGGATATGAGGCATGTCGCTGTATTTGCCCAACCAATATGCCGGAGTCGTTACATTGCCCATAGCGTCACGAACAACACCCGTTGGCTTGATCATACCAGTCTCTGGGTCAATGGTCTTGTCAAAGTTCAGCTCCTGACCATTCTCGTCATATGGTCTCTTCTCATAGTTGCAGAAGAAATAGATGCAGGCAGCAAGGAAGTTGACAGCTGAAGTCTGGAAGAACTGGTCACTACCTCCTCCACCCTCTTTCTTGCCCTTCTGCAAGGATTCAAGAAGGGTCTCGGCAGTTTCACTGGCGGCAGCCAGATTGCCAATGTATTTCAATTGGATAGGATTGACACGACGGCTGTACTCAACATTCACGAAATTGATGATGTTGAACTGGCAGTCTTTCGGGGTCTTTCCGGCTTTCTTGTTGATGCGGTAGTGGTAGTACAATTTCTGGGCAAGTGTAGGGAACTTGTAATCATAGACGACCATGGCAAACCCCTTTGCACTATGCTGACGGATAAAAGGTTCGATAATTGAGAACGTCTTACCTGAGCCAGGTGTACCAACGACCCATGTACCACGGAACGGATTGATGACATTTACCCATCCCTTTCGGAACTTTCCTTTATAATAATAGCGCATCGGGATATTGACACTATACTTATTCTCTACCTTCTCCTCCATCTGCTCAAAGCTCTCGTTCTCGAAATTGAAACGGTCTTTCAGCAAGCCATCCTTCAGGTATTTGGAAATATTGTCAAGTGCAACATGAACCAACACAGTACCCACCACAGACATTACAAAGTAAATCCATGTGCTGCTGTGGAGTGTAAAGAACGTTGGATTCCAATGACGATTAAAGACCCAAACGGAGAAGAACATGAGTATCACACCAAACGTAATGGGATAGATGACCATACGTTTGGCGTTGAACTCCAAATGCTTCTTGTTTCTGGTGCCGACACAAGTAACGCATATCATCAGGAAAGTCATGATCTTACTGCGAAGCATGTGGCCGTCCTGGTAAACATCCATGAGTTTGAGCCTGTCATGGATGTCAACGAGTATTCCACCCCAGAAGTCCAATACTTCCGGGTTTATGGCATATTCAAAGAACTCTACTACCAAAGAGAGGTAGATGAAAGTACGGAATATCTTATATAGCGACTGAAGGTCTTTGCTTTCTTCCATCACTTACGGTTTTGTTCTTCTTTGTTCAAACGAATCATCATTATTGGTCTCACAGGCAATGAAGTATGCTTGTCAGTGCTTTCAAAACGACCTGAATAGAGGCTGAAACGCCATGCTCTGTCTGTGGCAGCCCCTTCACATTCTGTACTCGTCCAGTACCAGCAATCTACAGAGTCGACAGGAAGGACTACCCCTCCACATCGCTCGATAGTTGCATTGACAATATGCCTTGCCGCATAGAGCTTATACATTTCACCGACGGATGGTATGAAATACTTGGCTTGCACACTTGATGCTATAGGGGATTCTATCTTACCGTAACGCAAGGCCGTCGTGTTTGACTCTCCATCGCAAGCATTGATGTCAGTGGAAGTTCCCTGAGCAACATAGATGGTGTCTGGATTGCTGAAAGCATCCTGAAAAGAGGCATTCAAACTGACGGCATAGGCGATACCTGATATTTCGTCTGCTGCATCTACATAGAAAAGAACAGCTTCCGGAGTATTGCCGTTCTCAATACATTTCTCATAAGTGGTGACATCACCATTGGTGCTATAGACCATGCCCGGCATCCAGCTATGCCAGGAGAAATCTTCCTCGAAATGCTCATCACAGGAAGTCAGCAGCATAGTTGCCAATAAAGCATAGAATAGCTTCGTGAATATTCTTGTCTTCATAATAACTCGTTTTTATCGTGAACCTGTTGGAAGTTTAATGCCTAACACAATGCCTGTACGAAACAGGTCTTCACCATTGATACACAAATCGGTCTTCACCTGCCAATAAAGCTGCCATCCATGACGGAGGACATAGTTATGCTCATAACCAAGATTTGCCCAACCTACAACCTCATGGGTATCACTGCCAGCACTGGCACCGAAACGCAGACTACCGTACTTGTTTCGAGAACGTACAACACATGGTTTATAGGCCACACCTAATCCCCATGTGCGATAGTTGTTCCAGAATGATTCTTTGGTAACATGTCCAGCAGATTCGTCCTTTGCCCACTTTACATAGCCATTGGCAAAATATTCCCAGGCATTGTGATTCTTGGTCTCATGCTCCACGGCAAGGGTTACATCAAAACCTCTCTCATAGAGCGCACCAACGCCCAATGTGAGACGGTTGCCGTGGCTCTGTGCTTTACCTGTCACTGCCAGAAACAGCATGGCAGAGACAAGTAACGGCTTCATATTACTTATTTTCTTCATAGTTCACTCGTTTTTATTCTTCCATCAGTATGGCTCTGTTAAACGAATCGGCACTGAGCACATCCTCATACTCAATACTGAGATTGATGGTACGGCCACTAATCTGCTTCTCACTAAGTTCTATAGTCAGGATCTTGTCATTGGGAAAAGTCATCTTCTTCAAGACAATGACATTCCTGTACCCATAGCGGAAAGATTGTGTTGGATCAAGAACGAGTTCCGGTTTCAACTCAATAGTCTGCACAGTCGTAGCTTTCGAGGTCTTCTTATCATTGAGCTTAACCCTTAACTGGTCTATATCAAAACGGATGTTAGTCCTATTCTCCACAGAGAAATCAATGAAGAAATACTCCCCGACACTATAGATGTTGTTCAGGCGCATTGTCATACGGTGCATCTTGGTTGATACGTTGCGAAAACGTGCTGGTGATGCCCAGATTTGACGCGCATACCGTGTCATATCTTCTGTTGACATACTGACAGCGGGATTATTATATGGTACTCGTTCATCCAGTGAAATCGTCTTCTCTGTCACTGCTTCATCCATCCTGGATGTATAGATAAGGGCATACTGGGTACGATAGCGTTCCGTAACGATAGTGACAACGGCCAACACGTCACCGTCATGGTGTACGTCCATGCCCTCCTTGGGTTTGAGACGGACTGTGTTGTTGATAGGCTGGTCACCGGCCACCTTGTCAGTGCTGATGTCCACAAAACGGACGGGCTCACTGGCAGTAATGACAGTGGTTACATTCTCGTTGACGGTAAGATATAGCATATCGTCCATCGTCGTCTGTGCCATAGTTGGCACAACGGACAGCAGCGTAAAGACTGCCGTGCCAAACATTTTTGATAGTTTCATATTGATATTCATTTTGTTTGTCTCTTTTCCTTGGAATTGATTAAGTAAACCTGAGTACCATACTTGATATTCACCTTATTCTTGCGAATGTTCTTTGAGATAGCATTGGCAGTTTTCTGATAAGCATTCTGAAGGGCTTGCATTCCCCAGCGACCCAACGAACTGGTGGCAGAGCCGTCATTTAGGCTCATGCTTTGGCTCATGGCTCCACTCGCAACATCCTGCGTGGTTTCCCTGAAGCTGCTCCTTGGCACATACAATCCTTCCATACCATCGGTATCGTAGATGCTCAGATTAACCTTTACCAATTCGTCATCAATGAGGACGCTCTTGACGGTTCCCTTAACACGCTGTTGGCTGAAACCACTCATCATGCAATACAGATAGCTGCCGCTTGGGATAGTACGGTCGCCAACGTCGATGTCATCTAACAGCCTTAGGCGCACACGGCTTCCATCAACCGCCTTGACATTCTCATCGACAATGGCTTTGATAAGTTTATTCTGGGGTTCATTAGTGGTGATGGTGTTGAAATAATCCGAAGTTTCTTTCTGTGACTTGACAACCTCTTCAGCTTCTGCCTCTTCCGCTATCTCGGTAACGGCATTCTCATTGATGGAGACTTCACCAACCTTTTGTTCTACCTGCTGCCGAGCTTTGCCTCCTGTTTCGGCTGCACTGTTCTCTACGGCAGACATTGCACCTGAAGCCTGGCGTTCACCTTCCATCCTCGCTTCTGCAAGTGCCTTGCGAAGTCCCTCCAGTGTCTCGTCTTCCTCTGAAGTGTTTCCACCTGTACGGTCATCGGCTAAATGATTATCTTGTGCCTGTTGCTGGCGCATCTGCTCCTGCAACTGCTTCAAACGTTCCAAAGACTCCTGTGCCTGTTTGCTGTTGGGATCCATAGCAGCGACCTCTGCATCACTGTACTGTGACGTATATTCTTCCTTGATGTCTTCCCCACCACGCTCAATGTTCTCTACGGCTGATTCATCCTTAATCTTGCCAAAGTCATTGAGCATATTGGTGTACTTGTCGCCGATACCATCACCTTTGATATTGGCATCAGGCAACTTGTCGTTGAAGAACTCGGTGGTTTCCAAGTTCGATTTGTCCACCTCGGCTTTTTCCGTTCCAAAGAGGCGTATGACAAAGAAGCCCAAAAACAGAATGGGAATATACAGGATGGCAGGAAGCATATACTTCGGCTGCCGGAAGTTAATCTTTTCTGTAAGCTTCATATTCGTCTATTTGATGTGGTGTATAACTGTTGATGTCTTTCCTTTCCGTCATACCCTGCTCTTTGGGCGCATGATGACGCTTAAAATGAAGTTCCTTCTCCTGCCGTTCAACGGCACTGGAAGGCTGAGGTCGGTACTTGACTGCCTGTGTCATTCGATACAGGCTTAGTCCTACACTGAAGAGCACGAAAGAGAAAACGAGTGCCAGGAACAACTTTGTGTGCTTAGAGGCAAAACGCTGTACACATGCAGCACCCTTGTCAAGATGCAGGGTTTGGGCGAAACTCTTACCGGCTGCCACATCCCTTTCATAACGCTCCTTGTACTTCGGGTCGTCCTTATCAGGAACTTTCTCCCCGAACAGAATCTTCTTAAATCCCATATTATAATCGTTTAATAGTTCGACTTTGTACGCTGCTCCAGATCTTTGTTCAGGATAGTGCGCCAGTTAACGATAAGCAGTCCATGCGGATTGTTCTCGGTTCTCGGCACACGCTTCAGATAGCCCTCAGTGACCAGTTCACGCATCAGTACGGAAGTTCTGCGCTCGATACGCTGACGGCCATAATAGGTGAAGGACATATTCTCTTCACTGAAACGGATACTGTCACAGAAGATGCTGAAGACGGCACTCGTTCCCATGATATTGCCATAGAAACCTTTCTCCTTCAGGGCATTGTATTGTGCCAGACCTGTCTCGTCGATGAGGTACATGGCTTTCTCCATCGTGTACTTGATGTATTTGTCATCAGGTGCAAGAGTAAAGAAATAATGATGGAACATTTCGACATGGCTCTTGGCTTCCACGTCCAAGGTTTCCTCCATCGTACTACGGTTGACGAGGACGGGAACATTGCCGTCCAGGACATACACTTTCTGATGTGCATCACTGACCATTCCCCTGGCTGTCCAGATGCTGCCAAGAGAGATGATCACACATCCCACTAAGAACAGGCTGCATATAATAAGCACCAGCTTAATCTTGTTTTCTAAATTCTTGATTACCATTGTATAACGATATTATATTAAACTCCTACTAAACGACCTGCCGACTGACGCATGGAGGTGGCCACACCCTCACCGAAGCTACGGGTGGAGAATGCGGTATCGCCCTCAGGTATCATCCATGCTGCAAGGTCTGGAACAAGGTTCAAGCACTTCAAGGCCACAACACTGGCCGCCATCAGATAGCCTGCCGAGAAGAAGGCATTCTGCAAGTAATTGACTACGGTCTCATCTGAAGCTGTGACAGCCGCAAGGTCGTTATATTGTATGTTGATGACTATATCAAAGAGCAAGAGGACATAGAAGCCGACGAAGTAAAGCATGGCTCCGTAGAAATGCACGGTGAGATACCTGATAATCCACTTAGCCCATGCCCCTTCCCATTTCGGCAAGAGGGAGAACGCCCATTGAATAGGTCCGAAAATGGTAAGCATACCCAACAGGATCTGCTGGCAGTAGATGGTTCCCCACCAACCTATTCGGAAAGTAATTAACGCTATCAGCATGATTATCTTGTCGGCCAACATCACAAGTCCGGCTGTGGTGCTGGTCATCTCTGCTTTCACAATGTTTTTTTCATCTTCAGCTGCAGCATCTGCATCTGTGACATCCTGCACACTACTCTGGGTGAGCAAGGCACTGACGGCATTGCTGGCCGCCTTGATGGTGGACATCGGATCTGCGGCTTCGTCGCCTAACTGATACATCAGCTGCTGTACGTCCTGCATCCTGTCCTCCACCTGTGCTGCCTCGGCTTCATAGAGGTCGTGGGTGTAACTACCTATGGCATTAGGAATATAGCTCAGGAAGTCCAGAGCACACCAAGAGCTGTGACCTCCTGCTATACCAGTGTCCGATGGTGGGTACCACCAGCAAAGGACAATGCTGACAACTAACGGTTTGAACAGTTTCATTACATCCAATGGCTCACGCTTGACCATCATCTTATAGGCCATGTGAGCACAGACGATGATGGCAAAGAGTCCTGCCAAAGCCATAGACATCTGGAGAATCCACCAAAACGGCCCCTGACCACCCGTGAACGTGGCATCTGTCAGAAACTCGTTGGTTCTGAATATCACGTCATCAATCTCTTCTTCAAGGAGGTTAATGCCGAAATCAACAGCGGTACTGTCATTACTCATATTACTTCTTTCGTTTAAGGATTATTTGATACTCGTCTGGTACTGCCTTCATGGGAGGCATCACGCCAACGGTTATAGCCAGCTGTCGCATTCTCACTGACACGGTGCTGGAAACGCGACATGGCTTGAACAAGGTGGTCTGCCTGATTCTTTGTAGTCAGGTATCGCACTCTAAGCAAAAGATGGTCATTGCTCTTGACAATCTCATCATAAATGGCGAGATACTGCTTCTGACGTTCACTATTGGGCATATATGCTTGCCGGGTGGCTTTGATAGCGAAGTCATACATCTGGCCAAGTTCTGTCCAGTTGGTGATTTCCTCTGTCTGAGCCTTCCCATTCAGGGCGTTGATATTGTTTTTGAAGGCAAGCAGCTTGCTTTCAATCTTGTTTCCTTCCGTGACCCAGGCAAGGTCAACCTGGCGGTCAGCGATATTGGCTGCTTCAATCTTAGCACGGCCTTCAAGGTCTGTCTGAATACTGTCTGCATATTCCACCTGTGGAATGGAAGCGGTATTGGCTGCAATACGCAAAGTGTTCTTAACAGAAGTGGCAGCTTTGGCTCCGTTCTTGTACCTCCGATGGGTAACGGTATAGTAAAGCTCTGGAGTCAAATTACCCGCACCCAGTTCCATGACCTGAATCTGCCCCTGCTTGGAGGCATCGTGATTGTAGGTCATGGACTGAGCATGGGACTCAATACAAATGAAAAGTATAGCAACAGCCGATATGAAGATGCTCTTTCTCATATTTTTTCTTTACGTTAATAATCAAGAATGTTTCCTGCTTCCATCCATCGATCAAAGGCTTCCGTTGCCATCTGACGAATGGTTTTGGAACGGTATATCTCAGACTTCCAATAACTCGTCCTCGCCTGTATGAACTTCCAGGTCTGGTAATAGGCACTATTCACGATGTCCTTGATACGGTCAAGTGACTTGTTGATATTGTCAATCATCAGCATTAAGGAGGCAGTGGTGCAACAGACCTGGCCACTGGCATAAGCCGCCAACACACAGACGGAGGAATAAAGATTCTGACATTCCCCGGCAAGATTGGCAACAGCCCTGGCATTGACGGCAAGCAGCAACGTGTCGGCACTTTCTATGCGCCCACGCTGGATGATCTTCTCATTGAAGTCTTCGAGCATCGTCTTATACTTGCCTATCTTCTCCGAAACATTATCATAGGTGCGATAGACATTGAATCCTGTGCTGACGGTGCTATACACAAGGTCAATGATGTCAAAGGCACGGGTGTACTTGTCTAATTCAAGATTGATATCCCTGTACTCCCGATGAGTGACCTTGCTGGCCTTGTGCAGGAGGGCATTGCTCTCTTCCAAGGTGGCACGGGCAAGAAGGAGGCTGCGCTGCTTCTTGTGGTCGTTGATGTAAGCTTCAATGGTCGGTATGTCACGAGGGACTAACTGAGCCATGACAGCCTTGGGACACAAGGTAGTCAGGCAAAGCAATAGGATGATATGTCTCAACTGTCTCATTGCTAATCGTCTTAGGGTTCAACATCATAATTATTGTTCTCTTCCTCCCAATCGTAATAGTCACTGCCTCCGTTGTGCATCCAACGGCGACGACTCTTTTCTGCGATATTCATCTTGCGGTTCTTGTCAGCATTGAGCTTGGGTAACAAGTCGTGTACCCAATCCCTGACTGTGTGCTTATAATGGAGGAACTTCTCTATCGTTGCCAGATCTGTGTATATTTTAGCAAGCCTTGCCTCAATGCCTCTGGCAATCTCCAGACGGTCACTTGCCCATAAGAGGTGACGGACCCCGTCTGTGTCTTCTATTTCCAGTCCTGGACGACGGCTATATTCAACACTTACCGTACATGAAGGATATTCCTGAGCAAGCTCACTCAAACGCTGGTTGACAATAGCCGCGTTCTCATCATCGGTCTTTGAAGGATCAAGTTCCATCGTTTCTGCAACGGACGTATCACTCCAGCTACTGGTCAATTCCCAATCAATCTGCACAATGGCACGGTGTATCTTGATACCAAGGAAATACTTTGGTCTTCGTGCAATAGAAACCGTTGCCTTGAAAGTAACCGTTCCCTTGACGCTACCGACAGTTCCATTGCGGATAAAGGTGTAGCCCGTCCAAGAGCCGTTGTCCGTCCATGTGATTCCATAGGCATCCTTCATGGACTTCATCAGCTGCGGTATTCTGGTATAGTCATCAGTCTGGGCACGCTCCCCTTCCTCTGCTTCAGAAATGGCGTTTCTGGTGTCAATAATACTCTTGTTAATCGTGTCGAGTTGTGACTGTAAATCGCGTATCTTCTGTTTGTTGCTGTTGTAAGTGGCTTGATACTGGTTATATTCCTCAGTGGTTGTCGCCTGGGACATCTTACGGAGCAATTCACTATTCTCTGCATTAAGGGCATCCAACTGGCTCTGCAGATGGGCCGCCTCCTGTTGTAACTGTGCAATTTTAGCCTGTAGCTCACCGGTGTCTATCTCTGATGTTCCTGTAAGCGTTGTGTACATAGAACATTCCTTTGTGTGGCTACTGGGGCTACTTCCACAGTGACTGCATTTATAGGTGGTACTGCCCTTACCCAAAGTGCCTCCATCATGGCATGTGATGCTGAAAGTAGCAGATGCAGCTCCAGCAATCTTCTGAGCATTAGATGCCTGATAGTAGTTTCGGTTATCATAACCGATATAATAGGTATAGTTGCTCTCCGTCGGATGTGTGGAGATATAATCATTCAATTCAGAAGTATTCTCAATGTCACGATGGTCACCGTTTTCATTATACTGATTTAGGCGAGCATTCATCTGAGCCATGAACGTATTCCAGTCCATACTATAGCTGTCAAAGACGGCCTCATAGACCTCTTCCTTGACATTCCACGACTTTGTAACTTGGATGCTATAGGCATAAGCCTTGGCATACTGACCACTTTTTGACTTGCTCAATATGTAGGCAAGAGGTGAATAATAGATGGAATAGCTGAAGCCATCACCACTGGCATTCAATTGGCGTACCCTCTCACGACTCCACCCTGCGTAACCCTCGGAATTTAGCAAAGCGGCCTCATACTGAGTGGAATTTGGATAGAAATTGGGGTCTTTGGTGCTGATTCTGTACCATTCGCCACCATTGATGATACTGTTATCATCTGTAGGAGGATTATAGTTACAAAGTGTCTCACTCCCAGCATCCCTACGATAGATATAAACACGTTGAGTATAATAACTGCCCTGAGCAGCAGAAGCCCAGTCATCTATCCACCGAGTGAGATTATAGTCACTCAGATTGAACAGATTGCCGATATTCTCCTGTCCTATCACTGTAGTCAGAACTTGTGTTGCGGATAAGTCTTTGTACTCTTCATACATGTTCCTTACATTATCGGCAAGGGTGAGCACACTTCCCACCTTCTCCATGAACGTGCCACCAAAACTTGTCCCTTGGAGCAGCTGATTCACACCATTGTTATATCCGGCATTGGCAAGGCCAACACCTTTGCTGATGAGATTGTCAAGGTCGGCTTTCAAGTTCTCCTCGGAAAACGCCCCTTCAATGTCATCGCCCAGGTGCTCGAAAAGTTCCTTCCAGTCTATGCCTCCTAATTTGGCCAAGTTGAAAACTGCTTTCAGTTCTTCTGATATCTCCAGAAAGGCAATATCATTAAAGCTTAGAGTACTGTTCGTGACAATGTTCTCAAACTGCTGACAGAGAGATTTGACATCATCACAGGTCTTCAGAAGGTAACTGCCCCAATAGATAGCTGTCGAAGGATCTTCTATCATAAGCTGGGCGCATACGACTATCTTTGGTATAATACGCCGTGAGACAATCTTATAGATACGGTTGTAGTAGTAGTTTTCCTGACGGTCATCCCATAAATTTAGATTAGTGAGTGCTTTCCTGTCAAGGTATTTTGAAGAAAAGATACCGGCACTGGCAACTTCGGCAGCTTTGTAGCTGTCATAGATCTTCTGAAGGTTCTCATTATGAAGAGCCTCCATAGCAGCCTCGGTAGTGAAAGCCTCAGACATGGCTTCCATTGTGCCGTAATCCACATTAATGCTATAGTACTGAGCCTTGACACTCACAGGGAATGCCAAGGTCAGTAACACGAACAATATGGACAGCGTCTTCCTCATAATTACTAATCTTTGTTTTGGTAATATTTTCTCAGGACACCGATGAAATCATCTGCTGCCATCAAGGCCAGCTCAGCATTCTCTATGGAATAGTCTGAAAACTTGTTTATGTAAATCTCTTTGGCAATTGCATATCTACGATTCTCCCATTCTTCATCAGACAACACGAAGGAAGGGCAATTCAGATACTCATCGATGCTCTTATCATCCATATCAAGCTTCAGGCCATACTCAGACAGAGTCATCTCAATAGCTTGAACCGTCTTTTTTCCGCAATTCCTGAGTCGAAGAAATGCATTACGGCTCGTTTTACACAAGTCGAGGACAGTTTCAATCTCGTAAACATGCAAGGCATGATGAACACGGAGATTATACCCATCTCCAAATTCGAGTCTCTCTATTGGAGTACTGAGATCAATGCGTTTGTCTTTGGCAATCATATTGTTTTAATTTAAGTTTAATACGTGTCCTGTCTGGTTGACTTTCTGAGCGAAAGCCAGTGACTTGCTGATGCCGGACTTGTTCCAGTCACGAACATAGACTTCTATGGCTTTCTGATGAGAGCATTTCAGTTCTCTCTTATAGAGTTTCAGGGCCTCTTTCTCTGCTCGTTCCGTCGTATAGGTCATATAGCATTCCCTCGGTTCTTCAACACCGAAGACATCACTGGCAAGACCACGACGAATGAACACTTCACGGAAGAAAGCCCTGCCTTCCTTATTTTCCAGTCGATTGATGGTAAATATCTTGCGGCATTCTACATCTGTCAAACCCAGAACTGCCTTGATTTCATCAAAACGCTCCTTGAACTTACCCTGGTCAAGTAGCATGATAACATCCGAGTTATTGATGATAGCTTCCTTGACAATGGGACTGCCTATGATGTCCTGGAGTTCCTGTGTAACTACCCCAACCATTGCCCAGAACTTTCTGGCCGTCTTATAGAGATACTTGATGTACTCTGCCATTATGGGAGAGGCAACGGCTTTCCATGCCTCCTCGATGACAAGCACCTTGCGGTTCTTCTTGATACGCATCTTCTGGATGAAAACATCCATGATGATAAGCGTCACAAGCGGGAATAACAAGGGGTCGTCCTTGATGGTGTCAATCTCAAAAACGATGAAGGTCTCATCGAAAAGCGTGGAATCCAAATTCTCGTTCAGGGTACGCTCATGACTGCCTCCCCTGTAGAAGTCCATCAGCATATAGTTATAGGTTGATATATCTATACCGGCAATCTTATTCTCGTTACAAATATATGGTATGCGCTGAGTACTGTACTCGTAGAAAGAGTTAAAGGACAGTTCCTTAACCTTCAGTGCTTTCCTTCGGTCTTCCATCTCCTTGATACGCTTATTAATCCGTGCCTCGACTTCCTCATTGGTGTCTGTGGCACTGCCTTGTGTTGCTGTTTCAATGAGGAACTTCTTATGTAAGGCATCCCTCTGAGAGGCAGAATAGCCTTTGAAACCAACAAAATAAGCTTCATAGTATTCAGTAATGACCTGCTCGATAAGACGGTCTTCTGTCTTGCTCACTTCGCCGTTACTACCTTTCCAAATGAGCATGATGAGATTTTTCAGGAAACCTATTTTTTCCACGTTCAGCTCTTCTCGCTGGATGCGGAACGGGTTCATCGTGATAGGATTCTCCTCGGTATAACTGATATACTTACCACCGACATACTCACAAAGACCTTCATACGAGTTACCTGTATCGACCATGACAACGTCTGTATTCTGCTCCCAAAGCTGTCTTACGACACTATTCATGTGGAACGACTTGCCGCTTCCGCTTGGGCCAAGACAGAAAAAATTAGAGTTATCCGTTAGCTTCTCCTTGCCCTCTTTTCCACTGATGTCAATGGCAACGGGCACACCCTGACGGTCTGTATAATAGACCTTCAAAGGCGTTTCCTCACTCTTGGTCATCCTCTCCTTGTACATCATGCAGCAAGCAGCATCGCTCAGTGTCAGGAAACGGTCATACTCTGCATTAAGGCCATAACAATTACCAGGGAACGAGTTGACAAATAGTTCCAACTGATTGTAAGCACGTTGGCTGATATGGATTCCGATACGACCAAAGGCATTCTCCAAATGATTGGTACACTTCTGGAGATCTGCATCGGCTGCAGTGGTAATAATCAGGTTGAAATGGCAATAGACCAGCTGTTTGTTCTCTCTCGCTATCAGTTCTTCAACCTGCTTTATGTCCTCCACGGCAATCTGATTACTTGGATTGGGCAAAGAGGCATGGCGGTTCTTTTTCTTGGCGAGCTTACTCATCTCCTGCTTCTGGTTGGGGATGAATATGACTTGATTGAAGACAACACTCTGTGCGCCTGGTATGCTGTCAACAAGTGACATCAAATCCACAGGCATGGTGATATTGTTAACTTCTATATTGGTATATGGACGTATCAAAGCCGGAAGGATAATGCTATCCACATCGACAAGGCTGTACACCTTAAACTTTCTTGGGCCAATGCCGATACTTTCGTCCTTGACATTGAAATTGTTCAACGAAACATGTCTGTCCGTGAAGTTCTGGGCAAGGTAACGGTCAGCATATTCAGTAGCCTGAGCCTTATTCAAGAACTCGGAACGTATTCCGCGGTCTCTGAGCTGATCCTTGACCTTGTTAATCTTTACCTGAAACTCTCTCCATTTTCTGTTATCAAAGCTGAAGAGTCTGCTTTTCTTGTTTTCCTGCGTGATAGTAATAAAAGTGGTACAGTCTGTATGCTCCCTTCCCTCAAAATAGCGGAAATAGCTTTCAGACAGAAACTCTCTGTTCCCGTCTGCCTCGCCTTTAAACTTTTTCTTGGTAAAGATGTCCTGCTTGTGGATGGCATAGCCATCGCCCAAGGTTGCCATGACTGCCGCCATGAGACTCGAATACTCATAGTAGCTGTCGATATTGGCACAGAACTTCTGAACGGGATTCTGCATGGCAAGAATTGCAGAGTATTCGCCAGTCTTGGTATAAAGCACACCAACACCATCCACGTCCTCGACCGAGAAGTAGATGTCCTTGAATATCTTTGCCCGTTTACCGCCTGTACCGAATGCGGAAACGGAAATTGCCATGCCAATCAAGATGGCGATGAAAATTAATATGATATAAACTGCCATGTACTTTCTTTCTTATTTGAGATTTAATAAGGGCAGCCGGCAGTAACCGACTGCCCTCATCCAGATGCTCTGGCAACTACGGCTGGCTACAGTTTACACAGTGTGGCATAGACGAAAACACCCTTGTCGGTTTTCTTGGAATGAAGGCCACGACGCTGTTTCACCATGATTATGCCGACACCTGTACTGATTGACAGCACGGCAAAGGCAAGACCGATAATGAAACCAGTCAGCGCATAGACCAGCATGAAGCCAAGGATTCCGACGGCAGCGGTAATAGCCGCCCAGGTGATGTACCTTCCCTGTAATCCCATGAACTCCAAAGGACGTTGAAGTCCCTTGAACATCGGATAGTCCGTGTAGTTGTCTGTCTCCTGTGCCATAGTTACCTCGTTGTTAACCTGTGATACCGAAGAACAGAGGCAGTGCGTTGGCGGCTGCAATCAGGAAGATGCAGGCACCTACCACCATCATGATCTTTTTCTTGAAATCTTACTGATTGCTCGTAATGTACTGATAATCAATACTGATTGGAATGGTAAAATGACGAAAGAAACAAATTAGGAACAACAAAATCAAGAAACCCAACATTGAAAGCATGAGAAAACATAAATTAACACTGAAAACAATGATAAATTTCCGATTTTGTCATTTTAAGAGTATGGCAAAGAGAACAAATATTTATGAACGCATACAGGTATCTTACCGTATTGGAAAATCAATTGTTTTGTTCCATTTTTGCAGATTATATTTCTATTTTATCTAAATAACGTCGGAATACAGCAGATATCCAAGGGATTTGGATGGATTATCACGATAAAATATTATTTTTGTAGCGTAAAAACGATAAAAACATGAAGTTAAATCGCATAAGAGCAGTCTTAGAGGACAAAGGGATAAGCCAAACATGGCTTGCAAAGAAGTTAGGAAGGAGTTTCAGTACGGTCAATGCTTATGTATGCAACCGCTCTCAACCCAATCTTACTACACTTCTTGAAATTGCGCAGTTGTTGTCTGTGGATATGAAAGAACTTATTACAGATGAGAAGGAGCGTACTAATTAGTAGTGATTGTGAATAAAATACCCGATTGATGAAATATTTATTATGAGAAAATTGTTAATGATTTGCTTAACTGTATTTTTTTTACTGGTTGTGTTTTATGCCATATTTGCTGTAAATGCATATATCAGCATAAAATACGAGGTGGAAACTATAGATAACGACAATATAATAGGTATGATTTACCAAATATTTGATGTCGGTGTTATTGTAAATTTTATTGGACTTGTCATAAATATGCTAATAATTGTGGGCTTATATATGAAATTCCGTAGCAAACACGAATAATATAAGTGTGCATACGGATGAGACGGAGCGTACCACTATATAGGAAATGAAAGACAATGTCAAACAATAGTTAGTGAATTGCCTTATGATAATCAAAAAACTTGGCTTATTCGTATTATGGTGCATTTGCATCATATTGGGGCTAAAAGCTCTTACTCATGCATTTTCGGAAACTGTCGGAATAGTTATAATAGTTTGTGTTGTGGTTGTTGCTGATATTGTTCAGAGATATCTCAATCGACATGAACGGTGGTTCCGAAAGAGAGTTAATATGCTGAGAACCATTTGTCCGAATTCTCCAAATGATTTTCGGATGATTGGTGACCCATTGTTTGAGTCTTTTTCTTTGGGAAATTTCTTCATTCAATACAAGCCTGAAACCAAGGAGTTTCACCTCTGTTGCTGTATTTATATGGTTCTCCCCAATATTGTAGAGACTTGGAACAAAGCAATAGAAGACATAAATACAATTATTGCCCAGAAAGCGCCTTACGTAAAAATTGTAATAGATAGGCATGGTGAATTAGGGCAGGGTTTCAGTCTGATAATCCCTGCTAAGAAAGCTAAGAAAACACTTTTGTTGGCATTTGCTCACATACTCCTTGAACTCAAGAAGTCGCTCCCATATAGAACTAACGAGAATGGCATTTTAGTATGTGAAGTCTATTTTAAAATCAAGGTGTTCAACACGATTTGCTATGGCGAATACGATGGCGTGAGAGTGCTGAAAGCGGTTACCATATCTTCAGATGGAAATTATACCTTCGTCAATGTCGAGGAAGATGAATGTGTGCCAGAAGACTTTACTAAGTCCAATCCTCCGATGTCCATCATCCTGCAATATGACTTGCATTCGATAGAAACCAATATGTTGGTTAGCAAAGAGGAATTCGATGCCCATTGGGAGAAATGCAAAGATTTATGTAATGCGTAAGTATTTCTTCCGCAAGCTGCGGAAGAATTCACGATAAACTCAAAAACAATCACTTATGAAATACCTATATTTTATGTTTTGTATCCTTCTTGCTGGAGCATGTAACAACAGAAGCTATAAAGACACATTGTTTTGTGAATTGGACAAAGAGATACAAGATACACTGTTATTTATAAACCAGCATTGTTTTGAAGAAGGTTATGATACTATAGATTTGATTGACTTTTCGGGCAACTGCAAATTGAGCGTAAAGTTTTTGAGTTCTTGGGTGATTAGTAAGCAAATTGTAGATACTGTTAACAAGAAAAGTGTGTCATTGCCAACAAATGCCCCAATGCCATATATCGTGCATAACAACACTATTTATTATCCCTATGAATACAACTTGTTGGTATTTGGATTTAAGAATAAGACGAAATTCAGAACTATAAAAATGAAGTAATGAATACTGGACAAAAGATAAAGGAGGGTGATTGGTTTTGTGCCATCGAGGGCTTAGCCATAGCTGATAAAATTTATGATTTCAATTTTGAGGACTTGAATAAGTATTGAAAATGAGCAATGATGCATTAACAACACCACGAATTATGTACTATCAAATAACATTTACGTTAGATAAAAAAATCAGAGGCAGATATGAAATGCCACATACTGTTAAGATAAAATCAAAGGATTTTCTGGACTATGTGTCTGAGAAAAATAGGAATATTTTGATGTATTTTGAGAATAAACATGACATATATATAAATATGCCCAATGAAATAGAGGGACAAATTATCAAAAGGAAAGACTATGTTGATTTCATGGATTTTTCGCCTGCATGCCTAAGTTTGAAGGCTGTTGTCAGTGCAAAAGTTAAAAATGTACTTGAACAAATACACGTTCGTAAATCAGAATACATTCTGAAGCGAATAAAAATTGACGGCATTGCATCTGACTTTTATCTTTTGTTTGTGCCGATTATTAAAGATACAGAATTTGTTTATCCTAAGTGCGAGTTTATTGATATATACAATGAAAAATGTAAAGTATTTCAAAATAGAAAGGAGTTTTACAACGACAATGATATTTACTTTCCAAAGCGAATCACACTAACATCGAAATATAAAAACCAAGATTTGCTATATCCACAAGGTTCTGATGTCTTTTTCTCAGAAAGAGTTCTTGACGCTTTTGCAGATGAAAAAATTGTTGGTTATGACATTATTAAGGGCGGATGTTTCTATTGTACGGTAGAAACAACTGACGAGATATAAAAATTAAGCCCTCATGAGCAAATCTGTTGTCATTTGCCACAACTCTGTGCAATTATCATGCCTATACCACCTACAACCACAAAAAATCCAATGGTAAAGAAGAACCAGAAGAACCACTGTGCATAGTGACCGAGGTAGCAACCATCATATTCCTTGTATCGTTCACGAACTTTTTTCCGTTCATCAGCAAACATGGAATTGACCTCACGGATATGCGTCTGCATCTGTGCGGTCATCCATTGGCGTTCTTTGGCAAACAGTTCTTGGATTTTCTGCCAGTCAGCATCATTGACATTTACAGACACCTTTAATTTTGTGGGAGCATTTTCCAAGACTTTGTCTATGTGCTGATTGATGGTATCAACCTTTTTGCTGATGGTAGTTACAGCACCACCTAATTTGGCTTCTGCACGCTGATACTGCTGAATGGCAGACTCCAGTTCAAGTGTGGCATTGATGAAGGTGTTGGTTGCCTTGTCAATGTCCTCACTCAACTGCTTCAACTCAGGAATACGGCTTACAAGTCCGTCTTCGGCTTGCTGTTCCTCCACCTCGTTTTCGACATCATTCATCATGTTGTCGAAGTCGGATCTTTCTTCTGTGTCTATGTTTATCTTGCTTTTTCTGATTGCCATATTGTCATTGATTTATCGGTGGAAACTTCTGCTGCGTGGTTTAGGCTTGCACATGGAATGAGCCATCTGTGCACAACGGTGGGCAAACTTCCAGTCATCTTCATCATCCTTCTTGCCCCAACCAGAAGAAGGAGTAGAACCGCCACCACCACAATTCTCTGACATGGAAGTGGCTGCGTCAATGTACCCTGCAAACAACAGCATCGCTACATGAGCGACATTCTCTGTTGTCGCTATATCATTATCCTCTGGAATCTGAACCTCATTAGTAAAGACATCTTTGACAGAGTTCGGAATCCACACCTTTTTGACTTCATCGCCAATGTTGATTGTGAATGCCGTTTGTGTAATTTGAGGTTGCGCCTTTGGTTGTGATGCTGTTGGAGTCTGAATGACAGGACGAACTGGGCGAGGCGCAGGAGCAACGGATGGGGAAACAGGCTTTGTCTTGACTTGTGTAGGCTGTGGATGCAGTTTCAGCCATGTGGCTTCAATCTTTGACACCATGTACTTTCTGCCAATCTCAGAAGCCTTGAACACGGAAGCGTTCTTGCCGACAGTGTAGCCGACAAGTTTCCGCTGCTTGTCGTAACGAGGTTTAACCTCATAACCTTTCATGCGCAACAGATTGAAGTATCTGTCAATGTTAAATTGCTGCATATCTTTGAGGGTGTTTTCACAATCCTCCGCAAGTTCCACTTTCCGCATATTCCGAATCTCCTGCGGTTGTTCCCACCCATGCCGCATATTGATGATTTCCGCAGCCTTCATTGCCCGAAGATGAATATCATGTACATCGTTGGTGTTACCCTCCATATCCACACGACAACAATCAATGTGAAGGTGCAGCGTTCCTGACTTGGAGTCAGAGTGCAGACCACCCACATTCATAGAATTGGTGAAATTGGTCTTTATCTCATTGGAGAAGCCATTGGGCGTAAGTCCAACAGAATCCAAAACGTCCAATGCTTCGTCTTGGAGGTTTGCCCAATCTTCCATAGTGAAGTTGGCTGACTCTTCCTTTGAAGGCGAAAGTACAAACGTGGTCATGAACCTTTCCAACTTTCTGCCCACCGTCCTTTCCGCCTGATGATACTGGCAATGATGCTTCATCATGTACCAGATGGCGGTAGGGTCAAGACCATCGGGCATATTGTTCACCTTGACCGTCTTTGCATTCTCCTTTTCCAATGCGTACCTTACGGAATTGCCTCCGTACGATACGACCTTTGCGAGCATAATCATAATTGTTCCTTTGATTTGGTCTGTACGTTTGTTGCGATATTCTCTTCAATGCTATACCAATGTTGGATAAGTCCAGCAACGGCATCAATCCACCAACGCATGAACTTCTCATTCTTGAAGAACCGAGCCTTTTCCTCAGCCGTTTTCTTGGATAGCACGTTGCTGATTTTTATCAAATCCGTCCTTGCGATGGCGAGAGAGTTGAGAGCGTCCACCTCTTCCTTGGTGAGTCTCATGCGTGGACGGTGCTTCAAACCAGTCTCAACGACATAGCGGCTCAGACTAATTCCGCACTCCATGGCAAGCGTCTGGAGCTGCTTTAACTCCTCTTTCGTACATCGGTAGGTATGGACTTCCGTAGGCGGTTTCCTTATGATGTTCTTCTTTCTCATTTGTCCTTGTCTCTGATTAAAATGGGATGATTACAAGCACCTTGCAAAGGTGGTCACGACTGCGAGCCTGCGAGTAGTCCGAGAAACTTTTAGGAATACAGAAAGACGGACACGGCTTCTGTATTACAAAAGGATTTCTCGAAAAGTACCTATAAAATGACGGCACTTTTAACAGCGTCCGTCCCCAAGGCTGCTTAAACGTATAACAGTTTGGCGGTAGCCTATGGCGGTCAATCGTCCTTTGGGATGATTTATCGGTATGGTGGCTCATTAGCCTCTGTATGCCTATTGATTGCCGTTATGGTAACTGTTAGCCTTGTAACCATTGGCATTAGAACCGTTAGACTGTTGTGTTTGTCCTCCTGCCAGATGCTGTGGATATGTGTTGTGTTCTCCCTTATTCTGTTTGGCATCTGCTTCTTGCAGTGAAGAAGGATTGCCAACAGACTGTCTGGAGTAGTTTTGTTGAGGGGAAATTCCACCAGTAACAGCATCGGAAAGATTGCCATTCGTTCCAACCTTACCCACGCTTCTGTTGTCATTTGATGAAGCCGAATTTAGGGAAGAAGAAATATCTGCCGTAGAAGAATTGCCCTTGTTGTCAGTATCGGATATTCCATTGGCAGAATGCCCATCTTCCTTGTCCGACTTTGTATCATCTTCCGTTGTCGTAACAATTACTCTTGCTTGTGGAACTTCCGTGTGGATGATTGCTGAGCCATCCTCATTGCGCTTCAATGAAAAACCGTTCTTGACAAATCTTCCGTCCACATACCAACCAGAGAGGGAATGCAGGGTAATGATGCGGTTGTCTCCAACTTTTTGTGAAGAGGAAATACCCACAGCCTCCATAGCCTGTAAAAGTTTGGGTACGGTCTTGCGGTCTTTATCCCAGAGCTTGGCAAGTTGGGTATTGTCAACCATACATTGCCCACACAAGATTTCCACTTGTTGGGTCTTGCTGATAGAAACAAGTGTTGTTTCACGTTCAGCAAGAGAGGCAAGAGACATGAAGCATTCCATGCGGTCAATCTTGTACTTCTTGCAGCGAAGATACTCCATCTGTACATCGGACAGCGTGAAGCAGTAATGTATCTTTTGTTTATCCATCTTCTGTAAATTTTGAATATTATAACCATAAATGGCAAAACTGTTTTTCTCAGTAAAGAGAAAATCATCTGTGCCGTCCTCGCCTTGGGGAAATGTCCTCTGCTATAACATAGAGCTCGCCTTGCAACCTGTCATTAGAATGATTGCTTAATCGTGAAATGCACTCAATGCAAACAGACTGGGCAAGAAGTTTTCTTCTTCCGACAGTTGCTTCATCATTGATGCCCTTGTTGGCTCCGCATTGTTCGGCAAGCTGATTGAAAGCATCACGCATCCGAAAGTAGCCGTTGCCAGTATTGATGTAGCTCACGGCAAGGTCAGCGACATTCGCCAACTTGCTTCTGTACTCCTCATGGGAAATATCGTCCTTCATCATTGCCATGTCTATTTACAAAGTTCACTCATGTGCTTGGTCGCTGCAGCCTTGGTCTCAGCCTCGGACATACTGCGGTTCTGGCGCATCCAGTTCAAAAGTTCGGACTTTTCAAAGTATATAATCTTGCCGTTGGGACGGAAGAACGGAAGTTCATGCTTGTGTGTCATCTTGTAGAGACTGCTTTTTGATATACCCATGAATAAGGCTGCTTCCTCCAGTGTCAATACTTGCTTGGCATCACGGAGTAGGTTCTCCATTATCCCAATGCGGTGCTCATGTGACTCTACCTTCAAGAGAAGAGTCTCGGTGTCGATAGTTTTGTTCATTATCCTGTAATTTAATTGTTTATGATTTGTTGTATTGCTTGTTTTGAAAGTGTAGTCCCCCAAGGCAGAGAGAAATCCCTGCCCGAAATATGGGGACTACAAAAGTGAAAATAACTGGTTGTTACCCTGAAAAGTTCTGTTTACTTGTTATCCTGTGTAAATGTAGTTTTGCGTGGATGAGTGTTGGTGGCTGCTGTTCGCTTTGTCCTCGGTATTTGCTTGTTCTCCTCACGTTGTTTGCGACCTCGAAAGGCTTTCTTCGTGTTGTCAACAGCCTTGACCTTTTCATTCGTCAGCACATCTGCATAGATGGCGGTGGATTTGAGTGACTTGTGTCCCATCAGCTTCTTGGTAGTCTCAATGTTGCCAGTAACCGCCTGTACCAAAATTCCGAATGTGTGTCTGGAGCAGTGAAAAGAGATTTTCTCCTCTATGCCCACCTTTTTGGCTATCCTTTTGAGGGCTGCATCCACATTAGCCTTGGCAGGAAGGTGAAACACAAAATCATCATCGCCTTTGGGTGGCATCCATGACAAGGCGGTATTGCCGATTGGTACGGCATTGAGAGCCTTGGTTTTCTTTTGGACGATTACAAGCGTGTTCGTTACCTTGTTTCTCTTGATGTCACTCCATCGCAGAGCCTTGATGTCGCTGATACGAAGTCCTGTCAGACAGGCAAAACCGAAAGCTCTCTGTGCTTCTGCAACTCCTGGACTTCTCTCCTCTGAAGCCATGAATCTCTTCAGTTCATCGGGAGTGAGATACTGCTTATGTGATGTCTTTGGCTTTGGGAAACAGTCTGACTTCTCCAACTGGTAGAAAGGGTTAGCCTTCAACTTACCGAACTTGACAGCCTTGTTGAACACCGCCACTATGCGCTGTTGAACATTGTGAAGGGAGCCTTCACACAAAGGCTTGGCTTCAACTCGTACATACTTCTGTGGTACATAGTCGTTCTTCAACCAAAGGAAGAAAGCCTTGAACCATTCCTTGTCGAACTTCCTCAGAGTGATGTGAGGTCTGCGCTTGTTGGCAAGGAACTCGCTCATTAGGTATTTCAGATACTTTGATTGGTCAACAATAGCCTTGGAATAGTCTGTGTTGTCGCTCATCCAGTCGATGTAAGTCTGGATCCAGTCCAAGACTTCGGGAGACTCGTCATTGGGGATTTCCTTCACAATCATCAAGTGCCCTACCTCTGGGATGGTTTCTGGATGAAGAATACGCTCTGCCCTTATCTGGTGAGCACGTTGCAATGTTTCTTCGTTCCTTGCTTTGGTCTCTGCATCAACCTCCGGCAACAAATACAGGGAAAGAAATTCAAACTTGCGCTTGCCACCATCGTAGATGTCAAGATACAAGCTTATGTTGTCGTTGGCAAGTGCCTTTTGTCTGATAGTTATTGTCATGTCTCTATATATTTTCGTTGTCAATGATTTACGTGAACATACCGTCAATGAGGTTGATGGCTTCCTCCTTCTTCTTATCCACGATTTTAGCATAGATTTCCGTGGTCTGAATGTTGGAATGTCCCATCAGCTTGCTTGTGGTAAAAAGGTCTGCACCGAGCGTGAGCATCATCGTTCCGAACGTGTGCCGTGAGCAATGGAATGAGATATGCTTCTCAATGCCAGCCGCTTCCGCCCATTTGCGGAGAGCCCTACCTATAACGGTCTGTGTGGTTGGTATATCAAAGAAAGGAATATCATTTCCTCTTGGCTTTGGCAACCACCGCTTAGCCTCTTCCGAGAGAGGTATTATAACTGGCTTCTCCGTCTTTTGCATTTCCATGTCTATGTATTCGCCCTTTCCGTCAGCGGTCTTGAAGATGTGCATCGGAGCAAGACGATACATGTCGCTTAATCGCAATCCTGTAAAACAGGCGAAGATGAAAGCCTCCTTGACCTCTGGGCGGTAACTGTCCGTAGCCATGAGGGTACGAAGTTCCTCAATGGTCAGATACTCTTTCTTGCCATCCTTGGGTTGGATGCGTTCACGTGCATCCAGTTCTTTCATAGGGTTGTTGCGGATAATGCCTTGTCGCACAGCGTTGTTGAGTGCGGTAGAGAACATTCCGAGGTATCGGCTTGCCGTATTCTCGCTGATAGGTCTTGGCTCGCCATACTTGATATGGGAGTTTGGGAAGTTACGCAAGAACTTCACATATCCACGGCAGAACTCCGCATTGACCTCTTCAAGCGAAATGAAGCCTTTGTTTGTCTCGTCAAGATACTTCTCCACGGTGTGCAGCATTTCCACACGGCAATGGAGCGTTGACTTCTTGATGCCGACACCACCTTCACAATACTTCTTTATCCATGTGGTAAGAAGCATCGAGCCTTGTTTTACTGTCTCCCAGTCCTGTATGCTGTGACCATGAAGGGCTTTGATGCGCTCTGCCTTGATGCGTTCTGCAACCGCCATAGTCTGCTTGTTCTGTTCCTTGCAAATGGGATTGATTTCGGGGACGAGGTAGAGTTTGAGGTATTCATACTTCCTCACTCCCTTATAGTAGATGTCCAGATAGATACTCTTGTTGCCATCTGCGAGCGACTTCAACCGAATTTTTATCGGTTCTTTCAGCTTTACTTGTTTCTTTGGTCTTGCCATGATGTATGAAGTGTTATTTTGTTTTTGTATTCTGCTACATTGGAGGGTCTTTCTCCCTCTTGTTGAAAGTTCATGTCAGATATGGTTTCCTATGCTGACATTTGCTTTTCTTTCTCTTCCCTTACTTCGGAAAACTGATGTAAAGATAAGAAAACAAACCGAGAAACGAGAAACAAAACGGAAACAAGAAACAGTCTTTTATGTCTTTTTAAGAGTGAGTTTGGCTAACATCGGAAAATACAAATTATCGCTTAAAGTATTGATACTTAGCGCATTTACTTTCATTTGCTTTCTTGTCTTTTCAAACGTATTTCGTAGGACTAAGATATTCTTGACGTCCTGCTCCTCGTTGTTCATGGCGATGTAGACGCTGATAGCGCCGACAATGGCCACCACTCCTGCCAGAGCGTAGCAGAGGTTTACCACATAGGGTACGTATGCCGCAATCTGCGTAGCTACTTCCTCCATGGCACTGGTTCCTGCATCATAGCCGGTGTTAGCCAGCGACTGAGCGAAGGCACCAACAGGCGAAAGGATGGCGACACATACTGCCACGACTCCTGTCTTGACACGTGACCCCATGCCCTTTACCCAATCTACCGTAGAAGTGATAGCGTTCTTGAAAAACTGTTTCATTGCTTCTTGACGTTTTTTGGGGTTTAACATTCCGTGAATTAACTCCTATTGTGGTTCGCGAATACAATATTCTAAAATATGAAATTCATGTTCTGATAACCGAAGAAGGCTGGCATGACTATCATCGCTCCTATCATAAACAGGATGCCACCGAAAAGCATCATAATACTCTTGGTGATGTCGCCCTCGTGGTTGTTCATTTTGATGTATATCTGCAAAGCTGAAACGATAACCATGATAGCAGCCACAGCGTACAGGACATCAACCGTATAAATCATCATCGTTCCGACAAAAGAGGTTGCCTCGGCCAAGCCGTCTGCACCCCAGGAATAGTCCACCGCTCCACTCTTGGCTGATGCCGTCTGGCAGACGGTAAGAGACAAAAGGGAAAGGAATACTCCGAATGGAATGTGATTAGTAGTTGGTGACTTCATCATGGGTCTCGATATTTAACTGTCCTGCTCTCTGCTCTCGTATAACACGGGTTAGGTCAAAACTGTCCATCTGATTGCCCTTGCTGGCTATAGACAGCAATGACGCATTGACCATATTTGCCTTCTCCTGGGCTTCGTCTGATACCGGCGGTTCGACTAACTCGGTGACACCATACTTAGGGGTCAACAAGTCCGGGTCGAAAGCATCATTTACATCGAAGTCTTTCTTGTCTGTATCATTTTCCGGCTTCTCCTCATAGTATTCGATGCCAGGCACAGGCTCTTCTTCATCCTCCAACTCCGACGTTTCTTCTGCTGATACACCATCCTCTAATGGTTCTTCAGCCACTGGCTGCTCATCATCACCTGGAACATCAGGTGCATCATCGGGTACGTCGGCACCTTCTGTGCCTTCTTCGTCAGTGGCTTCATCAATAGCGGTCTCACCCTCATCAACCGTGGTTGTTGATAATGGTTCCTCTTCATTGGCTTCTGCAATATCAACAGGCTCAGCAATAACAGGCTCCGGAGATGAGAAACTGAATCCTCCAGTCTCAGTATTCTCAATGACATTACGGGGAACAACGTCATCATCTGAATCCATATCTGAGAAGCCATCAGTGTTGATGGTTTCTTCGGTAGCAGCATCGGACTTCTGTCTTGCTGTCATGTCTATGGTTATCATGGCTGCATAGTAGAGTATGTAGCCTAATGTCAGTACGATGGCGAAAATTACGAATGTGCTCATTGCGGTCACTTTTGGTTTTGTTCGTTGTCAAAATTTCGATGCAAAATTAGAGTGATTATCCCTCTCCATCGTAAAATATAGAGAAGATACCGCAATATTTTGGGGTAAATAAATGAATTGGTTCTAACCACAAAATCAAGTAGAACCAACAAATAAGCAACAAGAGCTTTCAAGCACTCTGACAAAGCACAAAAAACGGCAGGCTCCACATTCGCAGCCTACCGTTCATTCTATATATCTATAGTGATTTTTCAGAAGAGATTCTTGGCATCCCCTTTCATTCGCCCATCTACCGGGCCATTTTTCCGCTCGTAACTTTTGATGGCCTTTCCAAAAGCAGCATTGACAACTTCCTTAATCTGCAAACCTTCACGTTTGGCGATAATACGTATCTTTCGGAGAATGTCGGACTGGACAATAGTACAGAAGCGCTCTTCCGTGACTTCTTCACTCAATTCCCTCTCTGTGTCGAGATTCTTTACCCTGACATATGGTTCCTGATTTGCAGGCTGCTCAGAAGTCGGGGAAATTTGCGTTCCTGTCAATCCTGTAAAAAGTGCATCAAGATTCTTGTTATTCATAATACTGCCCCCTTTCCTTCCTGGTGCATCCTTTCAAGGAACTCCTCGGCAAAACTCAGGTAATCCTTTGCGCCATTACTTCTTGGGTCATAGTCAACAATGTTGGCATTCTCCAACGGGGCTTCTGCCAGCCGGACATTCTTACGTATCTTCGTGCGGAACACGGTGTCCCCCAATGCCTGTCGCAGGTTGTTCTCAATACCTTTGGAGAGGTTGCTGGCTTCCCAACGGGTGATAAGGATGCCACTGACATGGACTTGCGGATTAAGCCGGGCATGTACCATCTTGATAAAATCGTTAATCATGGTCAGCCCCTTAAACGGCAGCACCTCAGCGACCAGCGGAATAAGAATATCAGTGGATGCGGTAAAGGCATTGAGTGTCATCAGTCCCAATGAGGGTGGACAGTCAAAAAGGATAAAGTCATAGGTTTCTACGGCTTTACTCTTAATGAGAAGATCTGACAAGATACGTTCCCTTGCAATGGCAGATGACAGTTCGACATCAGCCATAGCAAGTGTGAGAGAGGCTGGGATAAGATGCAGATGGTCATGAAGTATGACAATTGGAAGTGTTTCAACTTTTCCAGTCATGGCTTCATAAATGGTGGCTCCGTCACTGAAAGACGCAAGCGAAGTTGTAAGGTTGGCCTGTGCATCGAGGTCAACAAGCAAAACCTTATAGCCCTTACTGGCAAGAATGCTGCCAAGGCTGCTGGTAGTAGTGGTTTTGCCAACGCCTCCCTTATGGTTGGCAACAGCGATAATTCTTGATTTCATACGATATACACAATTATAATCTTCTATTTGGCTTTGGATTCCATAACGACCTTATGCTCATTGTACCACTGAAGGATTTCCTTCTGGGTGGTGGTAAGCAACTGGGGACGATTGCAAAAAGAGGCAAGCAGCTTCTTACCGTCCTTGTTATCTGGCAAGCGAACTACTGGAATACCACCAGCACGGATGATACTGATGCCATTATCCTTCGCTATCTTCTCTGCCTTGTCACCACAGACCTCAATCGAATGGGTGTCTGTGAGTTGCAACACTAATACAGTGTCCGCAGGTATGTTCTTAGACTTGATATGGACAAAGGCAAGCTTGGCTTCCATCACATGATCAGCCGGAACATCGCCCTCCGTCTTGTACGTTCCTTCATTGACTGCTTCAACATGGAATAACAGCGGACGTTCCTTCGTCATGGCTTCAAGATTAAGCAACTGACCGACACGAGAGCTGATTTTGTCTTCAGCAACGACTTCCTTGCGGAACTTCGGTTCCTGTGACAGACTGCCGGTATTCTCTTTGGCTGTCAGGATATAGCCGTTCTCCACTCTTTCCAGGGTGAAGAACAATGGAAATGGACTATTCTGCTGGTTCATTTTCTATTGGGTTGGATGATTGGTTTTCAGGAAAAGACCTGCCGACACGTTCTTTCATCGTGCGCAGGTCGATGTCATAATTGGCACAGATGCTTTCATAGTCAAAGGCAAGGACACGCTCCTGGTCATAGAACAACTCACAAATGCCGTTCTCATTGGTCTTACGGACGGGATTGCCGGTCTCATCATAGACATAGAACTTCAGGGCTGAGTGGGTCTTACCAAGATATTCCGAGGTACTGGTCAGGTATGACAACAGAGACTCGTCGGGTATCATCTGCTTACCCTCACGCTTTGCCTGTATATTGGCTTTGGCAAGACAAATCTTCTCGCGGACAAAGAGAACGTAGGTGTCCTTCCCGAAATCGATGGTTTTAGGTGGAGATTTTTTCTGGCTTACCTTCAGGCTACCGACATAACTGATCTTGTAGTCCTGCCCCTCCTTGATGTCACCCAACTGACGAGACTTGGAGAACATAGACCAGAACATACTAATCTCATCAGTACTGTTGCAAAGCGAGAATTGGTATTCAAGACCTCGAAGACATATATCCTTGACTCTCTTTGCATTGAAAGGCAGTCCTTTGACAAATGGTTCCAGTGTATAGAAGGTGGCCAGCATCATTGCCCAGTTGTTGATGAAACGCTCACCGATAACATTATAATCCACCTCATCCTTGATTTCGTTCAGTGCCCGTTCCCAAGCCTTTTGCCATCGGGTCTCAAAGTTATCACGGAAATGCAAAAGCTCAACAGTTATGTTTGTAGGACAGGCATTACGAAGCTGAATGAGCTTGTGAAATTTATCCGTTTCCTCTTTAGTACGCTCACTTCGTTGAGATTCCAGGAAAAGTACACGGGAGAACAATGCAGCATCGGCGGTCGGCATCTCCTGGCCAGTCAGTATCACTCCACAATCAACATTGGTACTTTCCCTTCGCTCACCATCTGCACTGCGTTTAGAGCGTCCGGCATTGTCATAGATGCCTTTGAGGAAGTCAATGTGCTTATGGCTGAGGGAGTTCTTGTATTCATCAAAGTGGACAATCATGTTGCTGACCTCGGCGCACTTGTCACCCATTGCATAGTAAGTAGTGCTCTCCAGATTACTGACCTCCGGGTTGCGCTGAAACAGGCTGATGATGCTTATGGCAAACTCCGTCTTTCCCGTGCCTTTCTTGCCATAGATATTCAACAAAGGGAAAGAGCGTGTACTGTCGATGATGATGTCACGGAACAGGGAGGCCATATAAAAGCAAAGCGCCACCACCCCATTGTCACCATAAAGTTCGACTATAAGTGAAAAATACCGCTCCAGAGATATATCCATATTTGGTTTGTGCATAAAACGTCGTTCGTTGACAAACCCCGTGCGGTTCGACTTATGGATCTTAGACATAGCTGGCAAGTAGAAATTCTCGGTGTCAAGACGGATGATGCCATATTCGTCGACCGGCTGCCACTTGCCACCATAGACAATACCATTGCAGAAAGCATAGAAGCCCTTTTCACCGATGTTGTTCCATCCCATCTGAGGGACACGAAGGGCCTCCTCGGTCTTTTCATACATGAAGGCTTTCAGCAACTCGTATTTTTCCTGCTTCTCAAAGAAACGGAAATTACCCTTACCCTCAATCTGGTCTTTGAAACGATCGAGTTTTGTAACATCCATCTGGCGCAGCTCAATGGTTTTGCGGATGCCACTCTCATTCTCCAACTCGAAGATACGGGTTGGCGACTTGTCATCAGCGATTAGGAACAGCGGATGGATGACGAAGTTAGTCCAGTCCCGCTCCCGTCCCTGCTGGTCAAGATCGTAATAATGGCGACCACGACGATAGAAACGGTAGCCCTCCAGCTCGTCATTCTTCTGCATGGCTTGACGATGTTTCTGCTCCTGAAGCCGCCTTGCAGCGTCGGCAAGGGCAGTCTTCCAGACAGCGGCCTTTCTAAACTTGCCTTTCAGGTCGCCAAGCAAGGAGGCTTGCATGACATCGCTCTGGACATATACCAACAGGTCACAGACTTCACTGATGGTCTTCAGCTGGTCATCGTTGGTGCCATCCAAGTCATAGTGCTTGTCGGCATACCAAAGGATAAAGTCTTTTTCCGTCAGGGTTTCCCATTGGTCCATGCTGGTGATATAGGAGTCGGCATCCTGCTTGACCTTTCCATCCGTTGGGATTTCCCTCACGGACACCTGGAAGCCAAGCTCAGTGGCAAGTCGGCCATTCTTGAAGACGAACTGTTCGCCTTTTCCGAACCGTTCCCCTTCTTTCGGTACATCGGCATCAGGGATAAAACACAACGAACAGCCGAACCTACTGAAGGTGTTCAACTGTTCTTTTGACCATGCACCGCCCAAGGAGGCTACGACATTGGGAATGCCCAATGATTGCAGCCGCATCACATCGGGCGCTCCTTCGACAAGATAGACCTTACCTGACTGCCGAGCCGCTTTCAAGGCAACATCTATGCCAAAGATGCTCAGCGATTTTTTGTAGATGGGACTATCCTTGCCATTGAGGTATTTGTTTGTAGCCTGAGGATTAAGTGACCTGGCCGTAAACGTCACGATACGACCATATCGGTCACGTTGTGGTATCATCAGTCGACCACGGTAAAAGTCATAATAATGGTCTGGATGGTCTTCTTCCTGTGCTATCAAGCCAAGCTCTAACAACAATTCTGTTTTCAGCCCCTGTTTCCTGGCAAAAGCAAGGAACTGGTTTCCTTTTAAGGGTGAATAGCCCAGTCCCAGCGTCTTGCAGAACTCCCGTTCCCATCTGTCTTCTGCATACAAGCGACATCGGGCTGACTCTTCGCAATCTGCCTCATATTGTTGTCTGAAGAAGTCATAGGCGAACTTATTGCAGATAAAAAGGCTCTCCCTATGCTGCTCGGCTTCTATCTCTTCATCTGTCTGTTTGGAATAAAGGTCACTGGTATCAACATCAGGACAATATGTTTTCAACAAGAACTTTACGGCTTCCACGAAGTCAAAGCCTTTCAGCTCCTGGACAAAACTAATGATGTCGCCACCCTTGCCGCAACCGAAACACTTAAACATGTTCAGCGAGAGATCTAACATCAAAGAAGGTGTCTTCTCACTATGGAAGACGCAACAGCATTTCTTGCGATTCTTTCCGGCATTCAGTAGTGAAGTGCCTGGACATAAGTCCATCACAAGCTGGCTGATGTCAACCCTTGACTTGATGGTATCTATGTATTTTTCTTTTATCATATCAAATTTCATTGAGAAGAAGCCGAATCATTCGGCAAACTCCGCTCTCCAGCAGTTAGTCTTGATGATACTGCCCAGCTCCCTGATAATAACTGGGGACAAAGGGCGAATAGCGGTATTTCTGGCAACACACAACAGTCTGTGCTGCCAAGAATGTGGCGAACCACCAAGACGTAAACTGATGAATGCCGTAAAACGACCTTTCTCACCGCGTGTCAACTGCTCATAATATGCAGCAATATCCTTTTGCGTCATCTGCTCATTATATTGTGTTAAATCTTCCAATTTACTTTGTCAATTCAAGAATTATGCGTAATTTTGCACGCAAATTTAGCTCAAAATATTGAAATAGAAAAATTTTACGCTCAATTTATTGAGGGTTTTAGAACATATTAACATACTAAATATAAGATTTGTCATTTATGCTTAACATTGATCTGGTAGATAATCTCTACGCGAGTCTCCCAAAAGAGCAACAGCAGAACCTCTGCTCTCTTCTTTTCAAAAACAGCAAACAGACCATGAATTATTTCAGGCGCACGAAGGACATCAGCCTCTCCAAACTTGAAACTTTGGCCGACTTCTTTCATATGCCTCTGGATTATTTCAGGCTGGGCAATTCATTCGCAACGAATAATGTCAATGGTAACAACAACTACATTGGCAATGTCTCTCTCAGCAACAACCTCCTTATCGAGAATGACTCTCTTCGCAAAGAGGTCGAAAGCCTGAAAGAGACCCTAAAGGCTAAAGACGAAGCACTGAAAGCCAAGGATGACTTGATACAAGCAAAGACCGATTACATCGAGGCTCTGAAGGCTCAGTCGCCCTCAAAATAATGAGCAAACAGCCAACGAATTTTAGGGTCAGTAGAAATTTAGTGGGGATAAATTTGTAAGAAAATCGAAAAGTCCTTTACTTTGCAGTATGGAAAAAGATTATTTGAATATGTTGGCCGGTATCGTACTGCCCACACAGATATTGGATTACTTTTCGATAGTTGGCATTGAGCAAACCACCGGAGAGATACACATCAGCCTGGACGAGAAGATGAATCCGGAACTAGGCAATGACGCGCACTTTGAGTCCAAAGGTTTTATGGAAGCCGTCAGCGTGACGGATTTCCCGATACGGGACCATAAAGTAATTCTGAAAATCCGTCGCAGGCGGTGGACAGACACACGTACGGGCAAGAGTTTCAGCATTCCGATAGACCTTGACGTTGTGGCCAGGGGCACCCGTTACTCCAAGGAATTTGGAGCTTTTTTAAAAGAGACGTATGGAGACGTCCCCTGTGACCTGCCATACGCTTGAGGAGTTCTATCACATAGACGGGCATACGTTCGAGAAGCAATACAAGGAAGTACTGAGCGGTTTCCGACAGTGGGAGCAGTTGGAACATGCGGATGAATGGCTGCTGTTTCCGGACAATATCGGCCCTTGTCTGGCCATCGACGAATCCTCGCTTTCCAATGGTGAGCTGTACACGTTTGTAACCAACCGTGAGGCTCGCACGCGGGAGCAATCCCTGGTCGCCGTCGTTGCGGGAACAAAAGCCTAGGACGTGATTGCCGTCCTGCAACGGATTGACGAAGAGCGCCGTAATGCCGTCGAGGAGGTTACGCTTGACTTGTCGGACTCCATGCACAAGATTGTCCGGACGGCATTCCCCAAGGCCAGCCGTGTCATCGACCGCTTCCACATCCAGAGACTGGCTTGCGATGCCGTACAGGAGCTGCGCATCAAACACCGTTGGGATGCCATACAGCAGGCTAACGATGAAATGGAGGAAGCCCGACAAAACGGCAAGGAGTACATCCCGTACCGCTATCCCAATGGAGACACACGCAAGGAGCTGCTTATACGCTCCCGATACCTGTTGTTCAAGTCTGCCGACAAATGGACAGACAGACAAAAGCAGAGGGCTGCGATTCTGTTTGAAGAATACCCAGACATCAAGACGGCATACGGACTGTGCCATTCCCTACGGATGATCTTAGCCAAAAACACAATCAAGGATGCCGCACGCCTGTCCATGGCACGATGGTACAACAAAGTGGAGGAAGCAGGATTCCACTCATTTAATGTTATCGCAGCCACCTTCTATGAGCATTATGATGAAATACTCAACTTCTACAACAACCGTTCATCAAATGCGCTCGCTGAATCATTCAACGCTAAAATCAAACTCTTCAGAGCGAATCTCAGGGGAGTTGTTGACAAGAAGTTTTTCTTATTCCGTATTGCTAAACTGTATGCCTATCCCCACTAAAAATCTACTGACCCCATATTGTTCAAACAGAACCTCCTTTTGTATAACAATTAATAGTAACAACAATGGAAAAGAAAAAAGAATCAACTTGGGAAGAAAGACATCCCTACGGAAACTTACGTTACTACACATTCCTTGATGACTTCGAAGGAGTTACTTCATTGGAAAAAAAGACGACCAGAGTAGCTTTGCGTGTATTGAAACATCACCTTGAAGAAGAAATGGGCTTTGAACTCACAGATGAACAATTCATAGCCATTTTCTTTAAAGTGATTGATCTTGGGCCAGCCCGACCACTGGGAGGATGGTCATTTCAATATGGATTTGTTGTTCCAATGCAAAAAAACTCTTCAAGCACAGAATCTCCATCATGGAATGGAAGAAATATTTCGTTTCTTCAACGTTCGCAATTACGATAACAGACGTTATCTTAGCTTACTCCTTCATGTTCCTCATTCTTCAACTTCATTTCCAGAAAATTCTAATGTCAGTTTCAATGATCTGGATAAAGAAGAACGTATTCTTATTGACTATTACACAGATGAGCTATTTATTCCAGAACATACTGGAGAAAAAATAGAAACTGCCGTTTTCCCGTATTGCAGGTTGTTCTGCGATGTCGAGTGTTTGATAAACGACCCTCTAGAAAAAGAAGGACTGGGAATTTCGTATTCGAGGTGGGTTGACGAAGACAGTCACAGTAAAAACTACGTTCATTCAGTTCGTTAAGTTCAGCTTTCAAATTATATTCAGATTTCCATACTGAGGTTTCATTAAAACTAATGAAAGCTATAGGAAGTGTACTTTTAATTGACTGCCACAGTTTTTCAAACCTCCCTAATCTGCTAAACAATAATCCTCCTTCTGACATCGATATATGCATAGGGTACAATGAAGATTCTACATGCCCGAGAAAAGTTACTATTGGTAACATAGTTCAATATTTCAGGTCACGGGGATATAAAGTTGGAATCAACAAGCCCTTTTCAAACAGCAAGACCTTCTCTATACCAACCGAATACAACTCGGTGATGATTGAAGTGAACAAACGGCTATATATGGATGAGCATACTCTTGAAAAAAAAGAAGAATTCATCAAACTTAAAGGCGACATACAGTCGCTCTATAAGATTTTGATAAAAAATAACAGATTCTAAGTAAAAAAAGCGACGGGGAAGGCTCATTTGACCTTCCCCCCACCCATTTTCCTTCCTTTTACAGAGTCCCCATGATGTAGTTTTCCAGAGTTCATGTTATCGAACATTCCTGTCACACCCCCTTTCTGAAGTAATCATCCACTGCATAGTTCCTTTGCTTGTCGATGGACATTCTTCGTTCTGCATACTTCAGTCTGATAGCGGAATGATACTTTGCGACTTCGCATGTCCTTCTCCGTCAGATGGCCATGACGTGCCCAGTCTGAGCGTTGGACTGTCGGGCATCCTCCTTTTCGTATCTGTCACTGAATTGTTCTTATTCCGACTTCCTCATTGATGACTTTTCCGGGCGAAGCGAGTCACACTTACTTTTTCCGTCGCAAAGTTAGTGCAAGCCGTATTCTGCAAGTACCAGTGCCTTATTCCCTGAATTTTTTCAAAAACTTTTTGCCGTCTGCTGCACAGCCAATAAAAACTTTTCATAGCCCAAGGGTGAAATAATTCGGAAATTCCTTGCATTCCCATACTTCCCTTGCCAACTCTGATAGCAACGTAAAAATAAATGTTTCACTTCTAAAAATTCAAAACAATGAAAAAGATCGAGAACAATTTCGCAGTAACAGGTTTCGTAGGTAAGGATGCAGAAATCCGTCAGTTCACAACCGCTTCAGTAGCACGTTTCTCACTGGCTATCGGCCGTAACGAGAAGAACGGCGAAGAGAACAACCGCGTATCGGCTTTCATCAACGTGGAAGCATGGCGCAAGAACGAGAACGCCGAGTCATTCGACAAGCTCACCAAGGGTGCAATGCTCACCGTGGAAGGTTACTTCAAGCCTGAGGAATGGAGCGATCAAGAAGGTGTCAAGCATCAGCGAGTGCTGCTGGTAGCCACCAAGTTCTATGAGACTCCCGACAAGGAGGAAGAAGCTCCTGCGGAGGAGAAGAAAACTTCAAAGAAGAAGGCCAAGTGAGCCTTCTTCTTCCCTCTGCAATGCAGATTTCCTGATTAAAGGGAAAAGAAAAGGGTTAGATTTCATTCGATTATTCACCATCAAACATTTTAGATTATGCTTTACACGCACACTATCGGACGCATCGGCAAGGATTGTCAAGTCATCACAGGAACGCACGGAACATTCTTGGCGGTTGACATAGCCGTTGATGATTACTCCAAAGGTCAGAACATCACTACATGGGTAAGGGTACGCAGCAGCAGGGAGAACCATGTCCATCTGGCTGAATATCTCACCAAGGGAAGGCTCATTCTGGTGGAGGGAACTATCTCCACATCCCAGTGGAAAGACCGCCAAGGCGAGAGCCACACACAAATCTCCATCAATGCGGACAGCATCGCTTTCGTCAATGCAGGGAAGAAAGAGGAGCAGAACGACAACCCGAAGAAGGCTGCCAAGAAAGGAGCTAAGGCGAAGAACACACCCCAGCCACCGCTGGACGCTCCAGCACCTGACGAGAAGGACATGCCATTCTAACGAAGAAAGGAGGATGCAATGAGATACGCAAGGCTATTTGTTCCCTATCGTGGATATTGGGACATCAGCGTGGATTTGGATAGCATAGACGGTGGCTATCATGGCTATCAGTACACCTGCATCGTATTAGGCAGTGGAGCAGAAATAACCTGCTATAGGGATGAATTTGAATTTGTAGACTAATAATGGTGAATATGGATTGGCACATCGTATATGCAAAGTTTGACGGATGCAAAGGCTTCAAGGCTTTTGACGTTAACGAGGGAAGACAAGTCGGAAATCTGATTTACGCTTCTCTGATGGAGAACACGGAGGACACCCGGCAGAAACTACAGAAGCTGGCAGACTTAAACAAGGAGTATCACCTTGTGCTGCAACTTCGCAGGAAAGGCAGAGTGTGCTTCCAGACAGAGTAAAAGGTAACGGGCAGACTAACCATCTGCCCACAATTTCTAATCATTATGGCAAAGCAAAAGACTGAAAACGAAGAGTACAAAAGACTCTTGGAAAAACACGAGGCTCTTGACGACCTCACGTATGAAGCTCTTGACACCCGCAGGGAGTGGTTCATTCAAGAGGTCATTAACCACTATGACATGGTGGAGATAGGAACGCTCTATTTCGGTGATATGGCTATCGACGTGGAGAGCATCTACTATGACAAAACGGAGCATCGCCTGATGGTTCATATCTCCAGCAAGGAAATGGAGGGTGACATCATCTACACATCCCTGCAGAGGGAAAAGCAAGGCAAACTGGTGGAACTGGTATTCGAGGAAATGAAGTGCCTCGAAGAAGGACCGACGTTGCTGGGCATGATGATTGACGGAAACAACATCTTGTATCGAAACGTCTTCATCAAGGAGCTGAATGCCGAAGTCAAGGTGACGACCGAAGAGGTTTTTGAAGCACATATAGAGGAAGGCAGCCCCGATGACGACAAGTTCTACTGCTATGTACCGGCAGAGGAGTTCTTCAAACTCAATGACATTGATTTTGAGAAATACGTCAACAAGAATTTCTAAAGGCAACGGGCAGACTAACCACCTGCCCACAATTCTTTATGATTATGGATAGTGTGACAGACAAGAAAATGGATCAGATTAAGGCTCTGATTGAAAAAATGAAGCAGGAAGGGAAACCCATAGATTGGGCTACCATTGTACTGTGCTGAAGCCAGCGAGTCCTGCCCAACCAGGCAGGACTTATTCATTCTCCTCTCATGGCGCATATCCCTCAGAAAGTGTCCTACGTCGGTGAAGCACAGCTGCACTGACCAAGGACACCTTCTTCGGGATGGGCAAACACGAAACGACAGGCTTCATCAGTCGAGGATGATCTCCACTGGAGTACATGCTCTTCATCTGAATCCCGTCCATTCGTCTTTTGTTTGCCCTGCTATGCCATTGACCTCATTCTTCGCTTCTGCTCTCAGGGTATCAAAGAACTACGCCCACCCAAAAGCTGAACGGCAGGGCTGGTTTTGCTATTGAGCCGATGGCACGATAGCAGAACGGATGAACGGCGAGAGGACAGAGACCTTTCTCCCTGGCATCCACAGGGCTGACTACATTCTTCGCCAGCTCAGTTTGATGTCCTTTCCGAAATGGTCTTTGTCCACTCGCTTTGACGTTCATCTGGCAGCCGTACCGTTGCCGCTATCCCACCGTCATTCATGTATGACTTAATTTGCATCCTGCAATTCAACCGTTCAGTTTCATCTTCTTCATTACTTTCGATTGATCATATCGGCTTTGTATAGCTGGGGAATCATTTTTCTGCGAAGTTACCTTGGATTTGTCAAACTGCAAGGCGTGTCCCGTGAACAATCTTCCTTTAGGCAAATTTTGCTTAAAGAGTATTCTTCACGACAGTCTTGCCTTATTTGCCCTATCCGCACTTCTGAAAGCAGAAAAATCTTCCCACAACACAGCCGAAAGGCTTTGATAAAAGGGAAATAAAAATTTCAAGCAATATGGCAACAACGCAATTCAACAACCGACTGATTACTCCAGAGCTGACAGAGGCTCTGAGCAGTTATCCCCTGTATTCTCAGGACGCGAAGAAGAAGGATGCTCTTTGCATCGCAGTGTTTTACCTTGGCAATATCCGCTGGTACATCATGGAAGGACAGCAGGAAGGCAATGACTTCACGCTCTATGGCATCGTTACTGGACTGCAAGAGACGGAGTACGGCTACCAGTCTGCAACCGAAATGGCAAGTATCACCTATGATGCAAGCGAGTATGGACTTGGTACTTTGAGGATTGAGCAGGACAAGGATTTCAAGCCTTGCACCCTTGCAGAGATTGAGGACGCAGAACTGCAAGCATTCCTCTCACGGCTCTATGATAAAGACTAATGTATAACCCTTAAACATAGCAGATTATGAAGATTATCGTAATGGACAGCGCCAACGTGCGCATCGAGGTTTTGAACGTAGCCGACCACATGCTGGAGGACGAAATAGAATTGTTCCTTTCCGAGCACGGCTATTCGTTGAACAACATTTCTTGGATGGCAGCACCCATCGACTTTGTGCCGGTGCTGTTCCATGAGTATGACACCGACAAGGAGAACGGCGAAGAAGTTCACGCCACACGTAGCGGACGACTGAAGGACTTTTCCATCTATGACAGTGTGCAGGAGGTGAAGCACCGTGAGCAGGAAGAACTTGCAGCAGCACTTAAACTTCATGGTGAAAAGGTGGATGATGGCTATGAATGGCACTTCGAGGGTGAATGTCCCATCGTAGCAGCCTATGACTATGACGAGCCTTGTGACGTGGTAATCCTTTCCGTCAGAGCGAACAAGGACGGAGGTCTCACCATCATAGGTGACGAGAAGAACGACCGGGGGAATGAACATGAGATTGAGGCAGACGACATCTTCGCAGGACACATGGACTTCATCACTTCGGAGATTGGAGAATAAACGACTTCGGGAATAGGTGGCAATGGAGCTGCCTATTCCCAATAATACACAAGCAATATGAGACAGATATTTGTTGTTTACGAGACTGACGCATGGCACAGCACAAGCCATCGGGAATGTGCTGGCGTATTCACCAGCAAATGGGCTGCCGTGAATGCCATCGTGAAGAACCACCGCATAGAACTGGATGAGTTCTTTGACGAGGACGAGATTGAAAAGACCTCCAAGAGAGTGCTGGAAGCCGAGGCAAGGCGCAGGCTCCGCAAGGAACTGGAGTTTGCCTACCAGACGCAAGGCTATGAAACCAACTATGATATTGAGGTCTGGAATATCAATGAATGGTATCTATCTAAATATTAGGCGATATGACCAACAAGCAGAGAAAAACAATGATTGAGCAATGGGTCACTCAGATAAACCCTAAAGCCATCCTCCGTGCAGCCGATGCCCGTTGTGGGGCAAGGTATGCCGTATATGTGGTAGAGAAGCCAGGAGAGTTCGGGACAAGATGCACCGACTATCTGCCCCTGGAGCAGCTGGAGCAATACCTTCTTGGGGTATTCTATGCCAGCGAGTTTAACAGACTGATTGGAAAGAAGCCTGCATAAACCAAAGCCCTTCGAGCATCGCAAATGACTCGAAGGGCTGCTTACATTTGCCAGGACAACCCACCTCAAACAAGTTTCGAGTTTTACCCTTGGCAAAAAACAAAACGATTTCTGCCAAGTCAAATTTAACAAATCGGGCCTTAATTTTAACATTAACGCCTATGGTGGAAGCATGGTGATTCGTTTCACCATACATTCCACCATCAAATCACCATGGATTCACCATTTACATTTAATAGCTATAGCTACACTTTGCTACATATTGCTACATCATCGCTACATGCTATTATTGACTTGTATCATCGTAACTTACTGTTATTCAACGCCGCTACTCATCGATACATCCTTTTACGCAATTTTGAAAGAAAAGATGTTGTTTAGGTTTTGTGTGGGGTTCTTTGTCCTTTGCCGGTGATTTCGGCAAGGTTGTAGAGGACGAGGCGGAGGTCTAAACAGGAAAAAGTTGCGATTATAGAGTCATTCAAAACATAAAACATCCGATTTTTGATGCACAAAGCAAAATAAATGGAAAAACCTTTGGTCATATCAGATTATTTTAATACTTTTGTATCGTTTTAATGGTGTATTAAAATGAAGCAGAATGGTTAAAACGAAAGATATTGTCATATTAGGAAGACCCTTACAGCTGCAAGAACGAAGCAAAGCGCAGATGAAAGGTGTCACCATCGGGGACTCTCTTGCATACAAGTTCTACGATGGCGAGTTCCATGGAATGTCCCTACTTTTCGCAGAACCCAAAGGTAAGGTTGCTTCACCACGCAGTCTGTCTGTCACAGCCAGCAATCTTACTTCGCTGTTACAACGTCCCACGGTATTCTTACTGCCGACATGTCCGGCCTATGAACGGCAAAGGCTTATCGACAAGGATGTTTATTTCATCGCATCCGACAAATATGTTCATCTGCCGATGCTTCTGGCTAATGAGCGTATTCGCAAGACAAAACAGGCAAAGGCTCTGACACCAGTAGCCCAATACCTGCTGCTCTACCATTTACAGATAGAAAGTATCGAAGGACTTGCAGCACGAGACATTGAAGACAAAATGCCTTATTCATATGCAAGCATTACGCTTGGCATTACTTGCCTTGAAGACCTGGGACTGTGCAAGAAGGTAGCCGATGGTTCCAAGCGGAAAGTCATCCACTTCGATAAGACGGGGAAGGATCTGTGGGAACAGGCTCAATCCGTCCTCATCAATCCTGTTGAAGAACGCATCTTCTGTGATGACCTGCTTTCAGATGAACACTACCCTGCATGTGGCATCAATGCCCTGGCACATTATACATGGCTCAACCCTGACCCGGAAAGGATCATCATGATGACTGTCAAACAGCTCCGTGAATTCAGGAGTTCTGGAACCTTGGTACGTCCTAATGAGTTCGACGGCAACATCATCATTGAGGCATGGAAATACCCGCCTGTCACCAAGATTGGTACTGAAGCCGAATGGGTGGACAGGCTATCATTGGCCGTTTCACTCCGTGAGGATGCAGACCCACGAGTGGAAGGCGAAGTTGAACGTTTAATTAATGATATAGAATGGAAGGATTAGAGAAATTCCGCGAAGCATTTGAAGCTTACTCAGAGAACTACGTTATCATCGGTGGCACGGCTTGTGACATCGCTATGACCGGGACGGCAGTACGTCCTCGTGCAACCCACGACATTGATATGATTGTCATTGTCGAAAAGATGACCGCAGACTTTGCCGAACACTTCTGGCAGTTCGTGCGTGAAGGCGGTTATCGCCCAGAAAAGCGCAAGCAGTCTGAAGGGGAAGTTCCTAAGTACGAGCTATACCGCTTTGTCAATGGCAAGCCTGACTATCCCGAAATGATTGAACTGCTGTCACGGCATCCAGACATTCTCGGCGAACCGAAGGGTCTGACCATTGAGCCGTTGCCTGTGGACGAGGAAACGTCAAGCCTGAGTGCTATCATCATGGATGATGATTTCTATCACTTCACCATCGACCACAGCAAACTGACCAACGGGCTTCGCCATGCTGACTCAGCAGCCCTCATCGCCCTGAAGTCACGTGCCTACCTCAATCTTTTGCAGGACAAGACTAATGGCAAGCATGTCAACAGCAAGGACATAAAGAAGCATCGTTCTGACGTGCTGAAGAACGTGGTCATCATGGAAGACAGTCAGATTACGGCTCCAGAGCCAATCGTCACTTGCATAAAAGAATTTGTCGCCTCAATCAGAAATGATTGGGATGCCCTCTCAGAGCCTCTTGCAAAGGCTCTTGACCAGGATCCTTCGTTCATCGAGGCTCTGCTTGAACAATTAGATGGATTATTTGCCATAGAACAGTCATGAAGATACAGTATGCATCTGACCTCCATCTGGAGTTTGCCGACAACTGGCGATACCTGAAGGAGAATCCCCTGCAAGTGACAGGGGACATTCTCGTTCTGGCTGGCGACATCGGCTACTTGGGGGATGACAACTATACCAAACATCCCTTCTGGGACTGGGCATCGGAGAACTACCAGCAGGTAATAGCCTGTATGGGCAACCATGAGTTCTACAAGTTCTACGACATCGCAAAGCTGAACGATGGCTATTGCCTTGAAATACGTCCTAATGTTCACAGCTATTATAATGCCGTAGTACATATAGGTGACATTGACTTCATCATAACCACATTGTGGGCCAGGATCCCCCTGAAGGAGGCATATTATACAGAACAAGTGGTAAGCGATTTCCGGCGTATCATCTTCAATGGCGATATTCTCACCTTTGCTGATTTCAACCGCGAACATGAAAGGTGTCTGGCTTTCCTGAAGAACGCAGTATCAAGCAGCAAGGCCAGAAGAATAATTGTCGTAACCCATCATGTCCCATCCTTCCAGATGCAATGCCCCAAGTTTGCCGATAGCCAAGCTAACGGAGCTTTCACGGTTGAACTGGAAGACTACATCAAGGATAGCGGCATCGATTACTGGATATATGGCCACTCCCACTACAACGTGGATGTCGAGATAGGCAATACCAAATGTGTGTCCAATCAGTTGGGGTATGTATTTCATGGGGAGCATGAGTCATTCGAGCCAGGTAAATATATCGAAGCATAACACCCCATGAAATTCTGCATGATATGTTCACTCAGTTCTCTGAAATATCTGCTCGATTCATTCAGGCAGACAAGGCAAAAGGTGTAAAACGCTTACTTTTTTTCGCCACAATATATTGAGCAGAAAATATCAACATTTAACGAAATATTCAAACGAATGAAAGAACAAAAGAACTTATCCTATAGTTTAAGAAAGGTGGAACATCCCTTCAAAAGAAGCTTAAACTCTATGTTTTTGCCGATTTTGAATCTACCTGGGGCTTTTGCCGCCTTAACAAATGTTAATTACGTTAAAATGCGATTTTTGAAAATTATTTTGAGCAGTTTTCGCACTTTTCTACCGTTTAACACCTAACTATCTGATAATCAACGATGTTTATTTCCTGCGTCGGTAAGTAAGAAGCGCATACTATCATTGCTGCAATAAAATAGATCGTTTAAAGAAATCACTATGCCCATTATAGAAATATCATCCTTAACAGACTCCGGAGTAGAAATATTCAGTACCCTCACCGAAGCTCAATTACGGAATCGTATCGAGCCTGATAAGGGATTGCTTATTGCAGAAAGCCCCAAAGTTATCCATGTAGCTCTGAATGCTGGTTATGAGCCTTTAGCCCTCTTGTGTGAACAGAAGCATATCACTGGTGATGCCGCTGGCATCATTGAACGTTGTGGTGATATACCTGTCTATACCGGTGAAAGAAAGTTACTTGCCACATTGACCGGATATACACTGACGCGCGGTGTCCTCTGTGCCATGCGTCGTCGGGCACTACCAAGTGTAGAGGAGGTGTGTCGGAAAGCTCGACGGATCGTAGTCATTGAGGGCGTGGTAGACGCTACTAATATCGGAGCCATCTTCCGTTCCGCAGCCGCCTTGGGAATAGATGCTATATTATTAACACGCAATTCTTGTGATCCGTTAAACCGACGTGCAGTCAGGGTTTCGATGGGTTCTGTCTTCCTGATACCATGGACTTGGTTGGACGGTTCTCCCAATGAGTTGCGTAAACAGGGTTTCCGTACAGTCGCTATGGCACTCACGGAGAAATCAATCTCTATCGATAATCCTATCTTAGCAACCGAACCCAAGTTAGCCATCGTAATGGGAACAGAGGGGGATGGTCTTCAAAACGAAACAATCAATGAGGCGGACTATGTAGTCCGCATTCCTATGGCAAACGGTGTCGATTCTCTCAATGTAGCCGCCGCATCCGCTATTGCTTTCTGGCAACTTCGCGTTCAAAATGACACAGATCTGCCACCATCACCGGATGATGTACATATATGATTTTACTTATATTCCTACTCACACCTACAATACGTATTTGCGCCACAGGAACAGCGAGGTAACAACTTTTCCATCAATTCACTTCGAAAGAACTCATACAGTTCTTTATGCATGATGTCATATAGTGCCCTAACCCGTTCTTCCTGCTCATCTTCTACATGAATTCCTCCCTGAAAGGGATCTGTAAAGTTGAAAGAAACGTATTTTCTCACTACCCCCTGCATTTCCTTTTGCACTTCCTCCGCTTCCGAACAAAGGGTAATGACATAATCCCACGTCTGTTGGGCATACGTCGCAACGTCACAGGGCTTTCTACGCGAAAAGTCATATCCATTTTGTTCCATCACTTGGCAAACAACGTCAGGGACAGAATTTCCAGCCAAAATACCGGCAGTACTAATCTTCATCCCTCTACCGAAGGAGTTCAAAATTTCCTGTGCCATACGACTGCGGCACATATCATTATTACTTACTATCAGTATATTCTTCATACAAAAATTCTATTTTTATTTATTTCCTGATATAGCTACTTTAATAACTCCATCTAATTTGTTTTCAAAGATACGATAGGCCTCCTCAATCTCATTCAACGGAAATCGATGTGTAATAAGAGGAGTAGTATCAATTTTACCTTCCTCAATCAGCTTGAGAATCTCGTTACAATCGCAGCCATCCACTCCACCTGTTTTAAAAACCAAATTCTTGCCATACATATCAGGTAAAGGAAGAAGTTGTGGTTTATCATAGAGGGCTACAATCGTGACAATAGCATTAGGACGGGCACAATCCCAAGCCAAATGGAAGGAATCGTCACCCCCTGCCACTTCCAAAACAACATCTGCTCCACCATGGTCACTGTTCTTGAGAACAAAATCCTTGCAGTTGTCCGGTTCAGTCACCAACACATCAGGATAATGCTCGCGGACAAACCGAATTCTTTCAGGAGACTTCTCACAGATAATAATGCGTTTTGGCTTCTTCAGCATCACACACAACAAAGTACAAATCCCGGTAGGTCCGGCACCGATGATAAGAACAGTATCTTCCGCGGTTATTTCCGAGATGCATGCTGCCCAAAAACCTGTTGCAAGCACATCACCGACAAACAAAGCTTGTTCATCACTCACTGTATCCGGAATACGATTCAAACCTTGATCCGCATAAGGAACTCTGACATATTCCGCCTGACCGCCATCAATTCGGCAACCTAAAGCCCAACCGCCATTAGGATCAGTACAGTTATTCACATATCCATGCTTACAGAAAAAACACTCACCGCAGAAAGTTTCGACATTCACAGTCACCCTGTCACCAGGCTTCACCGAAGTGACATCAGCCCCTACTTGTTCTACCACACCTACCATCTCATGCCCGACAGTTATTCCGGGCACAGCACGCGGCACACTGCCATGTTTAATATGAAGATCACTGGTGCAGATGCTACCAAGTGTTACACGCACGATTGCATCCCGTGAATCCTTTATTTCCGGTCTCGCCTTCTCTCGCAATTCAAACTTTCCGTGTTCAATATATGTGTATGCAAGCATAATATCCTCCTCGTTCATTAATATATACCTTGCAAAGATAATGATTTCATTGGCAAAACAAATCTCTTTTATCACGTTCAATACTCCCAAACCGAATCTCACTCTATATTTATAACAATACAAAGCTGAATAAAGTCATTCACTGTTTTTTCTACTTCAGCTTTGATATTCTGGAAAATATTCTTACTTTTATATCCTAAATAATAAATAAAAACAGCAGCACGACTTATTATATTTACACACAAGCCTATGATAGATACTTCCGAAAATCTGATTATTATAAAAGGTCAAATCAAGACTCCCGAAATAGAAAGCTGCCAGAATTATGATGGCAGCTATAAGATAGTATTCCGAAATGTTCCTAGTACTTATACTTATAAAGAAGAAAATGTCCTTTGGCTGACTGATCCGGACAAACCGGCCCCCAACACCCCATCTCTTAAATCCAAAAATCAGAATAAAAAATATCCTTACAAGCCTCTGTTTTCAAAAATAAATACGTATCTTTGTCCTTTGAAGCACAGGAAGAAGAAATAATTAAGTAATAATAAACAAAAAAACATGAAGAAGCGAATATTATCATTATTAGGCATAATTGCCCTATTTTTAGGAGTCATCCTAGTTAGCTGTGGAAACGATGACGATAATAAAAACACAACAGGAGTACACAAAATTGTTATAGAGCAGTCGGGAAATACAGACGATTTTGATCTAAATATCGCATTCGGAGCAGCCAACACCAGCGGAGTTGCAAAATTATACAATGAAAATGGCGAATATTTAGGTGATTCATATTTGGTAAATAAAGTGACAGAAAATAAGATAAGCTGCCAGACAGGTAAAGAAGGTTCCATGATGACTTGTGCAGGATCAGTAATAAGTACATCAGAACAAGCAGGCAAAAAACTAAAAATTTCTGTTATTGCCTATATAGACAACAAAGAGGTTAACCGCTTAGAAAAGGAATATATAACGAAAGGTAGTACATTAGTAGAGAATTTCAGTGTATCAACTACAAGTGTAGAATAAAAACGCATTCATAAGCAACTATCAATTCTAGCAAAATGCTAGAATTGATAGTTGCTTATGAGACTAACAGAATAAAGACCTATAGAATATCAGTTTTACAATAACACACGAACTGATAACAATAAAATCAATACTTTACAACATAATTTGATAGAAAAGTAAGATATTAAAATCATCTTTTCTTTTTCCTCATTGAAAAGATTCAATTTTAAGCTCCCTTATCCTTAATCTATTAGATTATGGATTAAAAATACGACAACATATGGTTACCCAAAGTGAACAAGTATTAGAAAACGGATTAATAAAAACCTTAATGGAAATGAACTATGAATATATTTCTATCAAGGAAGAAGATAATCTGTACGCCAATTTTAAAAAGCAACTTGAGAAACACAATAAAAGAGAACTCTCCCTACACAAGAGAAAACATTTCACTGATAAAGAATTTGAAAAGATCTGTATTTATTTGGAAGGAGGAACACGTTTTGAGAAAGCTAAAAAACTTCGTGACCTATATCCATTAGAAACAGAAGATGGAGAACGTATTTGGGTAGAATTCTTGAATAAAAATAAATGGTGCCAAAATGAATTCCAGGTATCCAATCAAATAACAGTAGAAGGGAGAAAAAAATGTCGCTACGATGTAACCCTCTTAATAAATGGATTACCATTAGTTCAGATAGAATTAAAGAAACGAGGAGTTGAATTAAAAGAAGCATATAACCAAATTCAACGCTATCATAAAACCTCATTTCATGGATTATTTGATTATATACAATTATTCGTCATATCCAATGGTGTAAACACACGCTATTTTGCCAACAACCCTAATGGAGGCTACAAATTTACTTTTAATTGGACAGACCCCGAAAATATACCTTTTAACGATTTAAGTAAATTTGCTTATTTCTTTTTTGACCAATGTAACTTGGGAAAAATGATAAGCAAATACATTGTATTGCATGAAGGCGATAAATGCTTAATGGTACTCCGTCCCTATCAATTCTACGCAGTAGAACGTATATTAGAACGAGTAGAGAACTCCAATAAAAACGGTTATATATGGCATACTACTGGGGCAGGAAAGACATTAACATCATTCAAAGCCGCCCAGTTAGTTTCAGAGCTTGATGGTATAGACAAAGTTATGTTTGTTGTAGACCGTCATGATTTAGACACACAGACCCAATCAGAATACGAAGCATTTGAACCAGGTGCTGTTGATGGAACTGATAATACCTATGAACTAATCAAACGATTAAGCGGTAATTCTAAAATCATAATTACTACTATTCAAAAGTTGAATTGTGCTATAACCAAAGATTACTATAACAAGTATCTTCAAGAAGTACGCCATCAGAAAGTTGTGATGATTTTTGATGAATGTCATCGCAGTCATTTTGGTGATTGCCATAAAAATATTGTCAAATTCTTCAGTAACCTTCAAATTTTCGGATTTACAGGTACTCCTATATTTGTAGAGAATGCCAAACAAGAGCATACCACAAAAGAAGTGTTTAGTGACTGCCTTCACCGTTATCTCATCAAGGATGCTATTGCTGATGAAAATGTGCTAGGTTTCTTAGTTGAATATTATAAAGGTAAAGATGAATCTGGAATTGATTATATGAATGAAGCTCGCATGAAAGAGATAGCCAGATTCATACTTACAAATTTCAACAAGTCAACAGTTGATGGCGAATTCAATGCGCTGTTCGCAATCCAATCTGTCCCCATGCTATTACAATATTACAAAATATTTAAAGAGCTCAATCCTAAAATTAAGATTGGGGCTGTATTTACATATGCAGCAAATAGCAGCCAAGATGACGAACAAACAGGAATGAACCAAGGCTATGCTAATGATAAAGTTACGGCAGATGAACTACAAGTCATTATGAATGATTATAACAACACATTTGGTACATCTTTCACAACAGATAACTTTAGTGCCTATTATGATGACATAAATCTACGCATGAAGAAAAAAAAGAAGGATATGGAACCTTTGGATCTGCTTCTTGTTGTAGGTATGTTTCTTACTGGCTTTGACGCTAAAAAACTAAATACACTTTATGTTGATAAGAACTTAGAATATCATGGATTGCTACAAGCCTTTAGCCGAACCAACCGTATATTAAATGAAAAGAAACGTTTCGGAAAAATTGTATGTTTCCGTGATTTAAAAAACAATGTAGATGCTGCCATAAAATTATTTAGCAACAATAATCCCGCAGATACAATTCTACGTGAACCTTTTCCTGTTGTAAAAGAAAAGTTTAATGAGTTATCTTTGAAATTTAAAGAAAAATATCCTGATGTACAAAGTATTGATAAATTACAAAGTGAATATGAAAAAAGAGACTTTGTATTAGCTTTCCGTGAAATTATAAAAAAGCGGGCAGAAATGCAAATCTATGAAGACTTCGAACCTGACGACAAAGAATTCATCTTATCAGAACAAGAATTCATGGATTTTCGAAGTAAATATTTAGATATTACCACCGGGGTAATTAACCCTAATCCTGATGACAAGAAAAATACAGGAGATACAGATGTGCCTCCTTATGGCAAAGATGAAAGAACTCTAGACGATATTGATTTCTGTCTGGAACTCCTTCATAGTGACGTGATAAATGTAGCATATATCCTGACACTAATCAATGACTTAGATCCTTCGAGCAATGATTATCAAGAAAGACGTCAACAGATTTTAGATACTATGATAAAAGATGCTGTTATGCGTAACAAAGCCAAACTTATAGATGGCTTTATTCGCCAAAACGTGGATAATGACAAAGATGGATTTAGCAAATCTAAATCTGATGGTTCAATTGACTTAGAAAGTAGACTGACGAATTATGTTAGTCAACAACGTTATAAAGCTATTCAAGAGTTGGCAGAAGAAGAAGGAATTGATGAAGAAGCCCTCATTAAGTTTCTAAATGAATACGATTTTTTACAGAAAGAAAAGCCCGAAATCCTTCAGGAAGCCGTCAAAAAGAAAAGAATCGGACTAAAAGAACGCCGTACACTACTCAAAAGGATAATGGACAAACTACATTCGATAATAGAATTATTTAACTGGGAATAAAATTACATTAAATATATGAGCGAAGAACTACAACAAAAATTGCGCAGTCAATTATGGACTGTCGCCAATACTTTAAGAGGAAACATGTCTGCTAGTGATTTTATGTATTTCACTTTAGGCTTTATTTTCTACAAATATCTATCCGAAAAAATAGAACTTTATGCCAACGAAATATTAGAAGAAGATCATATTACTTTCAAAGAAGTATGGAATGGCAAGGATGAGGAATTAAAACAGGATGTAAAAGAAGAATGTATTCAAAATCTAGGTTATTTTATAGAACCGGAATATCTTTACTCCACCATCATAGAGCTAATCAGCAAGAAAGAAAATATTTTGCCGTCTTTAGAACGTTCACTCAAAAAAATAGAAGATTCTACAATAGGACAGGATAGTGAGGATGATTTTGGTGGTTTATTTTCTGATCTGGATTTAGCTTCTCCCAAACTAGGAAAGACTGCTGACGACAAGAATAAGTTAATTAGTGATGTATTAATTGCACTAAATGGTATCGACTTTGGATTACAAGAAGCCGGAGATATAGATATTCTAGGGGATGCTTACGAGTACATGATAAGTCAATTCGCTGCCGGAGCAGGAAAAAAAGCGGGAGAGTTTTATACTCCACAAGAAGTTAGTCAGATTTTAGCTGAAATTGTAATAACAGGCAAAGTACGATTAAAAGATGTGTTCGACCCGACATGCGGTAGCGGTTCCCTACTTCTTCGTACAGCTAAAAGTGGTAAAGCCGATTCTATTTTTGGTCAAGAAAAGAATCCTACAACGTTCAATCTTTGTAGAATGAATATGCTTCTTCATGGTGTAAAATACAATGACTTTGACATCCAAAATGGAGATACATTAGAAGCTGACGCTTTTGGAGACAGACAATTTGACGCCGTAGTTGCCAATCCTCCTTTTTCTGCAGACTGGACTGCAGCAGATAAATTCAATAACGACGACCGTTTTAGTAAGGCTGGAGTATTAGCTCCGAGATCTAAAGCAGATTATGCTTTTATCCTTCACATGATTTACCATCTCAATGATGGAGGAACAATGGCTTGTGTAGCACCACATGGAGTATTATTTCGTGGAGCTGCAGAAGGAAAAATCCGCCAATTCTTAATTGAAAAGAAAAATTATATTGATGCTATTATTGGACTGCCTGCCAATATTTTCTATGGAACCAGTATTCCCACTTGTATCTTAGTAATAAAAAAATGCCGCAAAGAAGATGACAACATCCTCTTTATAGATGCAAGTAAGGAATTTGAAAAAGTAAAGACACAGAATAAGTTACGTCCTGAACATATTCAAAAAATTATCGATACATATCGTGAAAGAAAAGAAATAGAAAAATATAGTCATTGTGCTACTTTACAAGAAATTAAAGAGAATGATTATAATTTGAATATACCTCGCTATGTAGATACTTTTGAAGAGGAAGAAGAAATAGATATCCATGCGGTCATGACTGAAATTAAAGAATTAGAAGCAAAACAAGCAGAACTAGATAAACAGATAGATGTTTATTTGAAAGAGCTAGGCTTAATCCAATAATTTTTGTTCGTTACAAATCCTCAATGTTATTTTCTAGAAAAATAAAATGATTATGGCAAATAATAACAATAAAGATAAATGCAATGTTCCAAATTTGAGATTTCCGGAGTTTAGTGGGGAGTGGGAAATGTCTTCTATTGGAGAACAATTCGAACTCTATTCTGGAAATACACCAAGTAGAATGAATAAAAATCAGTTTGATGGCTCTATAAATTGGATTACCAGCGGTGAACTCAAAGAGCATTATATATCTGATACTAAAGAGAAAATTTCAGAGGAAGCTGCAAAAAATAACAGCTTAAAACTTCTTCCTGTTGGAACATTTGTAATAGCGATATATGGACTTGAAGCAAATGGTGTTAGGGGTACTTGTTCAATTACAACAAGAGAATCGACCATCAGCCAAGCATGTATGGCTTTTACATCTAAAATGGACATCCAAAATGAATTTCTTTACTCGTGGTATAAGAAGCATGGCAATATCATTGGTATAAAATATGCCCAAGGAACTAAGCAACAAAATCTTAGTTATGATATTATTGAGAGATTCAACATATCATATCCTTGTATGGAAGAGCAAAAAAAATTAATTCGTTTTATTTCATTAATAGACCAACGTATCGCCACCCAAAACAAAATCATTGAGGATTTGAAAAAGCTAAAGTCTGCGATTTCAGAAAGACTTTTCAATGCCATAAAAGGTGATGTTGTTGTATTGGAAGATATAGGTGATGTAGTTAAAGGCAAACAAATCAATGGTGAATTTCTTTCAGAAAGTGGCAAGTATTATGTTATGAATGGAGGAATAGAGCCATCTGGATTTTATAACGATTATAATGTAGAAGCTAACACCATCTCAATAAGTGAGGGTGGCAACTCTTGCGGTTATGTACAATTCAACGCCTGTCCTTTTTGGAGTGGCGGACATTGCTACACAATTCAAAATACTACGGATAATGTAAAAACGGAATACCTGTACCAATTTCTAAAATCAAAGGAGAGTGAAATAATGAAACTTCGTATAGGTTCTGGATTGCCAAACATTCAGAAAAAGGATTTGGCAAAATTTAAAATAACTATACCGAACATCTCTGAACAAAAAGTAATTTCGGCTTTTCTCTCTTCATTTGAAAGAAAAGCCGATGTCGAGATGAATTTTGTAAACTTGTTGCTTGAAGAAAAGCAATATTTACTCCGTCAGATGTTTATATGAACATTTGGTGAAGCAAATAAGTCTTCTGTTGCTGGACGAATTGCAAGATTTTCATTTCCAAATCAATCTTTTGCGCCAATTTTGACAGATGGAGATCAACTTGTTTTTGTTTCTCGATTGATGGTATCACAATTGGAATGTTGCAAAGCTCCTCATAAGAAAGGCAAAGCCTTACACTTCCTTCCAATCTCTTTTGTATGTGATAGAAGAAATTTCTGGATTCAAAGAAAAGTTCAAGATATTCTGGCAGTAAGCAGTCCTTTGTACGAAAACAAATGTACATTGGACTGACAATGCCAGTCTCAAATTTTGTAAGGCGAGCAATTGATCCCACGTTTATTCTTGCAGGGTTATAAGCAAAGTCATTCTTTTCTACAATTTTGTAATTTGATGTGTCGTCACTTGCAACATTCCTATCTTCAAATTGTTCGCTTTGCTTTATAAATCCTTGGCGATTACTAACTGATAATACATTGCATAGATGATTATCCTTGTTTCGTTTTGATATTTGTACAATAGCACCCCCTATATGGGAATGGTAGCTATCTTTGGGGCTATATTCTATTTCAATAATCGCAGACCTATAGACTTCATAATCCTTAATCAGAGGAATT